>Ga0164294_10001370_pt1 | contig 22674 bp, 31 predicted proteins | sample GEODES005metaG_FD_111479 | JGI IMG/M metagenome (GOLD analysis project Ga0164294, IMG submission 111479) | Oligotrophic lake water microbial communities from Sparkling Lake, Wisconsin, USA - GEODES005 metaG | ecosystem: Environmental > Aquatic > Freshwater > Lake | place: USA: Sparkling Lake...
CTCCTGTTTGAAGAGCACTGCTTTGCCATCTTCTTGTAACAATTGCGCCTGTATTTAAGGATGCTGGGTTAATTTGAATTCCATATGAATCACCTGCTCGATAATGATTTGCATCTCCAATAGAAATTGCAAGATTTCTGCCTGTTGCCATAGATGGAACCTCAATTATTGCATCAATAAGAATATGTTCCATTGGCGCATAATTTGCAACTGACAATGAAATTGTTGAAGTAATTGAGGTTCCGGTTCCAGATGTCAAATTTGTTTTAAACCCACTTGAATCAAGAACTATTGTTCCGCGACCGCCAGCAACCGCAGCAGCCGCTCCAAATGTTATTGAGCCTGTAATAAATGAATAAAATACACCGTCGGCCGCAACAGTTGCAGACCCAGTTCCAACAGTTGTGCAATTTACTTCTTGAACTGTATTCCACCGTGCTCCTTCATCAAAAACCGCAGGAACACCAATGCCAACGACATAATCAGAAGTTGCAGTTTGATTAAATTCATCTGCACAGGTCAATCTTATACGAGAAATATCTCCATCAGTAAGATTGCTAAGTGTTGCACTTCTTCCAGAAGTCGTTGAAAGTGTTCCTGTTCCTGCAAGAGCCATTGTGTAAGAGATAGTTCCAAACCCTCCAGATGCAGTTCCAAATGAAATTGAAGCGCTTGTTACTCCAGTTGCTGTTGAAAGTTGTGTTGAAGATGGTGGAGTAATTGGAGTTGCATTTGAAGAAGTTATTATTGAAGTTGCAAAAGCTTTTGACATTGACAAGTCTGAAGCTGTCACAAAAACTTTAATTGATTGTAGCGGTTGATAAGTTGTTACAGTTACAGTGTTAGATGACCCAGTAATTAAATGGGCAGCTGACTCTCCATTATAAAATGTTGCATCCCAATTATAAGTTATGCCGTCATATCCTCCATTTGGGTATGCAGTGATTTGAACAGGTCCAGGAACTAATTGCAAAGTTTTTTCTGGACTTACAGTTAATTCAAGATTTGTCCCTGAGTTAACTAAAGTTAGTGTATTTCCATCTCTAACTAATTTTGGCAAGTTATTTCCTACGTTGAAGGTGGTCTTGTTAGTCTTCTAAATCGTATTTTTTTTATAATAACCGCGGAGTTTCCAACAACGCTTGTGTTTGATAATACAAAATGCATGTTGATTGTTGAAAAAGCTGATGCTAAACTTGATGCAGCGGTAACACCGTTTCCTCCTGGTGATCCTGTCCATGTACCTCGCATAGGAGCAGACAATCCTAATTTAGGACCTCCTAAATAATCCGTAGTCTTTGTAACAGTCATTAATGGAATTCTTTGAGAGTCCATTAAAATTTGCCCTGAAAACGTGCTATTTGAAAAAGCATCAGTGGTAGAACCAATTGATTGAGCAGTCACAGTCGCAGATTGATAGCGTCTTGCATCAATTGATCCTGTTGTTGCATTTGTCCAGCTTAATCTAATTGAAAAACTGTCCAAATCGTTAATGTTTAGACCATCACCCATTCCCATGTTAAAATTGTAAGGATAATTTTGTTTTTCAATTTCAGTAACCATATCAAGCAAAATATGCTCTGCAGGTGTGTAGTTACTGATTCCTCCGCTAATAGCAAATCTAAGATTAGAAGCCTGTGATGTAGCTGCAGTTCCTGACATCACATATCTTAAACCATTTGAACTTGCGCTAATTGAGTGTGTAGGTGTTCCTGAAAGATTTAACAAGGTGAATGTGATTCCACCAATTGTTACTGAGCCAGTGCCTGATAATGAACCCGTTCCAATGTTAGTGAAATCTATTTCATAAATTGTACCCCAGTTTGCTTCTTCATCAAACACAGGATTTGCAGCAATACCAACAATATATGAAGATGTTACAACCTGTGAAAACTGATCAGTACAAGTTAAAACAACTTTGGAAACATCATTATTAGACAACGGTGAAATGGAACCACTTCTTCCGGTCAAGGTTGAAATGGACCCAGGGCCATAGTTTGAAAGTGTGTAACTGATTGTTCCAAAACCACCTGACGCTGTTGCAAATGCAAAAGATGCTGAAGTGGTCCCAGCAGGCAAAGATTCAGTAATTGCCGTGGGAGCAAAAAGAGAAGGTGGATCTCCAACAGAAACAAGAGCAGTTGAATAAGATTTCAAAAGTGAGTTAAAAGAATCAGTCCCCGTGACAGAAATTTGTGCCACTTGTTTTGGAAGACTTGTATTAAACGTAATGCTAGACCCAGACCCAGTGATGTGCTGATTTACTGACGTGCCATCTGAATTTTTTGCATTCCAAGTATAAGACATTGCTCCAGAGTTTCCAATCGTTGAAACACTGAAGTTAATTGCACCAGTTTGATTTTGATAAACGTTTAAAGGACTTATTATTGTTTGAGGGTTTTTTGACTCATTAATAACAAAAATACTGTCTACTCGACGTATTTTACCACTCATGAAACACCAACAATGTACCAGTTATAAGCGGCGTCAGTTGGATCATATCCTGCCACAATGCTTAGCGAACCAGAAGTTGATTGTAGTCTTACTTCAGTTGCTCCATCAATCTTATTTGGAGATGTCGTTTTAATCAAAAAGCTTTTTGTTGCGCAATTTCCGCCAATGTCTTTTACAACATAATATTTTCCAACGTTTGTAGAAGATATTGAAGGCAACGTTCCAGTATAATCATTTACTCGCGTATCAACTCCGATAAATAATTGTTCACCAAATGTGAAATTTCCGTATGCTCCGGCGCCTAATGAACCTGTGTTAGAAAAGCTATAAACCAATGATCCGCTGGCTCTTAAGCTTCCTGTAAGATTAAGACCACCTGCAATGCTTAAAGTGGCAGTTGTTTTATTGTAAGTTAAGCCGGCGTCTCCACCAAAGCTTGCTGCATCATTAAACTGGACGTAGGTATCTGAACCTCCTGGTGATGTTGCTCCGCCTCCGCCGCCGGTGGCAGAAACAGCCCTACTAAGACCTGCTTGAACAAGCTTTGCTTTAGCAGCATCATTAAGATCAGTTGTTCCTTGTTTTACAATGAGGTAGCCCAGTAATATTGCGCCGTCTCTGGTGTTGTCTCCTTCTGTAAAAGTTTCAGAAACAATTGCGGCTTCAGCTGCAGCAATTGTTGTGTAAATTGCTGTTCCATAATAAGCAAAAATTGCTCTATTGACTGAATTAGGAAACCAATATAGGCGCTGAATGGTAAACTTATTTCCTCCACCAATTGCAGTGAGTACACCATTGTTATTGTAATTTGTAACATCAACCGTAGTGTATCCTGCATTTGCAATTCCAGAGTCAATTACTACAACACCTGAGCTATTCACGTACTCTCTAAAAATCTTTGATGTTGTTAGAGCTGTGTCAGTTGTTGACTTAATGTAGTTTGGTGAATTTGGATTTGTTGTGTAGTTTCTTCCTTCAACATAAGAGTCACCTGAAGTTTTTGCAAGACCCAAAAACTGTGTGTTGGTAGGAGGATTAGTCGCGGTTGCGTTTACTGAGACAACATGGCCACTGAGCTTTAATGGGCCAAATGCGCGAATAAAATCTCCTCTGAATCCTGTTTGACCATATGAAACAGTTGGCTGAGTTATTGTTCCATTTGTCACAGATCCACTTTGATGCAACACTCTTCCAAGAATAATTTTGCTTTCAAAGTCACCATCAGTGTAAGCTGTGTTTTGCTTTACCAATGATCCTGTTGCATCAATTGCAATATAAGTTATTGCTTTTGTTGTGATGTTTGGAAGAGATGAGCTTGTAAAGTTTGGCCAATCTACTTTAATAATTGTTGGATATGGATCATCACTTAATGATCCATTGAAATTTATAATAAGACCAGATCCTGATGATAAATTAAACGTTGATGTTCCATTAACAGTTGAAAGAACGCCTCCGTGTAAAAGTCCTGTTGACAAACCTGATTCTAACCATCTAAGTCTTGTGGTGTTTGTGTAAGGTCCGTTATACTGTGTGAAGTACATATCATTTGTACTTCCTGAGGTGTAAATGTAGCTTGCAGTTGTATTAAAAGGAATCTGAAGAAAGTTAACAGGCTTAAATTGCATATATTGGTCTGAACCAATTGCACCTGAATGGAATACATCAATATTAAAAAGAACCTCAGGGTTGTCAGTTCTTGTTTCGTTTTTTGATCCTGAAAAATAAACTTTGATCCCTGAAGGAAGAGATGGGAAAGTTGAAGCAGGAGCATCAGCAATAATTACTGATCCTGAAATTGCTGTCGTGGAAGTTCCATTGCTTCCTGAGATTGTACCTATGAGTGGCATAACTTACCTCTCATATAATTATGTCAGACTATTTAACATCGTCAGTTGATTGCGCAATTTCCTCATTCCAATTTAACCTGATTTGAATTAGAGGGTTAAAAGCTGCTCTACGTCTTTCAATAATTAGAGAACCTTGAGGTTTAATCAACTCAGCTTCAACATCAAGAGAATCAAAATCAATTTCAGTTGTCTTTTTATAGACTACTTTATCATCACTTGCATATGCCAAATTTGTAACTAGAATCAACAAAAACGAAAAGAAGAATCTCATGCTTATCCTCTTACAATCTTGATAATTTTTCTACTTTTTCTAACTTCAGCCAATGCTGTGGGTGTTGGTGTAGGAGTTTGAGTTGCAGCTGGTACAACGTCACCACTGACGTTTGAGAAGTAAATTCTAATATTTTCAACTGGTTCACTTGAAATTTTTGAAAGGGTGTTTAAGTCTTGTGTTGAAGCTGCATCAACACCTGTCTTCAGAGTATCACCAGATGCTTTATCTAAGTTTTTAGATTTTACTAAAAGATCTATCATTTGTTGAACAATGTTCTTTTGTGGTTTCAAATTTTTGAAAACTTTTCCAAGTATTCTTTTATTAACTTTTTTAGTGACAAAAGCCTTGTTGATAATTGGAATTGCTAATGTCACTGACGCAATTGCATCGAGCCACATACGCTGTCTAATGTAATAAATTGCATTAAACAATGCAGCAACCATTCCAGCAACTTCATTGACTGCAGCCGCTCCAACAGCAACAGGCGCAGCGCCAACAACGGCTGCGCCCGTAGCAACTGTTCCAGCCGTGCTTGAAACCATTTTCATAAAATTAGCAGCTTTTTGAAGATCTGCCGAATTTATTAAATGCTTAGAAAGTAATGTGTTGCTTTCATCTACTTCATTTAGTAGATCATTATAAATTGTGATCGATCTTGTCATGAAGCTTATCTTCCTTTAATGGATAAATATTAGGCTTTAATAGGTTTAAGTCTATTAGCCCAACTCTTTCATCATAAAAAATTTCCCAGTATGGCTCTTTGTCAATCCATCTCTTTGCGAGAAGAAGAACAAGACACCCAGGAAATAGGGTGCCTCCAGAGCAAAATGCTCTAGGAAATGATGAAGAATAAACAGCAAGTTCTCCAGCTTTCATAATTACGATATCTCTTCATAATTATAAGTGTGGAGAACGTATTTAACATGTTAGATCAACTAGAAAAATCACCGCTTTCATCAAAAAAGTTTATAGCATACTTTCTTGGAAGTATCACATCGAAAATGATCATTGTACATATGATCAATCGGCAAGCAAGCGATTTTGTTATGATAGGAATGATAATGTCAAGTTCATTTATTGACATCGGATACATACTCGGCCAAGCAGCACTTGACAAGTATGTACGAGTTGCGTCACTTCAAACAAAAAGAATTACGAAATAGTCTATTCAGGATTAGAATCTTCAGGTGGCTCAATTTTGATATCGCGGGTGACAAAGACCACCTGTGTAACCCAAGGTGCATCTTCCTGAATGTTGAGTTGGCTAAATCCCATTACTGATGGCTTTGCTTCCATCTTCCAGATCTCCAAAGGAGTTCCAATAGCGTCAAGAACATTAATACGAATGTTCCTATAACTGGGGGATCTCAACCATGAATTAAAATAAAAGTTGAGAGTATTCCCTGGAACGTTGAGAGTTTCAACAAGCATATCGCCGTTGTCTGCGGATCCTACACTAAGCATAGGAAGCTTCATAGCAGAAAGTGGGATCAGCATATCTAAACCTTCAATTTGCAAGGTCCAAGGCATCCTTTTTACAACGAAACCCTCTTCACCCTCTTCTTCACCGTCACTTTCAGACAGGAGAACAGGCTCATCAATGAGCTTAGCCTCAACTTCTTTTGCTTCCTCTGCCTCTTCATGCGAATCAGACATGTTTTTAAACTTTGCCAAGTTATTCTCCTGTTTTATAATAATCAATTTGTAATCAATTTACAGCATGATTTTTATTTTAGTTCGAAATGTCCAAGATCTGAAAACACAATATCTCCTGTTGAGGAGCGAATCATTAGGTTGTTTGCATGCAAATCACCAGGAACAATTCCTTGATCAAGGAGATAGTCGATTGCTCGATTAAAACTTTCAAAACCTTTTAGTTGACCAAGTGGTCCCTCGGTTCCAGTCTTTTTAGGGTCACGAGGTATTGGGCGAAAATTAATATGATGTAAAACACTTCCAAATTCCATTACAAATGCTGTTTTTAGCCCTGACGTAATTGTTGGAGCAATTCCAGCTGATCGAGCCCAATTATCTATTAATTTTATAGATTCGTTTTTGATAACTATTATTGCTGACTTACCGTCAGCGACTCTGTTGTCAAGGCCATTTCTTAAATTTTTATTATAAAAAAGAGAAATTAGCATTCTTTTTAAAAGATCTGCTCTTTCTTCACGAGGCATTTTGTTTTGAGATGGACCTGGTTCTGACTTACTTGTTAGTGTTAAAGGGTCACGCTCAATTTTATCTAAAGATAATTTAACTTGTAGGCTCTCTAAGAAGTAATCAACAAATTTTAAATATGATTGTTTGTTTGAAAATAAATAATGTGCTCTTTTATCAATTGCAGCATTTTCACCAGATAGAGATAAAAGATCATAAAAATTTCCTGGAAGTGGAGACAATGGCTCCATGAGTATCACTCCAAGATTTTTCTTTATACTTCCAATATGAGGTGGGTCAATTTCAAGTGCCTCAAGATTTGTCACATCATATATTGTTGGAAAGTGCTTCATTACATTTTTTGGAAAATTGATACTCTTCTTTTTAAGAGCATCATAGATGTCAGTCTCTTCTAGTGGTTGCAATTTAAGAATGATATCACCGTGATCATCTGAATATGCATAAAACGTTGATGCACCTTCTGGCCTTGTTGATTTTGACAAAAATTCAATGTCAACAAGATCAAATTTTGTTGCTACCTCCTCAGCAATGCTTAAAATTTTCTTTTCTCGGCTCATGATAGTTTTACTCATTACAGGAGTTTTATCATCAAAAGGTTTAGGAGGCAAAGGTTTTGCAGGCGAAGAGGCTAATTTTTTCTCATAACTAGATGAAGGCTCTGGTTTCATCACATCAGAGTTTTTAACTCCTCCACGTGATTTATCAGGTTCATCCGTTGGATTTAGTCTTTTTTTGACTTTGTCAAAGTTATCTCCAAATTCAAACGTAGAATTTGATCTATCATCAAAGTCAAGTGTCTTGTCACTTTCGATGAGTATTTTACGAATTAATTTTCTAAGCGAGTGGTCCATAACGCTAAATATATTCGTTGAACCAAAATCTTATTTTTATCTTGTAACAACAATCTGGCAAGTTAAGCAAGAGTATTTCCAGTGGTCACCAGATTGCCTTTATATCACCTTCCAGCCACTGGCCATAGGTAACATACCTTTAAAAGGAAGTGGTGACCAGAGGTCACCAGATCAATCTTTTTTCTTCTTAATTTCAGGACGACCTGTAGGTGCACGACCGACTGAGTCGAGCTCAGGCTCCTCAAGATTTCGATAGAGCGTGCGTGTTGAAACGCCTAAATCGTCAGCTGCGTCGGGAACTCTACCACCAGTTTTTGCCATTGCATTAGTGATGTCAGTTCTCCACTCAAGTGGATCTTTAATTCGCGTAGCTAGTAGATTTGAAATGTTCTTTGGTCGTGTAAAACGACCAACAGAACGAGAGCGACGTCTCTTTTTCTTTTCTAGAAGTTTTTCGACTTCTGCAACTTCAGTGATGAGTGAATCTAGTGAATCCATGACTCTAAATATTTCACTCAAAACATTTTTTACTGCTCTCTCATTAAGTCATTTATATTTGCAGTAAATGTTTGTTCGGCGCCATCAAGTTTAACAACTGCATAAAATTTTCGCGCGGATGTGCCTCCTTCAAAATGCTCATGGGCCTGACCTTCAACAAGCTGAATAACAGTTCCAACAAGCTTCATGTTATAAACATGACTGACGCGATCATTAACCTTTACCATTGCTAGATCTCCTTACGCTGAGATCATCAGCGCTTCTTTCATTATACTATCTGCAAGGAGCAAGTTACCTAAATTTTTATTTTTGCTTAAAACTTCTTTTAAGGTTAAATGATCAGGAGTTTTTTCAAAAAATTCGGTGCTTGACTTTATCACAACATCAATGGCAAGCGCATACCATATTTCGTTACTCATTTTTTCAATGTTAAATAACGCAACTTCAAAAGGAGTTGGTTGAGGCAGTTTTTTATTTTTCATGTTTTACCAAGCATATTGGTAAATAGTAATGACGCAATTGAATAGAGAGCTTCATTTAACTCAAAGTCATCTATTTCGTAGAGTTCATCTAGATGTTGAGCAAATTCATCGTGAAAATTTTCAAGATCACTGAGCCCATCAGGCTTTGAAGACATCTTTACCGCAAAGTCAGTTGCACCACTTGGAGTATTGACTCCACGATCTTCCAGTGGAATGATCTCTACATCACTCCTTGTTTTATAAACGTTCCAAACACCTTGTGCTCTCGGTGAAACAGATCCGCGGTCTGATGCAAGGCCACCTGAATACCAGATTGCAGAATCATAGATAAGTGGTGCCGACCTACCTAAAGCTGCTGACCTATTGACGTATTTAATTTTTGACTTTTTTGATTTTTTAGTAGATAAAACAAGACCAGGGGAGCTGCTGTACTGTATCATAGCAACAACTCCCATCTTTTGGTGATCACCAGTGTTTAAGCTTTTAAAGGATTCAACAAGAGTTTGATCTTCGCCTTTTTTCTCTGCAAAGAATTCAATGATTTTTGGCTCGTAGAGAACAACGATATTTTCTCCTTGACTCACTTCAAAAGTTGAAATTGCAAAACCGCGATCGATTGCACTTTTCATTTTTGAGGAGTATTCAAACAGAATTTGAATCCATGACATGGTAGAACACCCTTAAATTAAAATATACTACTCGTCAGATCCTCCATCAGACTTGTAGCTAGATTCATAGTTTTTTCCAGTTGTCAGCTGCATAATAGCAAGTTCTTTTGCTTTTGCTTCAACTACACAATCGATGTCAAGACCCCAATCATTCACGGGACCATCGACAAAAGAAGAGTGTGCATTTGCAGCAACATCACGGCCTTCACGAAGAGATGCAGACTCAGAGTAATGAGTTACTGGACGAATGCCATCCGGCCAAGTGCTTGCCGCCAAGTGCAATGCATCTTTTTCAGAAAGTCCACCGGTGCAAAATTTGTGGTGGTGATAATCAAAGACGATAGGGACACCTGTTCGCTTCCAAACTTCATGGAGGTCAAGGACACTAAACCCACTTGCCTTATCATCATTTTCAAGAGTAATGCGATCTTTTACAGAGTCTGGAAGAAGATCAAAGTTTTTGCACCAGCGGTCGGCGGCAGAAGTTTTGTCTCCATATGTTCCGCCAAGATGAATGTTAATTTTGTTTTGACGAGTTCGTGGAAGACCAATTGCATCCATGATTTGACCATGGCGTGTAAGATCGGTGACGCAATTCTTCACAACTTCATCGCGAGGTGAAGCAAGACAATTGAACTGGCCTGGATGAAAAGAAAGACGCTGGCCAGACTGAGCTGCGGTTCGACCGACCAGAGCCAAACCATTTTGAATTCGCTGCCAGTCAGGCAGCTGTTCAAATTCATACTCCGAACACCACGGAGCAAGATTTGAGGTCATGCGATAAACAGGAATCATATTTGAATTATTCCACTTGACAATGCCAAGAAGAATATTTACATTCTCAAGAGTAAGACTAGACGCATAAGGCAAACCTTTAGACTGCCAGGTTCGCTTAATCATATTTCGAAAACCACCCTTCTTAGGACCAAGGGTAACATTGAGACATGCATATCCATACCGAATCGACATAATTTCCTCGTGTGTTTTGTTCTTGAGGCTGATAACCTCAAGAACATTTTACCACACGTGCCAGGCAGGTTGCATGGTTGCAATTAAAGTTTTACATCAATACGATTTCCAATTTCTACTATAGCCGTGGCTTCTACCACGACCTGACCATTCACCTTCAGATGAAGCATCTGATCTCTTCATTTTAAGATGATTGATTTTAGCCATTCTCTTTTCACGCTCTTCATCTGACTCAGATTCAGGATCAATTTCAAGATCTGCAAGCTCTTCATCATCGTAATGACTCCAGCCGTGTCCATACCCTCTGCTTTGACCAGGTTCACTATCATATCTTGAGCGTCTAGAATACATGCTTTCTTTAAAGACTGATTTTATAATCTCTCTCAACTTTGACTCTGTGATTTTCATTATTTGCTCCTATGATAAATATTTGACTCACAACATAAAGTAAGCTTGAATCTGATTTTTAAACCTATTCTAGAGCTCTTTGCGCATTATAACGAATATTTCCATTAGGGTGATTTAAAAGATTTTCCAAAATTTCTTTTGGACATGATGGATTGTCAACGATTGCTCCAATATCATGAATGTCACCACTTTTTATAACTTTCTCAAAAATTTCAGAAGGAAGCGATGGGTTTTTTAAAACATAGAATCTTACTGTATCATCACGACTTGTTTTAAAAATTCTAACTAAAGTTTCAGGAGAAATTGATGGGTTTTGTAAAGCTCTATCTTTGACAAAATTATCTGGATCATTTGCTAATTTTTCAATGATTTCTTTTGGAATTTTTGTAGAACTTGCAATATGGTGACGAATTTGATCATGATCATCATCAGAAAGTCTGATTAAAATTTCAAGGGGAGTATTTTCATTTTCAACAACATTCATACGAACATAATGTGATGAATCAAATGAAAGCTTTGTTAATATTTTAACATTTTGAGTTATTTGTGCCAAGATCGTTTTTTGATGAGTGCTAAGGACGCTGTACATTTTTTCAAACATTTTTTCATTAGTAGAAATTTTTTCTAAATCTAGAAAATCATTTTTCTTTTTTGTTTGAAGTCTTTCAGCGTCGGCCTGGGTGCCGGAATAACTTGCTCTCTTTAAACTTTTTTTAATTTCAGAAGAATTCCAAGGAGTCCACGGACCAATTTCTCCCGTATATTCATCAAGCTTAGTCCAAGCCATTGGAGTAACAATGTCAGGGTCATAAATTAAAACAACTGGACCATCATTATTTCCAAAAAAGACAAGTCCATTAACACGACCTCTTAGAAAATTTGATAATTTATCTGCTTCACCGGCGGATCTTGTGCTCTTCTTAAGAGGGTTTGTTAAATTTAATGCATCTTCTTTTTTCGCTGTTTTTGCAACATCTTTTTTTCCAATAAGATTTAATTGTTCAAGAGGCGTAATTGATTTGCCATAAACTTTTTTGCATATGTCTTCATCAAAAATAATGAACCCATACAAATTTACTTTAAGTTTATAAATCCAATTTCCATATTCTCCTCTGAAGGTTTGATGATTTGTCTTCATCCAAACTGAGTACATTCCATGACCATATGATGAGCCAACTCCTTGTCCTGGTTCCCAGCCAGTAGATTTATAACTTGACAAATCTCCAGTTTCAAAAATCTTTAAAAATTCTTTTGGAGATTGTGTTGAACCATGATAAACAGTTGCAATAGTTCCATAGACTTCTTCTTTTAAAAGAAATCTAATCTGCTGTCGAAGTTGTGATTCAGTAATTTGCATGATGATAAATATTTTGCATAATGCAAATTTTTAACTCTTTAAATATAGTAATTGATTAGATGCTTTAGCTCATTCAATGATTGAAGTGAATTAAGAGTTCTAGCGGCTCTACTGCTGATCATTGGATGAGTTTCAGCAGCAAGTTTAGTAAGTATCTCTACAGGAGTGTTAGGATTTTCTGCAACTTGAGCGCGAACTTCTCCATTATGATCTCCAGCAAGTTTAGTAAGTATCTCTACAGGAGTGTTAGGATTTTTTGCAACTGAATCACGAATATAAAAATTTCGACTTTTTGAAAGTTGAATGAGCACTTCTTGTGGTGCTTTTGGATTCATTGCAAGTGCCAGATGCATTTTTTTATCTTCAAAAAGCTTATAAAACGCTTCTAGTGAAATGTTTGGGTTCATTGCAATTACTTCACGAATTCTTTCATTAGTGTCTTTTGCAAGTTGAACAAGCACTTCTGATGGTGTGTTGGGGTTGCCTGCAACATGACCGCGGATTCCGTGATTGCTATCTCCAGCAAGTTGAACAAGCACTTCTGATGGTGTGTTGGGGTTGCCTGCAACATGCCAACGAACACTTTGATTTTTGTCTTTAGAAAGTTTAGTTAATATTTCACCATTTTTACTGCCAAGTGCAAACTTGTTTTTATTTTCGTCACTTAAAGTAACATATCTTACTTTAAAAGCATTTTCATTATTAATGAATTTTTCTACATCAAAAGATTTTGACTGTAATCTTTCAGAGTTAGCGTGTGTACCAGCATGACTTGCTCTACTCAAACTTTGCTTAATTTCAGAAGCGTTCCAAGGTGTCCAATGACCAAGACTATTAGTTGTTTTGTCAAGCTGTGTCCAAGCAATTGGTGTAGCAATATCAGGATCATAGACCAAAACAACAGGTCCAACATTTGAGCCAAAGAAAACAAGTCCATTAACTCGACCTTTTAGAAAACCTGATGTTTTTTCTGCAAGATCTGAAGATCTTTCACTTTTTATTGGGAGTTGTGAAAGTATTCTTATTTCTTCTTTTGATGCTTTTCTAAGTTCTTTCTCTTTGCCAATCAACTTCATTTGCTCAAGAGGAGTGATTGACTTTCCATAGACTTTTTGACAGACTGAATCATCGAAGATTATGAACCCATAAAGATTTACCTTAAGCTTATAGATCCAATCGCCATACTTGCCTCTAAATGTTTGATGACTAGTTTTCATCCAAACGGAATATAACCCATGGCCATATAAAGACCCAGCACCTTTTCCTGGCTTCCAGTTTGTTGAAGCATATGAGGCTAAATCTCCAGTTTCAAAAATCTTTAAAAAATCTTCTGGAGGCTGTTCCGATCCATGATAGACTGTTGCAATGGTTCCATAGACTTCTTCCTTTAGAAGAAACCTGATGTGCTGACGATGTTGTGATTCTAGAATTTGCATTTTATCGTCTCTTTCATGTATTTTAATTTTTAAATTGCCATTTCCTTTTATTACTCTATGCCACGATTTTTTAGGAATAAAGTATTCTTTACCTTCAATAAGAGGAAATGGTAATCCACTTGAAAGCTGAAGTTTCCATCCATTAGACTCAACCACAAATACTTTTCTATCTTTTTTGTCTTGATGCCAAATAAGATCATCAACATTAGCGTTGTGCTTGAATTCTCTTAGAATTAAACCGTTATCAAAACGCTTTTCTTCATATGGATGGGAAGTATTCATTTACCACCAGCCTGGAACGTTTCTACCAAACATTTTTGTAGATCTGCATGCCCAATAACTGGCTGATGTTTTGTCATGATTTTTTGAACAACCATGGCGAGCTGCAAATGATTTTCTTCTCTTTTTGTGCTTTGGAGAACTTCCCATGGCATCAGGCATTCCTGATCCAAATGAAACTTTTCTAATGTTTCCACTCTTTGGATCACGGACATAAACATGGGCACGACCACCTGAACGGGTTGCTCCGGCCTTTCCAAGCTTTACTTCACGACCTTTGTATTTAGCTTCTTGCATGTTTCTAGTGATTGGAAATCCAACCATTATTTTTTCGTGAAACTCTCCACCAATTCTCCTTCCATACCACCCATTGGTTCCAGGAAACTCACCTTTAGGATGTGCTCCAAACCATTTTATTGGTTTTCCTCCTAAAACTTCTCTGACAATACTTTCATCATTTACAACATTTACACCCATTCTCAGCATGACCTTAGCGGAGGCACCACTAACCTCAGAATAATAACCTTTCTTATTTAAATTTTCTAGATTATGCTTTAATAATGCATCCTTGGCAGATCGAGAGCCATCAGTGGCCGTTGCAACAGTTTTTATTCCATTACGTGTTGTCTTTGCCAAATTCATAGAATCTGCTTCATTATCATCATCAACATCAATTAAAAAGAAAACTGTAATGTCGCGATCATAACTAATGTCTTCAGGTGATTTATAATTTGCATGTCCGCCAATATAAGCGTATGATTGATCAATCATGTTAAACATTTCATCAAAAAGCTCAGGGTATTGTTCAATTTCTTTTCTTGAAAGTTTGACCCACTTGTTTTTTCCAAAGTGATCAGCAAAGGACTCATTTATGTCTAATGTTTCAGGATAGCCCTTCTCACCTGGTTTCTTTTTTTGAAGACCCTTTTTACGACGCTGACGAATGTTGTGCCAAAGACCTTTTTTCTCTTCATCAACCGAATCCCACATTGGAAAATCAAGTGGGACACGCTTGCCTTCATACATTGCCCATTCACCAATATCGCTTTGAAAAATTTCATACTCTTCAGGAGTTGCTGAGTATTTTCCTTCTTCCCAAAGAGACTTTGCTTCTTTTATTAAAGAAAAAAACTCGCGGGTGCCAGGCCGATAGACGTTGTCATCAATTGAGATTGAGTTTTTAAGATGATAACGCAATCCTTCTGACAACGTTTTGTTTTTATTTTCTTCTCGCGCGCTCTTATAAATGTCAGAAGCTCCAAACTTTTTTGGATTGTTTGGCTTGCCATCTACATCCAGATCTAAAGTGGACCCTCCATAGATTTTTCGATCTACGTGAGCATCTTCATCTGACTTCGGAAGAATCTTAGTGGTAGACTGAGGTGGTCTTACTTCACCAGGGCTTTCAATAAGCTTATTGATTTCTTCACGAATTATCTTTTGAATAAGAATTTTAGAAATCATCTATGGTCCTTGTAGATGTCAAGATCTTTTAGTTTTCTATTTTTCATTGGCTTTCCTGAAGCTCCAAGATCATTAGATCCGGAGACACCTGCAAAGCTTTTCCCTTCATCTTCTGGATGAGCAAGCGGAGTTTTGCTTTTGGTAGACTGAGGAGGTTTTTTGCCGACAACGTGGCCGTTGTCAGTTTCTTCTAGCGTGCTATCTTTTTTTTTGAGCCGTTTGAAGCCTTAATGTCATACCAAGCATTTTCTGTCTTCTTCATATTACGACGCTTCTTAAAATACCATGGCTTACGACGACCTTCGTCCATCTTATCAGCCCACTCTGGAACTTCTTCGCCGTCTCCAAGCTTGACTTTACGATCTGAATGACGCATTTCTACGTCGTCATCACCATCGTCGTCATCGTCATGTACACTCAAATTTAATGGCATTTCAATTTCAATCATGTCATCATCGTCGTCCATTTCATGTGAATCATGATAATCATCTTTTGAATCAAGATCCATGCCAAGAACGCGCATCATAGGAAAAGCTGCAGCAACAGAAGCAGGAAGATCAGCATCACCTGCCATGCATCCACATTCCTGAATAATCATCTTACGAAGTGTTTTTCTATCCATTGTTTTACCCTATTAGTTGAATTATGAATCTGTTCTTTCTGATTCGGCCTGAAGATAATTATAAATCACATCAATATAGTCTGATGCAATTGCTATTTTTTCTTGCACCCATTCTGGCAAATCGTCTCCATCTTCTATAATATCATAGAGATCATTAGACTGATTTTTAAGAGTGTGTAGGTTATTTTTAATCATTGAAGACTCTTCATAAGAATCTGAATCTTCAAATGTTAATCCTCCCAATGATTTCATAATAGGCGCAGCACCATCTTTATGACCTATCATATTATCACATTCTTCAACGATTATTTTGCGAAGCTTTCTAATGTCCATTACTTCTTTCCCTTTTTAACGCTAACCTTTACTTCAGGAACTTTTGAGACAAATGCGTTTTCTCCAGCAAGACGAGCAGCCTCAACCGCAGCCAACTTAAACACAGTTTCAGCCTGTTCAAGCGTTAAACCAGACTTTAAAAGATCAACAACGCTCACATTTGCAATCTCGTGAAGCTCATCTTCATCAGCTCTGCCGCCCTGGCGTAAGGTTTCGGCAACTTTTGCTGTTGAATCTTTCATTTTGCTCTTTTGCGACTTAAACTTCATAAACACTCCATATACTCTATATTTATTACATACAAGGCGAATCAATGAAAAATTCAGTTAAAGCTATCATGATTGAGTATATTGGATTTCTTAGGATGATGGAATTGTGGTTTCATGGAGCACATCATTTGACACATGGAACATCATTTGGTGGTGATCACGTTAACATTTATGGAAAAATTTACGCTGCAATTGGAGACCAAATTGACCCTGCAGTTGAAAAAGCAATTGGTCTTTATAGTGACAAGTGTGCTGATCCTTTGACACTTACTGAAAAAGCAATTGAAATAATGAGAGAATACCCAAGCCCTGGTGGAATGAAGCCTTTGGAAATGGCGGCGGTCGGGCTCCAGATTGAAAAAGACTTTCTTGTTTTTTCAAAAAACATATACAAAGAATTAAAAAATATTGGAGCAATGACACTTGGAATGGATGATATGATTATGGCAAACGCTAATACTCACGAAGGCCATGCATATCTGCTAAAACAGAGGGTTCGTGACTCAATTGGTGAGTAACTAAACATTCAGGCCTCAAATCATTAATCATTGATGGGCTTGAAATTAATTGTAGCTTTTTAAGTCTTGTTAATGATTTAATCTTGTGCTCAAGTTTTAGTGCACAAGATTTACAACAAACTGGTTGTAGAAACACAAACAACACAGGCCGCCTGGAGCGTGTATATTTTGCTCCTCGGCGGCCTGTGTTGTGTTCCTTTAGTCTGCGATCAGGATCATTTGTGATCCCACAGTAAAGGCTATGATCATTGCACTCGGCAATGTAAATGTAGTATAATGATCTGCTAGACGTCGTCAATAAAATCGACCATCTGGTCAGCCTCATCAACGGCATCACCCAGCTTCATTCGAATCTTGGCAATTCGAAGCGCTCCCTGAAATGCCTTCTTGTCAACCCCATGAGACTCTTCATACTCCTTCATGATGGCCTTTCGGTCCTCACGAAGTGTTTCCATCTCATTTTCAATGGTCCAAAGTTTTCCAACAAGCTCACGAATCACATGCTTACTTGCCAAGTTAGACTCCTTAGTCTTCTTGTTTTGTTAGTTCATCATCCCAAGCCATTACTAGACTTGAATTTATCAACACGTCATAAAGAATTCGTCTATTAGGGTCAGTTGCAATTGTATTGACTACCAGCCCTATATCTGAATCTTTCACACTATTGTTTGCAATTAAATGATGTTTATTGCAAAATTTTACTAATGTCCCGGGCTGAAGCATTTCACTTCTTTCGTGCCCGAGCAATTTTAGCGGGAGGATCAGCTTCAACTGAAGCTGTGCTTGATTCAAGGTTTGTTAAATCAACAACTTGATCAGGATTGGCAAACAACTTTTCAAGTTCATCATAGTTGCCAACTTCAACATTTATTTGAGATAGATAACTTAACATCATTTCCATGTTTGTTATTCCTTTTGAGGACAACCATGGTTTAATATTAAGTTTTCTTCTCTTAGCGTAATCTTCCCATTTCATGCTATTGCAACTCTCTCCTCTTTTCTAATTAGCTGATCAAGGATAGAAATCACAATTTTTATTCCATTTTCTGGAATTAATCCTTCCAAATCTTGTTTTATTTGGAGTTCAATTTGCTGTCGTGTTTTATATTCACCATCAGAAATGATATATGAAATGCGCTGATAAACAAGTTCTAAAAGCTCCTCATCCCAATCAAGGAGCTCAAGAAGACTTGTCTCCAGGTCAATCAAAGATCACCCATGCTCATGGAGTTCAAAGTGCTGGAAATCGATTCCTGAAACCGTGGATCAAAGACCATCTTATCAACAGTTTCACAAATTTCTCGTTTGTCAACACCTTGAGTGAGGCAAACCTCATGAGCAATCTTACGAAGACCGCTCAAATAAAAATTTCTAACTGAACTCATCGAAATTGGGTCGCCGTCGGCGGCAAGACGATTTGCAATTTCAACATATCCAGCTCCACCAAGGTTTGCTGACGTTGCATATCCATGCTGGAAAGTTTCCGAATTCATATTAAACCTTTTCCTTTTTGGCCTGGAGCGCAGAAAGCTCATCATGAGTAATAGGATAGTTGATATGGTCATTAGGATCTTCAGAAAGACCAAAGCGAAGACGAATAATCTTCTCTTCACGATCAGTCAGCTTGCTAAAACCACGACGAATGGCAGAAGCAAACCTTTCACGATCCATCATTTCGTTGATTTCAACGTCAGAAGTTCCAGGAATCACATCAGCAAGAGTAGGGCTGGAATCTTCATCTGAATTATTCATTGCAGGAGAGTCAAGAGACATAGTGTATCGCGACGTCTGCATTAGAACGTTTAGCGATTTAACGTCAACCTTCAAGATATCCGCAATTTCAGCAAGAGTAGGTTGAACTCCAAACTCTTGGCTAAATTCAATACTTGCTCGACGCGCTCGCCAGATAAGCGCATTGACTCCAGCAGGAAAACGAATAGAGCTGGCCTGCATATTCATAATTTGACGAACAGCTTGCTTAATCCACCAAGTGGCATATGTCGAGAACTTGAATCCCCGGCGCCAATCGAATCGATCAACAGCACGAATCAAACCAATGGTACTTTCCTGAACCAAATCATCAAAGTCTACACCAGGAGTCCTGGAGTACTTTCGTGCAATTGAAATGGCAAGGCGCATATTCGACTGGATCATGCGATCCCGCGAGTCTTTGTCACCATTTTCAATTTTCTGTGCCAGTGAAACTTCCTCTTCACGAGTAAGAAGAGGAAAGCGACCGACTTCTCTAAACAAGGAATTCATATCACTCATGAAACCACCTCAATTTTTGTAGATTACGAGCAGAGACTGTTGTCGTCCTCGTAATTGTCTTCCTGATCAAACAGGTCCGGGTTGTTTCGAACATACTCCTCATGGGCGGCCCGTCGACGATCGCGAACCTCACCCTCAGTCCACAGATAGCAATACTCGACTTCAAGATCCTGGGTATCGCGGCCTCGGCGCTTATCGGCCTCAATTGCATTCTTGTATGCAACAATCTTGGCACGAAGATCATCTTCATTCATAACGCTCAGGAAATCACGATTAAAAACACGGGACATTGTTTAATTTACCTCATTACATTTTTTATCTGGAAGGCTTGACCATTCCTGCCTTCCAGAAGTAATATACTACAGGACCGGCAGGATTTGCATATCTGCCGTAAAAAATTATGCTTGACTATCATCGACAACGGTACATCCAACACTCAACAAAATGCTAGCAGCTGAGTGTGCATTTTCAAGTGCAAGTCTAACAACTTTCAAAGGGTCAAGAATACCTGCATCAAATGTGCTAACATACTTGCCCGTAGAAGCATTAAACCCATTATCACCTTTTAGACGCTCAACCTTAGAAAGAACTAGATCAGGATTTAGACCTGCATTCACAACGATTTGCTTTAGTGGGACAACGCAAGCTTCAAGAACAACGCCAACTCCTTGCTTAAATGAGTCAGAAGATTTTTTTGGAATCTTTGATCTAATCTTAGATGCTGCGCGAACAAGAGCTGTTCCACCGCCTGGAAGAATTCCTTCCTCAACGGCGGCTCTTGTAGCGTGCAATGCATCATCAACACGATCACGTCTTTCTTTCAACTCAGCTTCAGTTGCGCCGCCAACTCTAAGAACAGCAACGCCACCAGCCAATCTAGAAAGTCGACGCTTTAATGTTTCAACTTCATGTGACTCAAGGGTAAGATCTGACATTTGTGATCTGAGCTCTGATGCGCGTGCCTCAATATTTTCTTTTGAACCTGCTGCATCAATAAATACAGTTCTATAACGTCCAACAATTGCCTTTTTACACTTACCAAGATCAGTCAAAGCAATTGAAGAAATATTGTCTCCAACAACTTTTGTTCCAAGAAGAATTGCAAGATCTTCCAAAGCGTGAAGCCTGTTTTCACCAAATTCAGGCCCCTTTATTGCGCAAACATTAATAATGCCCTTTGTTCGATTTAGAACAAGTCCTTGCATTGCCTCACCCTCAACCTCATCAGCAACAATGAGAAGTGGCTTTTGTGCAGAATGAACTTTTTCAAGAAGTGGAATGATTTCCTTCAATGAAGTGATTCTGTTGTTTGTCAGCAACACATATGGTGAATCAAGAGCTGACACCATTTTTTCTGAATCAGTCACAAAGTAAGGTGAAAGATATCCTCGATCAATTTCTGCTCCTTCAACAACTTGCAAAGTTGTCCCAAACCCCTTTGCGTCCTCAACCGTGATTGTTCCATCACGACCTACAGCACGCATTGCTTGTGAAAGCAATTCACCAATACTTCTTTCTCCATTAGCTGAAATTGTTCCAACCTGAATGACTTCTTCATCTGAAGAGATTTGTCGTGACATCGATTGCAGTTCATGAATGACTGAGTTCACAGCCCATTGCATTCCTGATTTCATTTCAGGATAGCTATGATCTCCAGAAAGAACGCGCAACCCACCATTAAAGATAGATTGCGCAAGGACTGTGGACGTTGTTGTTCCGTCGCCAGCGGCATCACATGTTCTGCTGGCAGCTTCTTTAATGATTTGAGCCCCCAGATTCATGTTTCTGTCTCTGAAATTAATTGCTCGGGCTACGGTAACTCCGTCCTTTGTCACAATAGGCGGCATTCCAGGCATCTCAATGATCACGTTTTGACCACTGGGACCCATTGTCACTTTGACAGCCTTTGCTAAGGCATCTACTCCGGCCTTTAGACTGTCACGAGCGCTACTATCAAAAACAAGATTTCTGAAGGCTTCGCTCATATTAGTCCTTCAGAAGACGGCGCTGGGTTGATTCAGAAAGCGTGCTTTCAACTGAAAGTGGTCGGCGAACACCAGTCAAAGTATTCACAGCAACCAATAGATCACCTGATTTAACAGCAACCTCAACTTCAGAAAGCAGTCCTTGTGTGCGAAGAGAAACTTGTTCAGCCCCTGAGAGGGGCTGATCGAACGAAAATGCATTTTGAAATGACACGCTAACTCCTACTTGCGTAGGAGTATTTTATGCTGCATTTTTCAAATTGAAACTGAGCCAGAGCTGATTAAATGAACCAATCCATTTTGGCCAATTTTTGTCATTTGTGATTGAATTCATGTCAAGAGATTGCAGCTTTTCACGAAAAGATGTGTTATCGCGAGTCGAAGATGAAACAGTTACACCGTCCCAATGGGGGCGCATGTCTTCAAACTTGATCATTGAGATATTGTGCTCAACAATCTTTTTTGCAGCCGGGTTTTTGTTGAAAAAGAGACGCAGCTCAACAGGATTCATTGCAAAATTTGTTGCGCGCTTGTCACCAATACCAGGCACACCATCAATATTGTCGGCGCCATCGCCGCGAAGCGACTTCCACAACACATAGTCATAAGGAGTGGGCTGAACAAACACTTTCTTGATTGGAGAATAAAGAGAAAATCTATCTTTGGTGGCTTCCGTAACAAGCTGTGTGAAATCGCTGTCAGTTGAAACAACAGTGCAAAAATCATCACGATGCACACATGTTGCCAGGTGTGCAATGACGTCGTCAGCTTCAAAATCAGGATGACGAATAACCTTGATGGGAAGGTAATTGGAAACAACTTCCACAAGCTGCTTTACCTGATCCCAGAAGGCCTCATCAGACTTTTCACGCTGAGCCTTGTAAGTACCTTCAGACAGCTGAATACGCCGCTTTGGATGACCTTCCAACACAAAGTAAGCAACATTTGGATCGAAAAGATTGACAAGAGCTCGAATCGAACGCAAAGCTGCATACGTCAAACCATTTCCGTGGCCTGACATTGCAACTCGAGCACGATGAACAAGATTCATACCATCAATAATGAGAACACGCTTAGAAACTTGATTCATTACTTAATCCTTGCCTTGGTTCCGTCTTCAAGAGTAACGACAGTGGGTGCATCATCAACTTGCTGAGGTTGCATTGCCTTGTTAAGGGCAGAGCTGATTTCCTCAACTTCAACAATCATCTCTTCAATTGCAATAGACACACGATCAAAAAGAGATTTTCTTACATCAGAAATTGTAGTAAAGATCTCACATGCACTTGTGTCTAGCTTAACGGGCTTTTGGCTGGATGGTGTGAAAATCATCCAGGATGTTTGTGAACCGTTAATCGTCTTTTTTGTGATTTCTTCGACGACAACAGCGGGAATGACAGCTCGAGTTTCATGTGGAATAAGAAAAATCGTCTGTCCAACTACAAATGGTGGTAGAGTTTTGCTCATACCACCATTATAACCGGCCGGCCGCCGGATTGCATAGGTTC
>Ga0164294_10001371_pt1 | contig 22668 bp, 22 predicted proteins | sample GEODES005metaG_FD_111479 | JGI IMG/M metagenome (GOLD analysis project Ga0164294, IMG submission 111479) | Oligotrophic lake water microbial communities from Sparkling Lake, Wisconsin, USA - GEODES005 metaG | ecosystem: Environmental > Aquatic > Freshwater > Lake | place: USA: Sparkling Lake...
CCCGTAACTGCAGATAGTGTGCTGGTGTTGAAAAGTGTTGGTCCGGTAGGATACCCCGGGATGCCGGAAGTGGGTAATATGCAAATCCCTAGGAAATTATTGGAGCAGGGTGTGGTAGATATGGTAAGGATTTCTGATGGCAGAATGAGTGGAACCGGTTTTGGTACGGTAGTGTTGCACGTATCTCCGGAATCGGCTGTGGGTGGCACTTTGGGGTTAGTAAAAAATGGCGATTGGATTGAGTTGGATTTTGCCAATAGAACACTGAATGTTTTACTTTCGGAAGTCGAATTAGAAGAACGAAGAAAATTATGGAAACCGGAACATCATGTAAGCCAACGAGGGTATATAGGGCTATATCAACAACACGTACAGCAAGCCCATCTTGGCGCTGACCTTGATTTTTTAACGGGGAGCTCAGGAAGTGTGGTGTTGAGAGACTCGCATTAGTTGTTAGTTGTTAGTTGTTAGTTGTTAATGGTTAGTTGTTAATGGTTAATGGTTAATGGTTAGTGGTTATTGATTAAATACCATAAATGAATTAGGAATTAGGAATGAAGAATGAAGAATCTGGAATTAAGACATTGATTCTTCATTCTTCATTCCTAATTCCTAATTCCAAATTCACATAGTATTGCGTAATCTTAGTTTATCTGTGCGTTTGATATAACTTTAATTGATTAAATAATTTTGAAAAATAATTATAATGAAATCAATGACTAAAATTAGGATGATTAGGTTGCCAAATCGTTGGACCAGTGAATCTTACAGCAGTGAATCATTTGGAAGGAATACTTGGAATACTTGGAATATTGGGGATGTTGGATATATTGAAGGAGTTACCACAATGAATAGTCAGGTTGTTCTTGTAATTGTGTTAGGGAATAAAATTATAAATTGTTTTCCAAGTGCTGTTGAGGTAATTAAAGATTCAAGTTCAATAATGTAGATAATGGGAGATATATTGTATCCAATAAAACATTGGTTTAATTTGCTAGCAACTAATTTGTTGTAATTCTTTGCAGCTTTACGTAAATTTTTATTAGGCATTGGGGGTCAGTTTCCAGCTATTTGATAGATACCGCCAATTCTAACCATATCAAGATGGTTATCATAATGTGTTTAGGCACAATAAAAAAGCCGACTATTAAAGTCGGCTTTCAATATGTTATTTTTTACAATAACAACCGTGGCCTCGCCTGGAATCGAACCGGGATCTGGAGCTTCGGAGGCTCTCATACTATCCATTGTACTACGAGGCCATTTAACCAAATACCATTTTACATCTTTTAAAAAGTAATTACAATGGTAATGACAAGAACTTCATGTAAACTGTTGTGCAAAAAAACAATAAAAGTTTGATCTTAAGTGCAGAAAGTTCTTAGAACGTTCAACTTTTATTTAATTAATCCACTCACATTGGTGGTAAATATCTTTACCGCAATAGCTAACAAAACTACACCAAAAAATTTACGTACTGCAGTTAATCCTCCAGTACCTAATAATCGGGCAATATAATTCAGTGATTTCAATACGAAAAATACAAAGATAAGGTTGATGAGTATCCCCGCCAATACCAACATTTCATTAAAATTGGCTCTTAATGAAATAATGGTGGTAAGCGTTCCAGAACCTGCAATGAGTGGAAAGGCAATGGGAACAACTGTTCCAGAGCCAGGTTCTGCGTCGGGTTTGAAAAATTCTACACCCAATACCATCTCTAATCCCAAGATAAATATTACAATAGAGCCACCAACCGCAAATGATTTTACATCAACTCCCATAATGCCCAAAAATCGTTCCCCAATAAACAAAAAAACAATCATAAAAGCACCGGAAATTAAAGTGGCACGCATTTCCTTAATACCACCCATCTTATTCTTTAAACCAATCAGCAAAGGTATAGACCCTATAATGTCAATTACCGCAAATAAGGTGAACGATACCGTTATTAACTCGTCAAAGCTGAAATGCATATTCTTTTTATTATTTACGTGAAAGTATCAAATATCAAACTATATTATCCAAAAGGGTACAATTGTAGGCCAAATTCCACTATTTAATTCTTTTACTTTGAATTATTTCATCAACTGGAAGACGTATAAATGTATTTATTTCATTAACTTAAATGTTCATTCATCGAATAACACATGATGCAAAACATATATTTACCGTTTTTTTTATTGATCTTTTGTTGTAGTTTTTCCTTTTGTGGCGCTCAAGAAAAACGATTGTATAAAGAAGTGGATACGTCAAAACTGTATCTTGAAGTAATCAAACCGGAAGGGAATAGTTCAGAAAGTACATATCCTGCAATTGTTTTTTTCTTTGGCGGCGGTTGGAACGGTGGTGATTTAAAACAATTTGAACCCCAGGCAACCTATTTCGCAAAAAGAGGCATGGTAGCTATTCTTGTAGATTATAGGGTGAGAGATAGACAAAAAACTACCCCATTTGAAGCTTTAAAAGATGCTAAATCTGCCATCCGGTATATCAGAATGCATGCAAAAGAATTACATATAAACCCATTAAAAATTGTTGCATCTGGTGGTTCTGCAGGCGGCCACCTTGCTGCTGCCACTGCAGTAATCAATAACTACAACGAAATAACAGATGATTTGTCTATCAATTGTATACCCAACGCCTTGGTACTTTTTAATCCAGTCATTGATAACGGACCTGGTGGTTATGGATTTGAAAGAATCGGTGAAGCATATACAAATTTCTCACCGCTACATAATATTAGAGCAGGAACACCGCCCACCATCATTTTCTTAGGAACCGAAGATAAACTGATTCCTGTTTCCACAGGAACGAAATACAAAAGCGAAATGGAAAAATTTGGAAACCGCTGCGACCTTAAATTATATGAGGGTGCCGGCCATGGTTTTTTTAACCATAAGAACATTGAAAATTATAAGAAAACAGTTGAAGAGGCTGATGCTTTCTTACAATCAATAGGTTTTTTGAAAAAATATCCTACGGTTACAATTGATTAATTGGAACGTTCAATGCGCTATGGCTGAAGCTATGAGGATTTATAGATAAACTGAAATTACGCATTAGGAAAATTGAAAAGCTTTTTTTAATAGCCCCTAGCTTTAGCTAGGGGTTTTAGGGGTATTTTGAAATGGCTTTAGCCACAAAATTTGCTTTTTTCTTCTAATGCGTAAACTGGGATAAAGAGTGAAGTGCCTTTTTTCTATAAGCCTCCCCAAAAAAAGACTGCTATTGTAATCAAAAAGAGCCGTTCCCAACTCGAAAAATGAATTTTCATCTTTCTTGAATCTTTTAAAATAGTTGAATTAAAAAACATTTTCAACTACCAAAAGATATTGATTCTGTTGCATTAATATCATGATAATCAATATGATAATCAATATATTCATTAACTTTTTTAAAAATTGATTATGGCAAATTAGCTATTCATGCCAAATGAATACTGTCTTTTTCAAACTATTGGTTAATTTTAATTCAATTCATGTTAAACAAGTACAATCCATCACAAACAATGAAAGAAAAGCTCAATCAATTGGGTAAGGATAATATACCTTTTGTTTTTCTGATCGATTTTGAGTGCAAGAAACCTCGCTATTGGACGATGCAAGATTCTAGTGAAGAATTTCTGTTTAATTTCCAAAACGTAAGCAATATAAAGGTGACCAATACTGAAAAGGTTGCTGAATTAAGGATTTCAAAACTTGAAAAACATCCTAAAGATATCCATCAATATACCCTTCAATTCGATGCCGTTAAAAAAGAAATTGAATATGGAAATAGTTTTTTAATCAATTTAACTACCCAAACACCTATTGAAATTGATCTTACCATAGAACAAATATTTCATAAGGTTCAAGCAAAATATACCTGCTTGCTAAAAGATGCATTCGTTTGCTTTTCCCCCGAAACATTTGTACACATCAAAGAGGGTAAAATCTATTCCTACCCAATGAAAGGCACCATTAACGCTGAATTGCCCAATGCAAAAGCATTATTACTGAACAACGAAAAAGAAATTGCCGAACATGCCACTATCGTAGATCTTATTAGAAATGATTTGAGTAAAGTGTCTCATCATGTGACCGTTTCAAAATATAGATTTTACGAAGAAATAAAAACCCAAACGGGATTATTGGGACAAGTAAGTTCAGAAATTGTTGGTGAATTACCCGTTGATTTTAAAAGCCATATTGGGGATATTCTTTTTGATTTGTTGCCGGCAGGATCTGTTTCTGGTGCCCCCAAAGACAAAACACTACAAATAATTGCCCACATTGAACAACAGGAAAGAGGCTATTATACCGGCGTTGCCGGCTATTTTGATGGCGAAACACTTGATAGCTGTGTCTTAATCAGATATATCCAAAACAATATGGTATATAGAAGCGGCGGAGGCATCACCTTCCTTAGTGAACTTGAAGAGGAATACCAAGAAATGATAGACAAAGTATATGTACCCATTTTTTGAAACCATACGATACTGTAACGGGGTTTTTGAAAACCTTCATTATCACCAACAGCGTGTTGAACGTACGTTTCTTGCGTTGGGTAATGATAAAATCATGCAGTTATCAACGATTCCATGGCAGGAAAGTTTAACTTACCCTGGGGCTCACGCCAATGATATTGTATATAAATGCAAAATTAAATACAATTTGAACAGGGAATATTTTATTGAATTTACACATTACTTTATCAGGCAAATTTGTTCAATAGAAATTGTTGAAGTAATCAATAAACAATACAACCATAAATTTACTAATCGGGATTGGATAACCTATTTACATTCTAATGCCAATGCCGATGAAATCATTATGGTAGAAAATGGAATCGTGAAAGATGCCAGCTATGCAAACCTTTGTTTTTATGATGGCGAAAATTGGTTTACCCCTCAAAAGCCATTGCTTTTAGGCACACGACGAGCTTTTTTATTAGACAATGGAATCATTCAAGAAAAGATAATTAGGGTGCAAGACCTACACCGATATCAAGCAGTTAGATTAATTAATGCTATGATGCTTTGGCAAGAATCAATAACATTACAACTAAACAAGTAAACAGTTGCCGTTATATTATTGATTAATGAATATTCCAAAAGCAGTAATACAAAATGAGGTGTTTTTTTTACATTGTAGCCTGTTTCGCTTAACTTTAATATCTGGTATGATGAGGTTAATCAATTGATGAGAAGCATTTATACAATAAAAATAATTGATGTTTTTTATCACTACATATCAGTTTTACAAAAGGTAAAAGCTTACAATACATACAATACATTCAAACACTTAAACAATAAATATCCATCAAAATGAAAGTTTTTTTCTCTATTTCGATATTGATGACAACCTTACTTTGTGCTACTACATTATTCAGTCAGTCTGATGTCAATTTGTCGGATGAAAACAATACAGGTAATTTTGTGTCAAAAATATTTAGTCCATCAGATTCTATTATCAATAATTCTAAGTTTTTAAAAACTATTGCAGAAAGAAGAACAACGTGTGAGTTGATGATAACCCGATTAATAGCGTCAAAGCGAGATTCTTCTGTCCATAAATCCAATTATGAAGCGTTAAGGAAGTCGTACAATATGATTTTAGATAGAATGGATGCGGATATAGCTAGAATGGATAATTTGGCAGAATTTGCGTTGAGTAACACAACAGAATACCAAGAAGATTTAAAAGAAGCCGAGGTGTTGGAGCGTAAATTTTTATTGGAGGGAAGTCATCAGTTGGGCCAAGATGCTTCAATGCTGAGTGAGTTATTTAAAGAAGTGGTTGATTTGTTGCCGGGTGTAAAGCAAATGCACGATTTAACGTTAAAAGTGTTGAAAAAAAGGCTACGTACAAAAATAAAAGGTAGTCGGTTTCGTAAGTGGGAAGTTGTAGGGATGTTGTAAAGGGTGGAGTGAATACTTCTAATGCGTAATCTGGGTCATATACAATAATATTTAATTTATAAAGTGTTGATTATCATTGTTTTAATTATTACTGTAATTTGTTTTTAACTTTTCAATAGTGGTTAACTTCAAAATTTTATCTGGTAGCGTATATTCTTTTTCTATGATCATGTTCATTATTAACAAATTATTACACTTGTGATACCATTGGGTTATCAAAATGCAATGCTAGTTTTTACAGGCTAAACTGAAATACTTTCGGCAAAATTACGCTAGAAATGGAGTTTTGTAAAAGTCGTTTTATAGGTTTATGGCAAGTTGTGGTGCTACTCTGTTTATTGCAAGCAATTAAAGTTGAAGCTCAATCGCCTAATGCAACATACCGGTTGGTTAACAATAAAAACTTTGTTGTAGTAAAGAATTATTATTTATTAAACCTTCTCCAAGCCATACCAGAGGCAGCTTCTTTTGTTAAAAAAGATAGTTTATTACAAAGGATGGCCATTGCAAAGTTTGATTCCCTCCAATGGGTAATAACCAACAATGATAAAGATATCGCTGCCATGCTTCGGGCGTTTATGTTTTCAGATGCAGAAATTAAAGCCGTATCAGTTCGTTTTGCCCAATTGTATCAATCAACTAATCTTCTAGGTAAAATTGTTCAGCAACATTTAATTCCCTCTGGCTGCTATTATTCCTATCAAAATCTAGCTCCTGTTGAACTGCTTATTAAAGCTTGGGAACAAGATGCCAATGGAATCAATTTTTGTCTATCGGTATATGCCGCAGGAAAAAAACCTAATTACCCATTAATCGATTCTGCTAGCATAATCTCTTATACCAAAACTGGTCAGGTTTCTCCATATTATGCTTCTACATTGCACAACATTTCTTATCTAATTGCACAACAATTTTCTGAAAATAAACCTCCATTCTTTTCCATTCCTTTAGCGGCAGCTGTTGATTTTATCGATTTTAACGAGCGTGACCAAGCTGCCGATGATGAACCTATGGAAAATACTATCAATCGTTTGGCTGCTGAAAAAGCTAAAACTGTTGATTGGAAAAAGTTTCCTTATACCGTTATTTTAGTTCCTGGGGCTGGTCCTGATGATCCTGCAATGCCTCTTAGTGCCGAAGGCATGATTAGATGTCGCCTTGCCGCAATCGAATACAAAAAAGGGCTTGCTCCATTTATTGTGGTTTCTGGCGGAAAAGTACATCCTTACAAAACAAAATACAACGAGGCTACAGAAATGCAAAAATATTTAGTCAATAAACTGGATATTCCTGCTTCTGCAGTTATACAAGATCCTCATGCTCGCCATACTACCACCAATATGCGCAATACTGTCCGCATAATGTTTAGATACGGTATGCCTTGGAATAAACCTGGAATTACTTGTACAACTCGTGGACAAAGCAATATGATTGAGAAAACCCTTATCGCTCGTTGCCAAAAAGAATTGAATACCATTCCTTATGCGGTGGGTAAAAGGCTATCTGAAACTTTAGTAGAATTTATGCCTTTATATGCATCCTTACAGATTAATCCATTAGAGCCAATAGATCCTTAGGAGATTAAACAAATTAATAAGTACATCAATAATCATTACAATATGAAAGCATTACTAATTTTTGCAATTGGTTTGGCTGTTTCTCTTCAATCCTTTACACAATCCAATGTAGCGTTGTCGATTTCAAAATCGTACACTATAGATTCATTGGGTGCTTGTCAAGGCGTTTCTAACCAAAATGATACCTTATATATTTATGGCGATCGTGAAGTGGGTATGATTCGAGTGTACAAACCGGTTAAAGACAGTCTTGTATATTTAAAGAAGGAAATCAAACTTACCATTAATGATAGTGATGTCATTAACCACCCCACAGGAATTGCTCGTCACGATAAAATGCCAGTGTTTATTGGCAACAGCATTCGACTAAACAAAGAAGGTACATTATGGAAGGCGGTGATCTACAATGTGAATTGGAACGGACTTTTAAAAAGCGGGAAATTAGACAACAATTTGATCAATACAATAGATGATGACACTTGTATTCAGGGTACCCGTCCAGAATACGTACAATTGGGCAAGAAATGGTATGTAGCTACCGCCGATTATGGCAACAAGAACAACCAAGTGAGGTTGTATGATCCCAATAAACTGGCTACATGCAAAAAAACTTCAGAAGCAGGTGTATTGTATAAAAGTTTCACTTGTTCTCCTTGGGTACAAAACCTTTTTTGGATCAACGAAAGCAAAATACTAGTGCTCATCCAAAACCAGATAGAAGGTAGAAAATGGAGATTTACTTTTTTAGATGTTGAAGCTTCTGTAGCTGCCGGAGTGGAAAAAGTAATCAAGCAAATTGATATTGAGCGTGGAGATGAACTCGAAGGGTTTGTATGTATGAAAGACAGAAAAGAAGGGTTTGCTGTAACCTCATCAAGAAATAACAATGTAAATGCTATAAAAATAGCCTGGTAATTTTTTTATTAAACCAAAATCAACAATGAAATCGAACAATTTGTTAATGAGAAAGAAGGTGATAGCCATGCTTATGGTAGCCTTCACATTTGTGCAAGTGGCACTTGCACAAACCACTAGTACTGGAACGGTATTAGGATCTGCCAATGAGCCATTGGCAAATGTAACTGTTCAAAACAAACAGAAAACAGTGATTTCCGATGCAGCTGGTAAATTCAGTATTGCTGGTGTTAATGGTGACATGTTGGTTTTTTCTGCTGTAGGTTATGAATCTACTTCAGTAAAAATCAATGGTGCTGCCATTAAAGTGCAATTGAGAGAAGCCATCAAAACCCTTGATGAAATCGTTTCAATTGGGTATCAAAAAGTGAGAAAATCAGACATTACTGGTGCAATTTCAAGTGTAAAAGCTAGAGAAATGAATTTGTCTACCCCAACTTTGAGCCAAGCCCTTGTTGGTAAAGTTGCTGGTGTGCAAATTTCTCAAGTGAGTGGTGCGCCTTATTCTGGTACTAAAATCCGCGTTCGTGGAACGGGTTCTATCAACGCAAGTTCTGAGCCTTTGTATGTTATTGATGGTTATGCCATTGGTGGAAACATTAGCCAAGGTCAGGGTAATGGTGGAAACGCAACAGGTGGGTACAATCCTGCTACTTCTGGAAACGATATTTTCATCAACCCCGACGATATTGAGTCTGTTGAAATTTTGAAAGATGCGGCTTCTGCGGCTATCTATGGTTCAAGAGCTTCTGCTGGTGTTGTTTTGATTACAACCAAAAGAGGTAAACAAGGAAAAGGAAAATTGGAATACAGCTATCAATACAGTAGTCAAGATTTAGCAAAAAAAGTAGATATGCTTGATGCCAATCAATTTACAGAATTGTTTATTGAAGGTAGAAATGCGAACTATAAAGACATTTTATTGTCAAAAAACATCACTTGGTCTGATGCTTTTTATTCTGATGACAATGCTACAAGAATTGTAAAAGCTGGACAAACAGCCACGGGTTGTTCCGTTTGTATCATCAAAGATTTGTATGATTTTACTGCACAAAAAATGATTGCACCAAAATACAACACAGATTGGCAAGATGTTTTGTACAACAAAGCAGCAGTACAACGTCATAATTTATCTTTTTCTGGTGGAACAAACAATACAAAGTATTTAATCAGCGGTGGATATTTAGATCAACCGGGCATTTTAAACAGTACTTTTCAGAAGCGTATCAATTTCAGGGCTAATATTGATGCGGATGTTACCGAGAAATTGAAAACAAGTGCTTCCGTTTTTGTAACCAACACAAAAAATAGAGAAGTACAGGAAGGACGTTTCAATCAAGGTCCAATTTTAGGTGCGTTAGTGTATATGCCAATTTTTCCAGCATATAATGCGGATGGAACTTTAGCTTTATCAAATATTAGTGCAGCTGCTCAAACTGATGGCTTTAGTTATGCTTTCCAAGGAATTGAAAATCCATTAGCATTGGCACAGCGCGTTAAAATCTATCGCAACGGAACCAGAGCCACTTTTGGATCTTCAGCTGGTTATGAAGTTATTCCAAATTTGATTGCAAAAATCAATATTGGCGGAGAGCATTATTCAGAGAAGTATGAATACTTTTATCCCACAAATTTGAGTAATGGTATCAACCCTGCTGGATCACCACAATCTATTTTGGCTGCAAACTCATCTGCACAGTTTTTAACTACTCAAGATTTGTTGGCAGAATATACTTTAAACTACCATAAGCAATACAAGAAGAATGTTTTGGATGTAGTAGGAGGGTATAGTGCTCAACAAACAACTTTGGATATATTATCTGTTGCTGCAAAGAACTATACCAACAATCAAGTTCCTGAAATTACTGCCGGTGGTTCTGTAGCTGGTGATTTTTACAAGTTAGGAAATACTGGTAAATCAACTACAACATTGATTTCTTATTTGGCTAGAGGTGTGTATAGCTTTGATAAAAAATATTTCTTAACAGGATCTTTCCGTTCAGATGCATCTTCAAGATTTGGACCACAAAACCGTTGGGGTAATTTTGGATCTGTTTCAGCAGGATGGTTGGTTTCTAATGAAACTTTCTACAGAGAACTGTTGGGTAATGGTTCTACCTTTAAGTTAAGAGCAAGTTGGGGTTTGACCGGTAACAACAACATCGGAAACTATCGTTACGAGCAAAACTTAACAGGTGCTAGTGGTAACGTAGTGGGTAGCACGGTTACCAATGCCACTTGGGCTGGTGGAATTGCAGATGCTAATTTAGGTTGGGAATCTACCGCACAATACAACTTTGGTGCTGATGCAGGTTTCTGGCACAACCGAGTTTCAGTAATGTTCAACTATTATTTGAGTCATTCTTACAACTTGTTGTATAATCAAAGTATATCAGCTTTATCTGGAGCTAATTCAATTTTAACCAATTTGAAAAATTCAGATATTAGCAATAAAGGATTTGATTTACAGGTTGATGTTAAAGCAATACAATCAAAAGATTTCAATTTCAGTTTCTCTGGAAATATCACTGCAAACAAAAACGAAGTAGTTAGTTTAGGTGGTGCTAGTGAAATTCAAACCAATGGTGCAGAGCGTTCTTACATCACACACGTTACGCGTGAAGGTGCTCCTGTAGGTTCTTTCTTTGGAATAAAAGTTGCTGGTATGGTTAGAGAAAAAGATATCGCCAATACTGTTGCCGATTTAGCGGCTTACAAAGCAAATGGCAATAAGTTTCCTGCTGGTTACAAATTGTTAGGATTCCCAATTTCTACTTATGCAACTACTCCAATGAGAGCAGGTGATTTGTATTTTACTGATGTAAACGGTGATGGTTTAATCACAGATGCCGACAAACAAGTTATTGGAAATCCTTATCCTAAGTTTTCTTATGGATTTGCTTTGAATTTCAATTATAAAATCTTTGATATGAGTGCATCATTCAACGGATCTAAAGGAAATCAAATTATGGATGGACAAGATTATTATATCCGTAACATGGAAGGTTCTGGTAACCAATATAGTACTGTTACTGAAAGATACCGTTCTGAAGCTAACCCAGGAAATGGTTACGAATATCGTGCATCAAGGGGTGGTTCTCAAAGTAACAGCACTCGTTTGTCTGATTACTATTTGCAAGATGGTTCTTTTTTCCGTTGCACTAACTTAACCTTTAATGTTAACCTTAGCGGATTGGCTATTGTTAAGAAATTGCATATCAGCGGTTTGTCTTGGAATTCTTCAGTAGATAATGCATTTACCGTTACAAAATACCTTGGTTACAATCCAGAAGTTGATTTCAATAACGGATCTAATTTAACACCTGGTGTTGATTATGGTAAATATCCTTTGATGCGTTCTTTCAATACAGGATTTAAAGTTCAGTTCTAAACATTATTTAAAGAAAATTAGTTATGAAACATATATTAAGTTTACCGGCAATCCTACTTTGTGGGGCATTATTTACCGGATGTAAAAAAGATTTTATCGAGCAATCTAACCCAAATGCGGTTACGGTTGAAAATGCTTATGTTACTGAAACCGATATTACTACAGGCGTTCAAGGTGTTTATCAATCTTTAAGAAGCAGTAACTGTATCGGTGAAGGTGCTTCTTTGTGGACAGATGATCGTGCTGATGATATCAACACCACAGACAACCAATCTAACAATGGTGAGCCTTTCCAATTTTCTGCTTTTAATATTGTTGCCAGCAATAGTTATTTATTGAGTCACTGGACGGCATTATACACACCAATTTCTCGTGCCAACATTATTCTTTCTGTAATTGGTACTATACCTTTTGCAAATGAGGATACTAGAAAGCAATACATCGCCGAAATGAAATTCATCCGTGCCTTGATGTATTACAATTTGGTTAAAGAATTTGGTGATGTACCGTTGGTAACTGAAAGATTGACTAGTGCTGGTCAAGTGGCTACATTAACTTTCAGAGAGAAAAAAGAAAAAGTGTACGAGCAAATTATTACTGATTTAAAAGCTGTTGCAACAAGTAACTTGCCTGTTGTGCATACAGCAGCCAATAAAGGACGCGTATCTTTACAAGCTGCAAATGCAATGTTGGGAAAAGTGTACCTTACTATGGCAACAACTTTGGCTACTGGTAAAACAGAAAACTTAAACAATGCTAAAACCTATTTATTGGCTTGTTTTAATCAAAAAACCTTTACCAATCTTTCTGATATCCCATTTGCTGATGTTTTTGATGTGACCAAAAAATCTACAAATGCTGAAGTTATTTTTCAGATTGTGTACAAACAAGGTGATGCAAACTATTCTTCTTCAATTGCAAGAAGTAACCAAGCTAGAGGCGAAACCATCAACTCACTATTTGTTTCTCAAGGAAATGGTGGTTTGTTTACCAAAGATTTGTTGAAAGAATTTGAAACAGGTGATGTTCGTACTACACACTCTTTCAAATTTGCAGCAGCTACCAACGCTAACTTCATCACAAAGTTCCGTGATGCAAGTGCTGGTGCCGGAACATTGGGTTATGGTGGTAACGATTGGATTGTTATTCGTTATGCTGATGTTATTTTAAACTTATCGGAAGTATTTCTGTGGTTAGGAGATAATGCTAGTGCTATTACTTACCTAGATATGGTTCGTGCAAGAGCTAAAATGCCAAACTATGCAACTATGCTTTTAGATGCTGCTTATGTGGCTAAATATCCAACTTTAAAATTGGCAATTTTACACGAACGCAGAGTGGAATTGGCTTTTGAACACCATCGCTGGCACGATTTAACCCGTTTCTTTACGCCTACAGAATTGGTAGCCTATTTTCAACAGAAGAGTCAAGCCGATTTTGATAATTCTCCACTTACCAATATAACCACCAAGGATTTCTATTTCCCTATTCCTTATAAAGAATATATTTTAGATCCTGTTAAGATGTACCAGAACCCAGGTTATTAATCTATTTCTGTTAATGTTTTAAGCCTCCAATTTATATTGGGGGCTTTTTTTGCGAATAGAAAACAAAATCAACACCTTATTTCTGCGAAAACGGTATCAGGTCATGCACATTGACATCAGTGGAACAGGTAGTTTGTGGGGTTTTGAGGCAAAACTTTGCAAATAGAGAGTGATAATATTTTAAACTTTCTTACATTTATAACGTTTTAGCAAAAAATCGAAACATAATCAATTAACTACGAATGGCTAATCAAGAAAAAGAAAATCTACTGACAAAAATCAATTCATTTATCGAGCGCAAGATATTTAGGAATTATCGCGCACGCCTCAATTATCAGTACAGTAAAGGTGGCTGGGAATGGCTCGGTAGGCTCGACGAACAAGGGCATCAAAGCATAATGGCTAATTATTTTACCTTTCTCAAGCGCGGCGGGAGCATCTTGGATTTGGGCTGTGGCGAAGGTGTTCTGAACGATAGTATCGGTAAGCACAACTATGCTTATTATGTAGGTGTAGATTTGTCTGACCAAGCAGCAAAAATCGGTCAAGAAAAACGCGGCGACGAAAAAACGTTTTTTTATCAGGGCAATATGGACGAGTATGTTCCCCAGCGCAAATTTGATGTGATTGCGATTAATGAGGCATTGTACTTTTCTAAGAATCAGCTTGCCTTGCTCAAACGCTTAGAAAACTACTTGGAGCAAGATGGCTTCTTCATCGTGAGCATGGTAGAAGGCAAAGGTGATAAGGCTTGGGACATGCTCACAAAAGGGTATAGCATTGCAGACGAAAACAGCGTTACCAATATGCATAAAGTTACTTGGATTTGTAGATTATTAAAACCTTTGTAAGCCTGCATGATAACCTATTTTTCTTCAACGCAGCCAGTACCAAAACCTATCTTTTCCATTTTGATTCCTACCTGGAATAATCTCGACTTTATTAAGTTGTGTGTGGAAAGTATTCACAAAAACTCGGTGTATATGCACCAAATTATTGTGCATGTCAACGAGGGAACAGACGGAACGCTGGCATGGGTGCAAAAAGAAAATTTGGATTATACTTATTCTGAGCAGAATGTAGGCATTTGTTTGGCGTGCAATGCCGCCCGAAGTCTAGCGCAGGCAGACTATATTTTGTATATGAATGATGATATGTATGCCTGCCCAAACTGGGACAAGCATCTTTATCAAGCCATTCTAGACTACGGCAAGGATGATTTTTATTTCTCTGCCACCATGATAGAGCGTGTTGATACTGATTATAAATGCGTATCTGCACCACACGATTTCGGTAGTGATACACACAACTTTAAGGAAAAAGAATTGATAGAAGCACTGCCTTCTTTGGCGATTCCTGACTGGCAGGGAGCAACTTACCCTCCCAGCGTGATGCACCGCCGCACATGGGATTTGATAGGTGGATTTAGTGTTGAGTTTAGTCCTGGAATGTATTCAGACCCGGATATTTGCATGAAACTTTGGCAGATAGGGTGCAGAAATTTCAGGGGTATTGGCAATAGTTTGGTGTATCATTTTATTTCAAAAAGTATCGGTCGTGTGAAAAAAAACAATGGCAAAAAACAGTTTTTGCAGAAATGGAGCATCACTCCAAGTGTTTTGTTTAACCACTATATTCATTTGTACGATAAAAATGGCGATGCTACTTACCAAGGTATTCTAAAAGAACCAAAGGCAAGTTTTGCTTACAAAATGGCCATGATGCTTGCCAAATTAAAAAAAATAGTTAGCTTAATTTTTATAACCTGACACAGTTCATTTTACAGTCTCACTACTTGGTACACAATTAATTTAAAAACCAAATAAAAATAGCTAAAAAATGATTTAAAATAAATAGCACACAGCTTCAGATAAGGGTTAAAACAGATTCGTCAATTGGCTTTAGACAAAAAAATAATGTTTAAACTTTAGAGTGGTAGCATGTTATAAGAGTAACCCCCTGTTCAAAGTATAAATTTTTTGAATTTATCCTCTCAAGCAGTTTTTTAAATCATATTTAAGCACATTTGAAGCAGTGTTGCCATCTTCTTCAAGAAAATCAGGTTTGCTGATGCGCCAGCATTCTGCTTCTTCAATATTAAAAACAAATACTTCTTTCAATGAACGTACTTCTTTGATTGCTTTGCGCACTTTTATAATATCTGCGTTCCAACTTCTGTTTCTGGTAACTTCAATAATCATTTCTGGTTGATTCCATGAGTTTTCTCTTTTTCTTATAGAGACATCAGGAATTATGTATCCGCCTTTAAAATCTTCGTTTCGTAAAACTACTTCTGGAGCTACTATAAAGTCGTATTGCAATAATTTATATTCAAGGTATTTACGAATATGGTAGATAAAGTTTGAAATAACTTCTTGGTGTAGAGGAATATTGTAACCTGATATTTTTTGCATGATTTTAAATTAATCTTTAATTAAATGAAGTTGAAAATGTATACAATCAACAATTGTCTTTTTTTTAATTGCAGAACAAAATACGTTATTCTAAACTATTTAACCAAATATTCTCATTGAAAAATTGTTTACATTTTATTTTACTTCTATTTAATTATGTATTCAACTAATAAATTGGTAATATTCAATAGGATTAACCCCAAAAATTAATTCATATTTAACATTAAGCGGACCACTAGTTTTAATGCTGGTAAAAGCCAAGATTACGCGATAGAATAATTTAATCAATATTTTTAATCATTGTAGCATAAACGGACAACCGTATTTAGGCATTAAACAATTACCTCTTACTACTTACCATTAATTATACGATCAGAAATCTTTCCGGTTGTTTTATGTTTCAAAATCACCTTTTTATCGCCATAGTGCGTCATTTCTTCTTTGATTAAATAATGATCGGTATCAAATTCAACCAAATGGCTGTCTTTTGTAACGCCTGTTTTGCCTCTCCAAATATCTAAAACTACGGGTTCCCATAATTTACTTTTCGCAGATGCATACGCAGCATCTAATACAGCGTTTACAATATAGCCATCATAGAAAGTTTCTTTAGGGGCAACGCCTTTTTCGATAGCGTCAAACATATCTGCAAACATGTGGTTATAGCCCAATTCATTGAGTTCATCACCTACAGGAAACAACCATCCCGAATTGCTTTCCGCTTTTTCGGCTACGTAATCTCCTCCTTTGCCGGTAGTAAACATTTCAAAACCGGTACGTAAAAAGCTATTGATCCAAATGGTGCCTTCAGTACCCATTACTTCATCCCTTAAATCTAAGCCACCACGGAATGTCCAACTCACTTCAAACTGTCCGATGGCACCATTTTCATATTTTACCAATGCAATGGCATGGTCTTCCGCATCAATAGGTTTTACTTGGGTATCTGCCCAACACATCACTTCTATAGGCTTGATGTCTTTCCCAATGTAGCTGCGGGAAATCTCCACACAATGGCAGCCAAGGTCTAGAATACAACCTCCGCCTGCTTGTTCAATATCCCAAAACCAATCAGAATGTGGGCCAGGGTGAGTTTCCCTTGATTTTGCCCATAATACTCTCCCTACTGCCCCTTCTCTAACGCTTTTTTCTGCTTTGATGAATTTCGGTGTATATACCAAATCTTCTAAATAGCCATGAAATATACCTGCCGCTTCCACAGCTTCTAGCATGCGCTTGGCTTCGGCACTGTTTCGGCCCAATGGTTTTGTAGTGATGACCGCTTTTTTATGTTTACAACATAGCATCACCGCCGCTTCGTGCAAGTTGTTGGGCAATGCAATACATACTACTTCTACTTCTGGATGGGCTATCGATGCCTCCATGTCTATTGTCCAATGTGCACAATTGTAATCTTCCGCAAACTTTTTAGCACTTTCCTCTCTTCTTGAATAAATCGAAAAAACCTGGTCTTTACTCCTTAATCCTTGTATCGAATCTGCATAAAATCGCCCAATAAAACCTGAGCCTAACATTGAAAGTTTCATATGTAATTGTTAATGGTTAGTTGTTAGTGGTTAGTTGTTAGTTGTTAGTGGTTAGTTGTTAGTGGTTAATGGTTATAGAAACTCATAATTCATAACTCATAATTCATAATTCATAATTCTTATCTTTTTCTTTGAAGAATATCAAAAATATCACTAAAACACCCAAAGAAATATAAGAAGGAACCATCCACAAACTTTTCCAATCTGTTACGGAGGCGGCATTGGTGTAAAAGGATTTTACATATCCTGATAACAAACTTCCTACCCACATGCCAATACCATAAGTAGCCATGGTAATCATGCCTTGGGCCTGACTTTGAATGTTTTCCCCGGCTTTGCTGTCGGTATAAATTTGACCGGTTACAAAAAAGAAGTCATAACAAATGCCATGTAAAATGATACCGGCAAAAAGCATCCAAAGGTTGGCTTGACCATCACCAAAACCGAAAAAGATAAACCTTAACCCCCAGGCAATCATTCCCACTGCAATCATCCATTTAACCCCCAGTTTGCGAAAAAAGAATGGAATAAGCAGAATGAATACCGCTTCTGAAAACTGGCCAAAGGTCATGTTGCTGGCTACATTGGCCATGCCCACTTCGTTAAGGTAAATATTGGTAAGACTATAATAAAAAGAGAGGGGGATACAAATCAATATAGAAGCGATGAAAAAAATCAGAAAGGAACTGTCTTTAAACAATACGAAGGCGTCGGCACCGAGGATTTGTGCAAAACTTGCTTTGCTATCTTTTGCTTTAGGCGGTGTATGTGGCAAGATAAAACTCAATAAACCTAAAATGGCAGATGCAATTGCCGCCATTTGGAATGTCATGGCCAATTGTTCTGTTCCAATATGAAATACTTTATCAATCATCCAACCGGTGGCAATCCAGCCGATAGTGCCAAATACACGGATAGAAGGAAATTCTTTTCCGGAATCTTTCATCTGTCTAAACGCTACAGTATTCGCCAATGCTAGGGTAGGGGCATACAATAGTGCATACAACAATAGGATCCAATAGAATCCTGCGATGTCCACTTTTGTGAGGTAAAACAACAAGCCAGCTCCGGCAAGGTGCAACACTCCGAGTAGTTTTTGGGCTGCAAAAAAACGATCTGCAATCATTCCCACCAAAAATGGCGAAAAAATGGTTGCAATAGCCATCGCACTATACGCTGCACCAATCTGAATGCCCGTTGCATGCAATACTTTATCAAGATATGTACCCATGGTAACATACCACGACCCCCAAATGAAAAACTCTAAAAACATCATCGCAGAAAGCTGTATCCTAGTTGTAGTAGGCATATGTATTGTATTGAGGGCATAAATTAACAATAAATTATGAATCTTCCATATCTAAGCGAAATAAAGTCGGAAGTCGGAAGTCGTAAGTCATAAGTCATAAGTCAATAATTCCCAATTCCCAATTCCTAATTCCTAATTCCTAATTCCTAATTCCCCATTCCCCCCGTGTTGGCTGTGGTTCGAGAATACTCTCTGCTACCTTCTATTGTTTAATTTTACTGTAAAATTTACAGAAATCGCTTACGCCGCATATACTGCATTTGGGACTGCGGGCAACACAAGTATATCTTCCATGTAAAATGAGCCAATGGTGCGCCTTATGCACCATTTCTTTCGGTATATGTTTGATGAGTTGTTGCTCTGTTTGTAAAGGGGTTTTGGCATTGGTGGTTAAACCTAATCTAGCTGAAACCCTATATACATGGGTATCTACGGCCATATTGGGCTGTTGGTCGATAACAGAAGTGATAACATTTGCCGTTTTACGTCCTACGCCTGGAAGTTGTATTAATTCATCTACCGTCATCGGCACTTCGCCGCCAAATTGTTCTACCAACATGATAGCCATCCCAATAAGATGCTTGGTTTTGTTGTTGGGGTAAGAAATGCTTCGTATTAATGGAAAAACATCCTCAAAGGTTGCCGTAGATAAACTTTGAGGTGTTGGAAATTGAGCAAATATATGCGGTGTAGTAAGATTAACCCTTTTGTCGGTGCACTGGGCAGATAAAATTACTGCCACTAACAATTGGTAAGTGTTATCATACATCAATTCTGTTTCAGGTTCGGGTACTGAAGTGGTGAAATATGCAAGAATGGCTTCGTACCGTTGTTTTTTAGTCATCGAGCATAAAATTACACCAAATGCGTTTAAATAATTAACCTGGTTTTACAACAGATGAAACTGCAGCATACTTCATGATGTTATCTATAGATTTCTGGCTAGGGCTGAAACTAACACCATCTAGTATTCGCAAACTAGATTTGAATACTTCTAATTCATTTTTTATCACCCAATTTTCTTCGATGAAATTTTCAATAGCAGGAATTTCTCTTGTATCTATTTCGTTGTAATGATACTTCACTAAATCGTTTGACGTAAACTCTTTTTGTCCCATACTGCAAGGCTTTACCGTAAATATTATTTACGGGAGGTAAATTAATGGCAAATCATTTTCAAGGGGGTAAACAGATAGGGGAGGTTGTTGGTGGGATATTGGGCTTAGACTAATTAAAACGGTAACATTAAATTAATATTGTTTATGGTGAAATATTTTTAAAATTTATCTTTCTAAAATATATAAATCTTCATTGTCTTTTTTCATAAAATACTTTTCTCTGGCAATTTTTTCAATATTCAGAGAGTTTTCTCTTAAGTTAGATAACGCTTGTTTGGTTTTTTCAATCTCATTTTTATAATACAGTTTTCTTTCAATGAGTTGATTTAATTCTTGCTTTTTCTTGTATACTTGGAAGATATTAAACTTATCAAAGAATGAAATCCATACAATAAACAAAACAGATGAGATGATGTATTTATTTGATAGCCACTTTCTTAACTGTTCCATATGATAAATATATTAATATTTAGTCAATTTCACCAAATAAAAATGGCTGAATTTGGTCATAATATTTAAAATAGTCGATTGTTTAACTCAAAATGGGAGCACACAAATGTTTCGAGGGTTTGTTATCGTTGTTAAAGGCATAAAAAAAGCCACCTCAACATAGAGGTGGCTTATAATAAGTATATATGTAAGTTTATTTACCGAAACGAATTCTTCCATTAGGGAAGATTGCATTACCGCCCAACATTTCTTCAATACGAATGAGTTGGTTGTATTTTGCCATACGATCTGTTCTTGAAGCAGAACCCGTTTTGATTTGACCACAGTTAAGTGCAACCGCCAAATCAGCAATGGTTGTATCTTCTGTTTCACCACTACGGTGACTCATGATGGTATTGTAACCATTGGTTTGCGCCAATTGAACGGCATTGATGGTTTCTGTTACGGTACCTATTTGGTTTACTTTGATCAAAATACTGTTGGCAATTGATTCATTGATTCCTCTTTGTAAACGTTTTACATTGGTAACAAATAAATCATCCCCTACCAATTGGCATTTTTTGCTGATGGCTTCTGTATGTAATTTCCATCCAGCCCAATCATCTTCGGCCATACCATCTTCAATAGAAACAATTGGATATTTGTTCACCCAACTTGTCCAATAATCAACCATTTCTTCTCTGCTGATTACTTTTTTTGAACTCTTATAAAACGTATACGTACCGTCTTTTTCGTTATACATTTCACTGGTTGCGGCATCCATTGCAATGGCTATTTGAGATCCAGGCTGATAGCCTGCTGCTTCAATGGCCATCAATACAATTTCAATGGCTTCTTCGTTGCTTTGGATTTCTGGCGCAAATCCGCCTTCATCACCCACATTGGTGCTGAATCCTTTTTTCTTTAATACAGATTTAAGGTGATGAAATACTTCAACGCCCCAACGCAATCCATCACTGAAAGATGTTGCCCCTACCGGAACAATCATAAATTCTTGAAAATCTATTTTATTATCGGCATGCGCACCACCATTTAAAATATTCATTAAAGGAATAGGCAAAACGGATGCATTTACGCCACCTAAATAACGATAAAGTGGTAAGTTGCTTTCCATAGCGGCGGCTTTTGCAACAGCCATAGAAACGGCTAGGGTTGCATTAGCACCCAATTTTCCTTTGTTTTCTGTACCATCAATTTCAATCAAACAAGAATCAATGAAAGTCTGCTCGTTTACATTTAAACCAATCAATTGGTCTGCAAGAATATCATTTATGTTAGAAACGGCTTTTAAAACGCCTCTACCCATGTACATCGTTTTGTCATTGTCTCTTAACTCAACTGCTTCGTGTTTGCCGGTTGAAGCTCCAGATGGAACTGCTGCCCTTCCAATATGACCGTTTTCTGTAACAATATCCACTTCAACAGTGGGATTACCACGGCTATCCAAAATCTGGCGGGCTTTAATCTCTGTAATGTAACTCATAATCAATTGATTTAGTTGTTCGTATATTTATTCATTTACCGTTAACGACTTGAAAATGGCTTCAAGATTTTGGTTTTCGCTTTGCAAAGAAACAATTTTCAGTTTATGTAACAATGCCATTTCCATCAACGCTGTGTTAACAATATCAGGTTGAAGGCTTTCTAGCACCCAAGTATAATGGTCTTTTTTCTCTACAGCAGTTACTGAAGGCAATCTTTTAAGCCATTCTTCTTCCAGCGGCTCGCGAAAACTTACTTGAATAAGATTAGTAGAAGCTGTTTTTTGTAAATTCCTTAGTAGATTATCTGCAACTAATTTCCCTCGGTTGATAATAATGACCCTTTCACACAAGGACTCTACTTCTGGTAAAATATGCGAAGAAAAAAGCACTGTTTTATCCGTACCCAACTGTCTGATGACCTCCCTAATTTCTATAATTTGATTAGGGTCTAAGCCTGATGTAGGTTCATCTAAAATCAATACCTCCGGATCATGCACCAATGCGGCAGCCAAACCTACACGTTGTTTGTAGCCTTTAGATAATTCGGCAATTTTTTTGTGTTGTTCTAAAGGCAATCCGGTTAAGTCGAGTACCCGTTTAATAGCCATTTTGGTGTTGGTTACCTGCTGTATTTCTGCAATAAACTGAAGGTATTCCTGCACGTACATGTCTACATATAAGGGATTGGCCTCAGGGAGATACCCAATCTTTCTTTTGATGCCTTGTGGATTTGTTTTACTATTGATGCCGGCAACTTCTATATCACCGCTGTCGGGCTGTAGGTAACCCGTTATCATCTTCATGGTGGTAGATTTCCCTGCTCCATTTGGACCTAAAAAACCAACAATTTCTCCTTTATGTATAGTAAAAGAGATGGAATCTACCGCTTTTTGTGTTCCATATTGCTTAGACAGGTTATTGATAATGACTGACATCGATGCAAATATAACGTTAATTTAGAATTTGGAATTAGGAACGATATATTAATTGGGAATTAGGAATTAAGAATCAGGA
>Ga0164294_10001372_pt1 | contig 22662 bp, 9 predicted proteins | sample GEODES005metaG_FD_111479 | JGI IMG/M metagenome (GOLD analysis project Ga0164294, IMG submission 111479) | Oligotrophic lake water microbial communities from Sparkling Lake, Wisconsin, USA - GEODES005 metaG | ecosystem: Environmental > Aquatic > Freshwater > Lake | place: USA: Sparkling Lake...
CAGGTCACCGCGTGCAGGGCGAAGGGGGCGCGGGTGGTGAAGCGCAGGACGGCCGGCCCGGGGCCGGGATCGTCGACGGTGCTGCGCAGGTGCAGCGCGACGCGGCGCCCCTCGGGGATCGGCTGGTCGAGGTCGATCCGGTAGCGCCAGAGCAGGCGGGCCGGCGCCGTCACGGGCTCGCCATAGCCGTAGCCATAGCCCTCCACCATCGGCGGGGCCTCGCTCACCGCGCCCTCCAGCCGCTTCACGCGCAGCGCGCGGCCGCTGCGCTGTTCTACGCCGTCGCCCTCGTCGCCAAAGAGCGGCGTGATGCGCAGGGTGAGGAGCGCCTCCAGCGCCGCTTCGTCGAGGGGCTGATCGAAGGAGAGGGTGAGCGAGGTGGTGGGCGGCTGATCACTGGCCCCCTGGGCCGGCTCGCTCTCCACCGGCGGGGCCACCAGGGTGCTCAGCGTGGCGTCGAGCCCATCGCCGCGCAGGTGCACCCGCCGCAGGGGCGGCCAGGGCTCGGCGGGCTGGAATTGCAGGGTGCGCGCGTCGAGCCAGCGCCAGGCCCCGGGCTGCGCGGGCTCCAGGCGCACGAAGCGGCTGGGATCGTCCTCGGGGCCGGGCTTGTTGGGCCCCCGGCCGCTCCCCCAGAAGATGGTGATCGGGTCCCAGGGCCGCAAGAAGTGATCGGGGACGACGGTGGTGCCCGCCGAGGCCGCCGGCCGCTGGAGCAGGGCCACCACCGGATCGGGGCCGGCGATGGCGCCGAGGCCCATCACCAGGAAGAGCAGGAGGGCGAGCGCCTTCTTCATGGGGCTTGGGCCTCGCGGTAGGTGCGGAGCACATCGTCGGGGGGCAGGGGCGGGCGGGGCTGGGTGCCGGTGACCACCACCGCGGTGGAGAGGGGTCGGCCCCGGGCCTCCACCACCAGCAGGCTGGCGCCGGCCGGCAGGGTGGGCAGCAAGGCCGGCCCGCGGCCGAGCAGGGCGCCGTCGGCCGCATAGATGAGGAGCTCGGCGCCATCGGCCGATCCGCGCAGGCCCAGGCCCACGGGCTGGGCGGCTGGCAGGTCGAGGCGGAAGGCTGCCGCCTGGCCCTCTCCCAGCGCCACCAGGGGGCCCGCCCCCTCGCCGAGCACGATCGGATCGAGGCGATCGACGGTCACCCCCCCGCGCAGGGGCTCGCCGCCCCAACCGCGCAGGTGCAGGGTGTGGGCCCCGGCCGGCAGCGGCAGGTGGGCGGTGCCCGGCCCAAGGCGCCCCGAGAAGCCCGGCCCGGTCGCCGTTTGCAGCTCCACCCAGGTCGGCGCGTCGAGGCGGATGCGCAGCAGGCCGAGCCCGCCGCTGTCCAGGCGCAGGGCCACGGCCTCGCCGCGCAGGGGCAGGCGGGCTGGCAGCGCGGTGGGCTGGGGGGTGGCGCGGGGCGTGGGGCCCCAGGCGTCGGCCGCCTCCTGGCCCGGGCGCAGGCAGGCCACCGACCAGGGCCCCGCCGGGTGATCGAGCACGAGGGTGCCGCCGGCGAAGGGCTGCGGCCCGAGGACCGGCACCGGGCCGTCGTCTCCGAGGAGGGTCGCCCCCACACCCTGGACCACGAGGGTGCCCGGCCCGGCTGGCAGCTGCAGGCGCCGCCGCCCGGCCTCCGCCTCGATCCGCTCGATCGGCGCCCCGCAGACCAGGCTGCCCGGGCCCGCCGAGGCCGGTTCGATGCGCACGGGCAGGGACTGGCGGCTGGGGTTGGCGAAGAGCAGGGCGGTGGGCCCCGCATCGAGGACCTCATCCACCCCCGACGCCGGCTCGAAGAGCAGCCCGGTGACACGCTCACCGTCGAGGAGGCCCACGGCGACGCCGGCCGGGGCGACCACCCGATGGGCCCCCGGGGGCAGGGCCATGCGCAGGGTCTGGCCGGGCCCCAACAGGCCGGTGGTGGCCCCGGCTGGCGACTCGACGGGCGGGCGGAGGCGGAAGAAGGTGAGGCTGCCGCCGCCCTCGGGGCCGAGGAGGGTGGCGCTGGCGCTGCGGCCATCGAGGAGCAGGCTGGTCCAGCGATCGGGGTGGCGGGCCCCCGCCTCGACGGTGTGGCGGCGATCCTGGAGCCGCAGCAGGGGCGGCCGGGCGGTGGCGGCGGCGGTGACCAGCAGCGGGCCCTCACCCTCCAAGGAGACCGCGCCGGCCCCGGCCAGGGCCAGGGGCTCCCCCATCAGGGGCTGCACCCGCCGGGCCCACAGGCGGCCCGTCTCAGGCCCGATCAGGTACAGGGCGCCATCGGCGGGGAGGGCCTTGTCGTCGATCGGGCGGCAGGGCGCGCTCGGCTGGGGGCACCAGGAGACCGGCCCCGCGCTGGCCCGCACGGCGAAGGCGCCCGGGCGGTCGATCCGGATCGCCAGGGGACCGCTGTCAACGCCGTTCTCGACGGCCCCCTCGCTGGGGGTGCGGCCGCGCAGCGCGCTGAGCTGCACCGCCGCCGGCAGGTCTCGGCCGTCCAGGCTCCAGAGGCGGGCCCGCAGCGGCGCGCCGCCCCCGCGCAGCCAGAGCGTTGGCCGGCTGCCCAGGATCGTCTCCAGCGGCACCCAGGTGGCCCCTTCTGCCCGCTCCAGACGCAAGCCCAGGTCGCCGGCGGCCTCGGCCGACAACGCGAAGAGGCCCTCGGCCGGCAGGGTCAGGGGGAGGATCTGCATCCCCTCGCCGGCCGTCACCGCCACCGGCCCCCCGGGGGCCAGCGGTGGACCCTTGGGCTCGGCGAGGCGCCGCAGGCCCACCGTGGCACCCTCCACCGGCCCGCTCAACACGGCGGCGTGGGCCTCGTAGCGGCCGGGCTCCAAGTACAGCAGCAGCTGGCTGTTCCAGTCGCCCCCGGCGTCATCGGCCTCGCCCAGGCGGGCGCCGTCGCGGGTCAGGCGAAGCTGGGTGTCGGCCGGCCCAGCGGTGGAGAGCTGGTAGAGCCCCGCCTCGCCGATCGAAACCGGCATCGGCGCATCGAGTCGCAGGGGCAGCCGCGCTCCCGCGACGAGCTCGACCGGGAGCGCCTCGAGGCTGTAGGGCACCACGTCGCTGCGGCGGGCCTGGCGCAGCTCCACCGTGTAGTCGCCGGCGGGCAGGGCCTGCTCCAGCCCCACCCCGACGGGGAGCCGCGCCACCTCGTCCTCGCCGCGCAGCAGGCGCCCGGCCATCTCGCCGCTCACCTGCAGCCGCACCGTCGCGGGGGCCGCCAGGGAGAAGGTCCAGCGATCGGGGCTCCGCTCGGTCGACTCACGCCAGGTGTGGCTGGCCGAGGTGCCGAGCGGAAGCGCAAAGGGCCCATGCCCCTCGCGGAGCGCGCTCTCGTCGGTCTCCTCGGAGAGCACCACCGCGCGGCGGCGTGGCTCGGCCTCGGGCAGCAGGATCAGGCGGTGGGCACCTTCCGCCAGCGTGAGGCGCAGCTCCCCCTCGCTGTCGACGGCGGTGAGCGGCCAGCCCTGCGGATCTTCGAGGCGGCTGCGGGCCTCGCCGGCCGGACCGCCGGCCTCGACCCGATAGGCGCCGGCCTTGGGCACCTGGAGCGTGTAGGCGAGGCCTTCTTCGGCGGAGAGGGCCGCCCGGCCGACCTCGCCGGGGCTCAGGGTGCCGCCCTCGCGCAGGGCCACCGGCCGCAGGTGCAGGCTGCCATGGCCGGCCGAGGCCCCCAGGGTGCGCACCGTCACGAGGTACTCGCCGGTGGGGAGGTAGCGGGCGATGCGGAAGTTGCGCCCCGGCCCGCCCCCCTCGACCTCGGTGAGCTCGGTGCTGGCCCGGCCGCGCAGCGAGCCGGCGGTGGCGAGCAGGCCGGCGCTCTCGACGAGGTAGAGGCCGGGGCGGGTCACCCGCAGGCGCGCGCTCAGGGCCTCTTCGGGCCCCAGGTCAAAGGGGAGCGGCCGGCCGGCCTCCAGCAGGGGCAAGGCGCGTTGGGGCAGGCGCTCGGCGCGCTCGACCGGCGGCGACCAGCGCAGCGTCGCGAAGGCCGGCGTGGGCGTGGCGAGGCGCAGCTCCACCTGATGCGGCCCGGCGCCCACGGCGACGCTGCGCCCCCAGGACCCTCCATCCACGCGCAACTCGGCCTCGGCGGCGCTGGAGATCGGCGCCCGCAGCAGGCCGGCCTGGGCGAGGTGGAGGCTGCGGGAGACGACGGCGCCGGGCTCCAGGTAGACCGACATCGGCCGGGTGAGGGGGTCGACCACGGGCCGCACAACCAGGGAGCGGGGCCGATCGACGCCCTGGGGGGGAATGGTCACGACGGCGTCGCGATCGTCGCGGAGCTGCAGCCCGTCGAGCTGGAGCACCCGGCGCGGCCGGCCCAGCGGCGGCGGGGCGGCGTCGACGCCGGCCACCACCAACTCCACGGTGACGCCGTCGGGGCCGCTGAGGGAGAGGGCGTGGCCCCCCGGCGACAGCCGCAGGGTGGAGCGGCCGCGCAGGGGCTCGGGCGGCTTGAGGCCCGTCGCTCCCTTGGGGGTCGCCAGCGGGGAGAGGGTGGCGCTGACCCCCTCACCGGACAGCTCGACGCGGTAGTCGCCCTCCTCGGTGATGGTGACGATCATGTCGGCCTTGTTGCTGAGCGTCAGCCTCCGCCGAAAGCCCGTGCGGAGCCCCACCTCCACCCCGGCCACGGCCACCACCGCGTCGCCCGCCGACACCAGGGCCGTGAGGTCGAGGCCATCTTCACCGCCGATCTGGGCCAGCAGGTTTACCGTGCCACGCCCGGCCGAAGGCGCCCCGCGCACCGGCTGGGTGTGGGCGAGGCGCACCGTGGAGCCCGGCCGCCCCTGCAGGGTGAGGATGCGCGCCTTGCCGCCCTGGCTGAGGCTGAGCACGGGCAGGCGGGCGTCGGGCCGCAGGGTGAGGCCGGCGGTCCGCCCGGTGAAGACCTGGCCCGGGCTGTCCGGGCCGATCGACAGGCTCAGCGGCCCCATCTGGGGCAGCGAGGCCACAAAGAGATCAGGCCCCTCGGGAACCCGCAGCCGGGTGAGGCCGAAGGGGCCGATCACCACGTCTTCTTCGCCCATGGGCCCCAAAGTGGGCATGCCCCAGCGCAGGTGCAAGGGGGCCGCGGTGGCGCCGGCTTCCAGGGGGCCGCCATAGGCGACGACCGTGTAGCGGCCGGGCTCCAAGGCGGCGTCGAGGCTGCAGCGGCGCACCGAGGCGCCCTCGGTCGGGCTCAGCCGGTCGCAGACCGGGCTGCTCGGGCTCATCCAGGCGCCATCCCGCCAGAGCCGCAGGTCGGACAGCCCCGGACCGGCCAACTCCAGCTCGAGGCGGGCCTCACGGGGGGTCTCGATCGTCCAGGTGCGCTGCTGCAGGTCTTCCAGGGTGGTCGAGAGCGCCGCCCCGGGCTCCAGCCGGGCCGAAGCGGGGTTCTGCTCGACGAAGGGCCGCACCCGCACGCCAATGTCGCCGGTGGCCCCCTCAATGCCGGCGGTGCGCAGCGCCAGCGCGCCCGGCTCCAGGAAGCGGTCCACGCGGGCGTCGGCCTTGCCGGGCTCCCCCACCCAGGCGCCCGGGCCTTCCGCGCGGTCGACCAGCACAAAGCGCGCCCCCGTCTCGCTCTTCGTGGAGATGGCGTAGCGCCCGAAGGCCATCACCGCGATCTGCGCCACGCCGTCGACCCCGGCGGGGAGGTGGTCGGGCGTGACCCGCGCGGCGGGCGCTGGCGCGGCGAACAGAGGCAAGACGAGGAGCAGGGTCCACATGCGGAGCGGCTAATGGGCCGGCCGCCTCGGAGGTATGTCTTTTTTTGGCAGGCTGGGGGGGGCTACTGGCCCATCGCCTCGGCGGGGATGCGGATGAGCTGCACGTTGCCGCCGACGCTGACCCCCTCGTTCATCACGGTGGGGTTGGTCACGATGAGGGTGCCCGCCGAGGGGACGTAGCAGTCCTGGGCGTACTGGGGGGTCTCGCCGCTGCTCTGGCAGCCTGTTCCGGCCCAGGCCACCACCACCCCCGCCGGGCTGCCGTCGACCCCGGTGGCGTTCACCCGCACCCGCCAGCTCCCCTCGGGCAGGGTCCAGCTCTTCGAGGCGCCCTCGTCGAGCATCAAGGAGTCGGTGGTGACGACCCGCACCACATCGACGGTGGTGCTGCCCTCGCGGCCCTCCACGGTGGCGGTGACGACGGCCCGGCCGACCTTTACGCCGGTGAGCCGGGTGCCCTCCACGGCCACGATCTCCGGCGCCGAGGTGGACAGCGCGGCCGGGACGTCGGGAATTGCGTTGCCCGCTTCATCCTTGACGGTGACGTTGATCTCGGCAGACCGCTCCACCTCGACCTCCTGGGTGGCGGCGATCTCCACGGCCGAGACCATCCGGCAGGAGAAGGGCACCGCCTGGGTCAAGTCCTCGTGGGTGAAGGTGATCTTGGCGTCGCCGCTGGTGAGGCAGCGCAGCTCGCCGGCCCCCACCACCACCGCGACCTCGGGGGGTGCCACCACCGCGTTGATTCGCGCCTTCTCGAGGGGCTTGCCCTTCTTGTCCAGCGCCACCGGCGCCAGATCGAAGGGGTCGCGGTTGTACAGCGTGGCCGGCGGCGGCGTGAAGTCGATCTTCACGGCCTTGTTGAAGAAGGGCAGCCCGCCGCAGCCAAGCGCCATCGCGCCCGCCGCAAGGCCGATCCACAGTCGCGTCCCGCTGGTCATCGCTCACCTGTTGCCGGGCCGGTCAAGAGCGGCCGCGCGGGCCCTGTGTACCACGCGCGGGGGGCCCGCTGGGCTGGAAGCCGGGGCTGAACATGGTTACAGGGCCCGGCATGTCTCGCTTCTCCCTGCACCTGCCCTACCAGCCTGGCGGCGACCAGCCCGAGGCCATCCGTCAACTCACCGAGGGCGTCCTGCGCGGGGATCGCCACCAGGTCCTGCTGGGCGCCACCGGCACCGGCAAGACCTTCACGGTCGCCAACGTCATCCAGGCCGTGCAAAAGCCAACCTTGGTGCTCTGCCACAACAAGACGCTGGCGGCCCAGCTCTTTGGCGAGCTGCGGCGCTTCTTTCCGCACAACTCCGTCGAGTACTTCGTCAGCTACTACGATTACTACCAGCCCGAGGCCTACATCCCCTCCTCGGACACCTACATCCAGAAAGACTCGCTCATCAACGATCGCATCGACAAGCTGCGCCACAGCGCCACCCGCGCCCTGCTCCAGCGCGACGATGTCGTCATCGTGTCGTCGGTCTCCTGCATCTACGGCATCGGCTCGCGCGAGGCCTACGACGGCATGGTCCTTGGCCTGCGGGTGGGCCAGACCTTCGACCGCCGCGACCTCCTCCACCGCCTCGTCGAGATCCAGTACGAGCGCAACGAGGCCGACTTCCACCGCGGCACCTTTCGCGTGCGGGGCGATGTCATCGAGGTCTTCCCCGCCCACGAAGACGAAAAGGCGATCCGCATCGAGCTCTTTGGCGATGAGGTCGAGCGCATCAGCGTGATCGACGCCCTGCGCGGCAACCGGCTCGAAGAGCTCGACAAGGTCGCCATCTTCCCGGCCAGCCACTACGTCACCCCCGAAGAAGAGCTGCGTCGCGCCATCGCGCAGATCCGCGATGAGCTGCTGGTGCGCCTCACCGACCTGCGCGAGCGCGGCTGGCTGTTGGAGGCCCAACGCCTCGAAGAGCGCACGATGTTCGATCTGGAGATGCTTGAACAGACCGGGCGCTGCAAGGGCATCGAGAACTACTCGCGCCACCTCTCCAACCGCACCCCCGGCGCCCCGCCGCCCACCCTGATCGAGTTCTTTCCCAAGGACTGGCTGCTGGTGGTCGACGAGAGCCATGTGACCCTGCCCCAGGTGATGGGCATGTTCAAGGGCGACCGCTCGCGCAAAGAGACCCTGGTGCGCCACGGGTTTCGCCTGCCCTCGGCCCTCGACAACCGGCCGCTGCAGTTCGAGGAATTCGAAGGGCTGCTCAACCAGACCCTCTACGTCTCCGCCACCCCCGCACCCCTGGAGCTCCAGGCCGCGGGCGGGGTGGTGGTTGAACAGATCATCCGCCCCACCGGCCTGCTCGACCCGGTCATCGAGGTGCGCCCGGCCAGCGCCCAGGTCGACGACCTCCTCGCCGAGCTGCGCGCCGCCGCCGCCGCCCAGCAGCGCGTCCTCGTCACCGTGCTCACCAAGCGCATGGCCCAGGAGCTCACCGACTACTACCGGGAGCTCGGCGTGCGCATCAAGTACTTGCACTCCGACATCGATACCTTGGAGCGCGTGGAGATCGTCCGCGACCTGCGTCTGGGTGAGTTCGACGTGCTGGTGGGCATCAACCTGCTGCGCGAGGGCCTCGACATCCCCGAGGTGGCGCTGGTGGCCGTGCTCGACGCCGACAAAGAGGGCTTTTTGCGCAACACCACCAGCCTGATCCAGACCATCGGCCGCGCCGCCCGAAACGTCGACGGGCGCGTGATCCTCTACGCCGACAACCACACCCCCTCGATGGCCAACGCCATCGACGAGACCGATCGGCGCCGGGCCAAACAGATCGCCTACAACGTCGAGCACGGCATCACGCCCCAGAGCATCCGCAGCGCCGTGGAGAGCCCCCTCGCCGAGCTGCTCGATGGCGAGCGGGTCATCGCCCGCAAAGACAAGGGCCCGCAGCTCCCCCTCGCCGGCGCCGATGTGATCGACGCCCAGAGCCTGGGCAACACCCTCACCCGGCTCAAGCGCGAGATGAAAGAGTCCGCCCGCAAGCTTGAGTTTGAGCGGGCCGGCGAGCTGCGCGATCGCATCCGCGATCTGGAGAGCTGGGCCCTGGAGCAGGGGCTTACCCTCTAGGTCCGCCGTTCCGTCTCCCTGGGGGCCCCGTGGAGGCCCCGATGCGCGACCCCGACGACCAACTGCCCTACCTGCTCCTCGGCGGCGCCGTCGGGATCGGCGTCATCGTCGCGATCCTGGGGCCGGAGTCTCTCCTCGCCGCCCTGCAGGGCTGGCTCCAGCACGGAGGAATCGAGTTGGGCGTCGCCCTGCTGGGGGTGGTCGGCATCCTTGGCGCCTTCTTCGTCACCCTCGCCCGCGCCCAAGGCGGGCTGCGACCCTGGCTGCGCCGCCAGCGCGCCCTCTCGCTGGCCCGACAGATCGCCGGCATGGCGCCCCCGGTCGCCCTCGTCGCCCGGGTGCAGGTGGAGCTTGAGCGCGAGGAGTTGGGCCTCGTCACGCCCGAGAGCCTGCGGGACTTCGCCGCCAGCCTGCCCGACCGCCCCCGCACCGAGTCCGAGCGCCTCGCTTTGGCCGAAGGGCGGGCCGATCTGCGGCGCTACCAGGGCGCCCTCGACGAGGCGATGGCCGCTACGATGTCGGGCAGCGCGCTGGTGGCCCGGGTGCGCATCGTAGAGCGCAGCTTCGCCCTGCCCGAGCTCCACGCCGCCCTGCGCGAGGCCGAAGCCGCGATGGCCGCCGCCCAGGGCCCCCGCTCAGCGCCGGCGGCGCCCCGCGGCCAGGGCCAGCGCGCCCAGCAGCAGGCCGAGGCCCGCCTGGGGGCCTGAGCTGGCGCAGCCGCAGGCCGCCTTGCTGTCGTCGCCGCCGGTGGCATCGACCGGGGCGCCCTCCTCTTCGCCGGTGTCGTCGGGGGTGGTGTCCTCTTCGACGTAGTAGCGGGCCGTGTAGGTGTACTGGAAGCCCTCATCGGTGTCCCAGCGGTAGCGGTAGCCCTGGGCCTCGTCGTCTTTGGGCGAGACCACCAGCACCAGATCGCTCGATCCGTCGAAGGGCACGGTGACCACGCCGGCCTTGGCGTCGTCCAAGGTGAAGGAGATCACCTCCTCCACCGTGCGGGTGCCGCGCACGATGGCGGCGTACCAGTGCGGCGCGTCGTCGCCGTCGAAGGCGACCTCCAGCACCTTGCCCTCGCCGCCCAGGTCGGCGTCGAAGCGGATGAAGTTCTGGCCGAGGCTCTGGGGCGCCCGGTTGTTCTTGGGCCCCCCCTCGGCCGGCAGCTCCGTCACCGTGATGTCGGAGGGCTCTTGGATGAGGTTGCGCTCGTCGTAGTCGACGACGGCGTTGGTGGTGATGAAGCCGAGGTAGACCTCATCGAAGCTCAGGTCGAGCTCATCGATCACGTCGGGCATCCACAGATCGTAGGCGCCGCCGTGGCTGCGCGCGTAGTCCCAGGTGTCTTGCACCAGCTCGTGGCCGCCGACATGCTGGTCCAGGTAGAAGGCCCAGATGCCCATGCCGTAGGTGTGCCAGAACAGGGCGTCGGTGTTGCTGCGCACGTCGAAGCTGTTCATGCCCAGGTCGGGGCGGGTGCTGTAACTGTAGATCATGTTGGCCCAGTCGTTGACCGACGGGTAGACCTGCTCTTCGATGTAGGTGGCCGTGGCCTCCCACCACCAGAACTCATGGCCCATGCCGTAGGAGTACTGGCTGGCGTGGTTGAACTCATGGCAGGCCATGATCTTGTACCAGGAGCCGTCGAAGAAGCTGCCCTCGTAGGCCACGATGTAGGGCACGTAGCGCCCATCGGGGCAGCGATCGATGGTGGTGTAGGCGCCGGCGTAGCCGCCCTCCTCGACCACGATCATCATTGGCTCGCGGTTGACCCCCGCCGGCTCGCGCCAGCCGAGCTCATCGACCTCGCGGGTCCAGGAGTCCTCCAGGGAGTTCATGAAGTTCTGAACCTGGGTCTCGGTGAGCGTGCCGGTCTTCCAGGAGATCGAGAAGTGCTCGGAGTCGAGATTGTTCTCGTAGGTGTAGCCAAAGCAAGGCTCTTCGGGCGGCGGCGGCGTGCCATCGGGGCGGTTGGGCACGCGGGGATCGAGCAGATCGGCCTTCCAGGGGGCCAGCATCCGGGTCATCTCGGCGCGCTCTTCGGCCGAGAAGAGGTGCCAGTGCGCCTTGAGGTTGGCCACGAGGCCGGTGAGGCAGGTCACGCCCTCTTCGTGGCGGTGGGCGGCGTGCAGCTCGGCGTCGGGGCCCAGACGTTCGGGGAAGAAGTGCTCGTTAAAGGCGGCGAGCAGCGCGTCTCGGCTCTCGGGATCGACCACCACCCGGGGCCCCGGCACCGGCGTCTCGGCGCGGGCGAGGGGAGACAAGCCGAGGAGGGCAAGGGCAAGAAGGGCGGACGGTCTGGGCATGTTGGCTCCGTGGGGCCCTCCGTACCCCACGCCAGCGGCCTCTGCGGTCAAGAGCGGGTCAGACCGCGCCCCGCGGGTTAGCCGGGGCCGATGCGGCCTCTCTTCCTCGTCCTCGAAGGCATCGACGGCTCGGGTGGCACCACCCAGGCCCGTCGGCTCACCCAACACCTCGTCGAGCGCGGCCACGACGTGCACCTCACCGCCGAGCCCTCCACCGGGCCGGTCGGGCGCTTCCTGCGGCAGGTGCTCAACCCCGCCGACCCCGCCTCGCGCCTCGGCGACGCGGTGCTGCCCTACCTCTTCGCCGCCGACCGGCAGGATCACCTCGACCGCGAGGTCATCCCAGCCTTGCAGCGCGGCGCCATCGTCGTCTCCGACCGGTACTACCACTCCAGCCTCGCCTACCAGTCGCTGGCCATCGGCCTCTCGGCGGTGGCGGAGCTCAACGCCCCCTTCCTGCGGCCCGATCTGACCCTCTTCCTCGAACTCGAGACAGAGGTCTGTTTGCAGCGGGTCACCGCCCGCGGCGGGGCGCCCGAGCGCTTTGAGGCCCTCGACCGCCTGCGCGCCATCACCGACGCCTACGCCGCGGTGGTGGTCACCTGCCGCGCCCAGGGCGAGCGCATCGCCCGCATCGACGCCAGCGGCAGCATGGACGAGGTCTTTGCCCGCGTCATCGCTGAGGTCGAGGCCCTGCTGGCCGAGCGCGCCGGCGAATGAGCCTGGAGGTCCGCTGGCTCGGCCGCATCGCCTACCCGGCGGCCCACGCCCGGATGGCCGAGGCCCTGGCCCAGCGCCTCGACGGCGGGCCCGACGTGTTGCTCCTCTGTGAGCACGATCCCGTCTACACCCTGGGGCGGGCGCGCGGCGCGCGGGGCAACCTCATCGACCCGGGCGACACCCCCATCGTCGAGGTGGAGCGAGGCGGCGACGTCACCTTCCACGGCCCCGGCCAGCTTGTCGGCTACCCCGTCGTCGGGCTGCCCCCCGGTCGGCAAGACCTCCGCGGCTTCCTCCGCGGCCTGGAGAGCGTGCTGATCGAGGTCCTCGCCGGATTTGGCCTGGAGGCCGGCCGCGACGCCCGCAACACCGGTGTGTGGCTGGGCGGCCAGAAGGTCGCCTCGATCGGCATCGCCGCCCGGCGCTGGGTGATCTGGCATGGCTTCGCCCTCAACCTCACCACCGATCTGGCCTACTTCCGGCGCATCCACCCCTGCGGCCTCGACGCCGCCCTGATCACGCGCCTCGCCGACCACCTCAGCCCCTGCCCCCCGATGGAGCTCGTCTCAGAGCGGATCGCCGAGGCCTTCGTCGCCTGGTGGGCCGGCTGGTCGAACAATTCAGACTTGCGTCTGGCAGAGGAGCCCATTAAACAGGCGAGCGTTGCGGCGGGCTCCCCTGCGGAGCCTGCCCCGAATGTGGCCAGCGGGCCGCTGATCTTTCCCAATCGCTGAAGAGCTTCATCGCTGTTCTCACCAGCGTTCAGCCTTTCCCAGCCGCGTGGCCCTGCGCCCGCGCTGCCTGCGGAGGTGTGGCCGAGTGGTTGAAGGCACCGGTCTTGAAAACCGGCGTCCCGCAAGGGACCGTGGGTTCGAATCCCACCGCCTCCGCTCCCGCCTCTGTGTGAATGTCCTCCTGGAGACGTGACCGAGTGGCCGAAGGTGCTCGCTTGCTAAGCGAGTGTAGGACCAAAATTCTACCGAGGGTTCAAATCCCTCCGTCTCCGCTTTTTTTCTCAAACGCTGCGCCTATAGCTCAATTGGATAGAGCGTCGGACTACGGATCCGAAGGTTGGGGGTTCAACTCCTCCTGGGCGCGCCATTTCAACTGTTCAAACGCTGCGCCTATAGCTCAATTGGATAGAGCGTCGGACTACGGATCCGAAGGTTGGGGGTTCAACTCCTCCTGGGCGCGCCACTTCAGCCTGGATGCTTCGTGCATCCAGGCTGTTTGTGTTTGGGCCGCCGCGGAGCCATCGTGACGCCGATCGTCTTCCAGACTCCGCTCGCGCAGCGCCGAACGGCGCGCCGGGTCATCGGCCTCGCCCTGCTGGGCATCGACCTCCTCGCGGCCGCGACCTACCACTTCGAAGACGCCCGCGCCGGGCTCATCGGCCTCCTCCTGGTGGCGCCGCTGCACCTCCTGTGGCTCCTTCACCTCCGCCAGCTCGCCCCTCGCCTGTGCATCGCCGACGGGGAGCTTCGCTACGAGGCGCCCGGCAAGCGCCTGATCGTCGCCCTCGACGCGCTGCGTGCGGTTCACCTGGAGCCCCGCCTCGCCGTCTCGACCGATCAGGGGCTCCACCCGCTGCCGCTGGCCACCTTCTCCTTGGAGACCGCCGCCGCCCTGGCCCTGCGCGCGCTGCGCCCGACGCTGGAGCACCGGGTCGACCGCTGGCGACGGGCTGGCCTGCCGCTGATTCTCCACCGGCGGCCGGGCTACACGGCGAAGCACCTGGGCATCTGCCTGCTGCTGGGTCTGTTCGGGGTGGGGCTCGGCCTGGGCGGAGGGGTCGACGCCTGGGACCAGGCCTGGGCGGGCGCGGTGGGCGGGGCCCTGGGGTCGCTGGCCCTCGGCCTCGGCTTCGGCGGCGTGCTGCTCGCGCTCTGCGCGCTGGCCCTGCGCAGCTATGTGCTCCGCTGGGAGTTCGGGCCGGCGGAGATCGGGGTCCAGGGCCTCTTTCGGGCCGTGCGCTGGCCGGTCGGCGCGCTGCAGGCGGTGGAGCGCAGCGAGGAGCTTCGCAGCTACCGTGGACAGACGTGGCCCTGCGCCTTGCTGACCCTCCGCTTTGCGGCGCCCTACGCCCCCCTCGTGGTGGAGCCCACCGAGAATGGCCTGAGCGCCGCGCTGGAGCCGCGGGCCGACGCGGCCCTGCTCGACGATCTGGCCGAGGCCCTGGTGGCCCTCTACGGGCTCCCTTCTGTAGCGCGTGCCGAGAAAAGCGAGCCGTAACGCGCGGTTACGCGGGTTCGATGAGCAGGCTCAGCCCTGTGAGGGCGTAGATTCGCTTGCCGTCCACCCACAGCGAGCCCTCGGCCTCCACCCGCTCGGCGCGGCCCTCTGCCCGCCAGGCCGTGACCTCGACGAGCAAGGTCACGCGCTGATCCAGGGGGAGCACCTGCCCGCGGTACCGCCAAGCCAGCGACACGCCCGGAGCGCCCAGGCGGAGCCTGGCCCCCGGCCGTTGCGCTTCCACCAGCAGGCCCAGGAGCTGCATCAGCGCCTCGACCCCGAGGGAGCCGGGCTGCACGGGATCATCGTAGAAGTGGGCCTTGAAGTACCAGGCGTCGGGGGAGACGTCCTTCTCGCCGCGGATGCGCCCCAGGCCCGCCGCGCCGCCGGTCGGCCAGCGGCCCGTGACCCGGTCGATCATCCACAGTCGGCCGCGGCTTGTCACCGGCTCGACCTCGCCCGGGGCGGCGATCCAGTCGCGCTCGGCAGGGGGTGCCGTCAGTCCGGCCTGGGAGGCCAAGGCGGCGGCCGGGAAGAAGCCAAAGCTGGTCTCCATCTCCCAGAGGGGGGCGCCGTCGACGGAGCAGGCCACCTCGAAGTGGACGATGATCATGCCGGCGGTGCGCGCCATCTTGCGCAGGGTGGCCTGGGTCGTGAGCCGCCGGTCGCCCGGCTGGAGGAGCCGGTGCTGCTGGCCCTTCCCATCGAGGTTGCGGAAAAACAGATCCGTGGGCGACGACAGGGTGCAGCCCGACCAGGAGGCCAGCCAGCCGCAGGGCTGCAGCGCCGCCTCCATCTGCTCGGCCGGCGAGAGGGGCTCGGCCGGCAGATCGAGCTCGACCACCACGGTGGTGTTGGGGGCCATCGCGCCAAAGGGGGCCGAGACCGACACCACCCGGCTGATGAAGTGGTAGGGCGGCCCGGGCAGGCGCGGGGCGTGGCGACCGGCGTCGAAGCGCGCGTAGCCGGGGCCAAAGGCGAGGCTCGGCCGGCCGACGGCGCTGGCCAGCAGGGCGTTCTTGTCGAGCAGCAGGCCCTCTTCGGTGCGCAGGGCCCGGGGGTCGCCCGGCAGCAGCGGCGCCCCCGGCCAGCCCGGCACCAGCTCCAGGCCAAAACGCTCGGCGTGGAAGGCCTTGAGACCGTCGACCGTACACAGAAGGTCGGCCCAGACCCGCGGCGTGGGCCCAGCGTGGACCTCCGAGACGAAGATCTCGTAGACGAGCTGCTTGCTTTGGGGGGTGACCTGCCCCCGGCAGCGCATCTTCACAGCCTCGTTCTGCACCGGCTGAAAGCGCCAGCCGTCGCGGCGCAGGGTGAAGCCCATCGCGGCCATGAAGAAGCTCAGGGTCTGCACGCTGGCCTCGAACATCAGCGTGCCGGGCATGCAGGGATCGTTCAGGAAGTGGCCCTCAAAGAACCAGTCCTGGGGCGTCACGGGGGTGGTGGCCCGCAGGTAGCCGCGCCCCCAGGGCCCGCCGCGGGGCTCAAAGTGGGTGACCTCGCCGAGAAAGAGCATTCGGCCGTCTTGGATGCGCGGCGTGTCGAGGTGGGTCATCGTCCAGCGCCAGGCGGGGCCAAAACAGTCCCAGGGCCGGCCGGCGGCGAAGGCGGCCACCGCGTCGGCCGTGTAGGCCGAAGGAGCGCCCTCCACGGCCGGCGGATCGAGGCGGGCCGTGGCCGAGAGGCGGGCGGCGCCCTCCTCGGGGGTCCACAGGATGCCGGCCGAGGTCGCCAGCTCCTCTTCGGTGAAGAAGCCGGCCTGGCCGCCGCGCACCTGGATGCGCAGCACGCCGTCGACATGGCAGTCGTAGTGGAAGAAGAAGAGCCGCACGGCGCCCTGCCGGGCGTGGCCGTCGACGTGGATCTCGTAGCGCAGCGTCTCGCCCGGGCGGGGCAGGTCGCCCGTGATCGTCATCTCGCAGCCGAGCAAGCGGTAGAGCCGCTCGTCGCGGTTGAGCAGATCGCAGCCGAGGTAGGAGATCAGCAGCAGATCGGCCTGGCCCGACTCGATCAGGATGCCGGTGGGCATCCGTCCACGGTTCAGGTACCAGCTCTCTTCGGTCACATCGGTCTCAGTCCAGACCACACCCTTGCCCATGCTGGCCGGCTCGGCGGCGAGGCCGGTCATGCGATCGGCGAGGAGCAGGGGCGGCAGGGGCATCCGGCACTGGCGGCGGTAGGCGTCCTGGGCGGCGAACTTCGGGCCGAAGATGCTGGAGATGGCGCCGCCGGCGTGCACCATCAGGCCGGCCTTGTCGAGGGTCATGCCGCGCGGGCCGGCGGTGGCGGGGCGCGCCGGGGGCTTGGGAGCCACGGGAGCCGCGATGGCGACGGGCTTCTCGACGGGGACCACGGCCGGCGGGAGGGGGGCTGGGGCCACCGCTATAGCCGGTGTCGGAGGAGCGGCGGGAGGCGGGGGCGCCGCCGTTGGACCGGCCACAAGTGCCGCCCAGGCCCGCTGCTGCCCCTCCAAGAAGCGCTTTTGCAGCGCCGCCTGACCCGACACAAAGTCCTGGTGGATGGCCGAGAGCTGGGCCATGTGGGCGCTGATGCGCCTCGCCACGCTCGGATCCCCGGTCCACCCCGGGGCCGGCAGGGCGGGCTGCGCAGGTGCGACCGGCGCCTTCGCGGGCAGGGCCTCGACCGGCGCCAGGCGCGGGGCGGGCGCCAGTTCCCCGGTGGCTGGCTTGAGTGTAACATAGGTTACAGGTTCAGAATTGTCCACGGGAGCCTCGGGCCAGGGCGGCAGGCGCAGGGCCGGGGGATGAGCCGGCTGGCGGAAGAGCGGGCCCGACCAGGGTCCCGGCGGACGGACGGCGATCAGCGCCCCGAGGGCCTCCTCGTTCATCGGCACCCCGGCCACCCACAGGCGGCCGAGCGAGAGCAGGGTGCTCTCGGCTCCGTGGTTGCGCCGGTCCAGGCTGACCGCGAGGTGGGGCCGCTCGCCCAGGACCTCGCCGATCCAGTGCCGCACCAGCCCTTGGGGGCCATGCTCGACGAAGATGCGCGCCCCATCGGCGTAGGCGGCCTCGATCAGCGGGCGCAGATCGAGGGTGCCGGTGGCCTGCTCGGTGAGGGCGGTGGCGCAGCGCTCGCGATCGGGCTCGTAGGCCCGCCCCCAGGCGCCGCTGTAGACCCGCAGCCCCGGCCGCGGGTGAACGGTGCGATCGTGCAGCGACCGCCAGGTCGACTCGACCTGCAGCACCTCGGGGACATGGGCGGCCAGCGGGTAGGGCAGGGGCAGGGCGGCGCGCCGGCCCACCGCGTTGACCACCGCCTCCACCCCGGCCCGCTCCCCGGCGACGACGCAGTCCTGATCGGTGTGGATGATCGAGATGTGCACCCGCGGCCCGGCCTGGGCCACCGCCGCCGCCACCGTCGAGACCGGGGCCCGCAGCCAGTAGAGCACCCAGTCGACCCGCGCCGTGCCCCAAGCGCTGGCCACAGCGGAGAAGCCGCCGGCCAGCGACTCCTGGAAGAGGCCGCTGCGCGCCGACTCGGCCATCATCGTGTCGGCGTCGGCCCAAAGCCCGGCGGCCAGCAGGGAGTTCGTCTCCCCCGAGGAGTAGCCAAAGGTCGACTGAAAGGGCAGGCCCAGCAGGGTGGTGGTCAGCTCGGTGTGGAGCTGGCAGAGGGCCGAGCTGGCCCAGAGCTGGCCCTGGGCGTTGGGGGCGCCGGCCGAGCGGGCCCAGGACAGGGCTTCTTCCCAGCGCGCGAAGCGGCGGGAGAGCAAGGCCCCCAACTGCGGCCATCGGCCGAGCAGGCTGCCCCCCATGCCGGGGTAGGCCGCGCCCGCCCCGGCGAAGACGGCGGCGAGCTGCCCTTCGACGGGGTGCTCCGAGAACGCAGCGCCCCGGGGCAGGGGATCGCCGCGGAGGTGGGCCTGGAGCGCCGCCTCGGCCCGGGGGCGCAGGGCCGCGGCGTCTTCGGCCACCAGGGCGAGGCGCAGCGGCCCGCCGGGCCCGCGATCCCCCTGCTGGATGGCCCGCTGCAGGCCCTCCATCGTCTCGGCGGCGTAGAGGCCCATCGTCGGGCCCTGGGTGGTGGGCCCCGGGCTCTGGCGCAGCAGGCGGGCGGCGGCGTCGATCAGCCCCTCGGCGGCCCAGGCACGGGCGGCGCGGGCGCGGGGGGCGGTCGAGGCTGGTAGCGGCCCCCAGGGCAGCGCCGCCTCGCCCTCCCGGCGGAGGATCAGCACCGCGGCGCCATCTCCGGCGGTGTCGGTGACGCCCTGGGCGGCCGCAGCGGCGGCGTGGAGGGGGTCGGCGCTGAGGTCGACGGCACCCACCACCGCGGCGTCGAGCTCGCCGTCTTCGAGGGCGGCGATGGCGCGGGAGAGGGCCACCGCACCGCTCTGCTGCTCGGCGGCCACCGTAAAGCTCGGCCCGCCCAGGCCGAGCTGAAAGCTGATCCGGTTGGCCGGCAGGTTGGGCATGGTGCCCAAGACCGCGGCGCTCTGCAGGGGTGGGGCGAGCTGATCGGCCACGGCGCGGGCCCAGTCGGCCGAAGCGCCCAGGGCCGCGGCGCGCTGCGGCAATCGCCAGCGGGCCCCGTAGCGGGCGACCGTTGGATCGGTGCCCATGCCGATGAATACGCCGGTGTTGGCCGGCAGGGCCTCGCCCACGTCGGCGGCGGCCTCGATGGCGGCGCCGAGCAGCAGGGTGTGCTGCGGCAGGGTCAGGGCGAGGTCATGGGGCGGGAAGCGGTTGCCCTGCAGGGGCAGGCTCACCTCGGTGGCCCCGGGTGGGGGCTCCTGGCCGCTCAGCAAGGCGGCGCGGGCCTCTTCGCGGTGGGCGGCTCCCCCCATCGACAGGCCAAGGCCGGCCACCACCACCCGCGGGCGCGACACGGGAGCGGGCCTCGCGCCGGGCGTGGGCGTGAGGGCCGGGTCTTCGAGGAGCAGGTGGGCGTTGTTGCCGCCGAAGCCAAAGGCCGAGATGGCGGCGCGGCGCGGCCCCTCCCAGGCCTCGGCCCGGTGGAGCAGGCGGAAGGGGCCGCCGGCCAGGGCGGGGTTGGGCTCCTCGCAGTGCAAGGTGGCCGGCCGCAGGCCCGCCTTCATCGCCCCGATCGTCTTGATCACCGCCGCCACGCCGGCCACCGTCACGAGGTGGCCCAGGTTGGACTTGAGCGAGCCGATCGGCACGCCGGAGAGCCCGGCGTAGACCGCCCCCATGCTGCGCAGCTCGGCGGCATCGCCGACCGGCGTGCCGGTGGCGTGGCACTCCACCAGCCCGATGTCGGCGGGAGACAGGCCGCTTTGGGCGTAGGCGGCGCGGATCGCCCGGCCTTGGCCCTCTTCGGAGGGGGCGAGCAGGCCGCGGCCGCGCCCGTCGTTGCTGAGCCCCACGCCGCGCACCACGGCGAGGATCTCGTCGCCGTCGCGCAGGGCGTCTTCGTGGCGCTTGAGCACCAGGGCGGCGCAGCCCTCGGCGGGCACGAGGCCGTCGGCCTCGCGGTGAAAGGGCCGGCTCTGGCCGCGCTTGGACATGGCCGACAGGGCGCAAAAGCCGATGTGGATGAAGAGATCGTCGGCCCGGTTGACGGCGGCGGCCACCATCAGATCGGCCTCGCCGCGGGCCAGGGCCTGGGCGGCCTGGGCGATGGCGTAGAGCCCGCTGGCGCAGGCGGCGTCGAGCGACCAGCCGCCGAGCCCGAGCTCCAGGGCCTCGGCGGCCAGGGCGGCGGGCAGGCCCGACATGAAGCGGTTGCGGGCGTCGACCGGGGGCAGGCCGGCGCGGTCGAGGTGCACCCCGTCCAGGCCGGCGGCCTCGAGCCAGCCGCGCTCGGCCCAGGCGGCCATCGCCCGGGTGGGAAAGCTGAGGTTGCCGAGCACGAGGCCGGCGCGGGGCTGCGGCCCTCGGACCTTGGCCTGCCGCAGGGCCTGCCGCGCGGTGTGCAGCACCTGGTGAAAGAGCGGGTCGAGCCCGGCGAGGCGATCGGCGGGGATCGCGAAGCCATCGGGCTCCCAGAGGCCCTCGAAGCCCTGGACATAGCCGCCGCGGCTGCACCAGGTGCGGTCGGCCGTGGGCTGGTCGGGGCGGGTGGCGACCGAGCGGGGGTCGATGCCCCAACGGCCGGCCGGGGCCTCGCTGATCAGGTCTTTGCCGGCCAGGACGGCGTCGACCAGGGCCTGGGGGGAGAGGGCGCCGGGCAGGACCGCGCCTTGCCCGAGGATGGCGATCGGGGTGGCGCGCATGCGCTTAGGGCAGCCGCCGGTGGGTCTCGACGCCGCGCAGGGCCGCGACTAGCGCGCCTGCCTCGTCGATCAGGAAGAGGTCGGAGAGGGTGCGGTTTCGCCCCTGCTCGCGCCCCTTGAGCACCGCCCGCACCCGGCCGGCCCCGGGGGCGTCGGTCCAGGTGTGCAGCGACTCGATGCCGGTGGGCAGGGCCGCGCCGCCGAGCATGTGCTTGCTCCAGAGCACCGCGAGCTGCAGGCCGCCGTCGAGCAGGGCCGGGTCGAGGGTCCAGCCGGCGATCGGCCAGCCCACCTCGTGCAGGCCGGCCAGCTCCCCGCTGATGCCCTCCTCGCCCACGCCCTCCATGCCGCGGATCACCTGGAGCTGGGGCCCGTGAAAGAGCACGTGCCCATCGTAGATCTCGGCGTCGGCCGCCCAGGGCTGCAGGCGCAGGCGCGGGGCGGCGGGGGGCAGGGGCCGGCGGGCGGCCAGGGTGGCGGTGGCGGCGTAGCGCAGCAGGCTGGCCTCATCGCGCAGGGCGACGCTGACCACGCTGCCCTCGCCGTTGGACAGCTCGTTCACCTCCAGGCGCAGGTCGAGGGCGCCGCTGGCCGGCAGCACGAGGCCCTTCTTCACCTGCACGTCGCCCAGCGTGACCAGGTGCAGATCGGGGCGCAGCAGGCGGGCGGCGCGGGTGATCCACTCCAGCACCAGGGCGACCGGCACCACCGCCTTCCCCGCGATGGCGTGATCGGTGAGGAAGCGGTAGCGATCGGCATCAACGGGCAGGTCGAGGCGCAGGGCGCGCGTGTGGCTGGCCGGGGCGAGGCCCTCGGGGCGCGGGGCGCCGCCGCGCACCACCCGCACGGGGCCAGGCGCGCAGAGCTCTTCGATCAGCATCTGGCCGCCGCGATCGTGGGCGATCACCGGGATGCCGGCCTCGGCGAAGCGGGCCTTCAGCGCCGGGGTCACCATCCCGCCCTCCCAGGGGCCCCAGGCCACGCTCACCACCTTGAGCCCGGGGCGATCGGCGGCGAGGCGCTGGGCGACGGCGTCCATGGCGCTGTTGGCCAGGGCGTAGTCGGACTGGCCCGGGTTGCCGGTGCGGCCGGCGACGCTGGAGAAGAGCACCAGGGCCTTGAGCGGGTCGGCGGCGGTGGCGGCGAGGAGGGCCACCAGCCCGCCAAGCTTCGGCGCCAGCACGCGGTTGAGCTGGTCGAGCGTCTTGTCGGCAAGGCGCTTGTCGGCCAGCACCCCCGCGCCGTGGATCACCGCGGCGATGGGCCCGAGCGCTGCGCGCACGCCAGAGAGGGCGGCGGCGAGGCTGGCGGGGTCGGCCACATCGGCGGCGACGTAGATCGCCTCCGACCCGGTCTGGCGCAGGGCCTGCAGCGTGGCCCGCACCTCGCGGGCGGCCAGCAGGGCGCTGGCGCGGCGGCCGAGGGCGGCGGGGCTGTCGGCGGGGTGCAGGGCCCGCAAGGCGGCCTTGAGGGCCGGCTCCTCGCGCAGGGTCGCCAGGGCGGCCGGCTCCTCTTCGAGGGGGGTGCGGCCGAGCAGGGCGAAGCGCAGCGGCACCATCCGAGCCAGGGCCAGGGCGGTCACCGCGGTGACGCCGCGGCCGCCGCCGGTGACCACCACCACGTCCAGCGCGTCGAAGGGCAGGTCGCCGCCGGGGGCTGGGGCGGGCTGGGCCTGGATCGTCCGCCGGGAGGGCCGCAGGGCCACCTCGGTCTCCAGGCCGCCGGCGCGCAGCTCTTCGATCAGGGCGGCCTCATCGGCGCCGCCGAGGTCGATCAGGCGCACCGCCACGCCGGGTAGCTCCAGGGCCGCCGTGCGACCCAGGCCGAGCAGGCCGGCCGTCCAGGCCTGGTGGCCGGGGGCGGGCTCCAGGCCGAGGCCGCCGCCCAACTCCAGGGGGAGGGCGAGCAGGGCGGGCTTCTGGGCGAGGCGGGCGGTGGCGACCACGCTGGCGAAGGCGTCGCGGGAGAGGGCGAGGCCCTCTTCGGGGCTGGTGATCGGGCGCAGGCCGGTGAGGATCAGGATGCCGCCGGCGCCATCGGCGGGCTCGGTGGCGAGGCGGGCATCCAAGCCGGCGGCGCGGGCGGCATCCACCACCGCCTCACCGCGGCCGCTGCCGCCGTCGATCACGAGCAGGGGCTTGCCGGCGAAGGAGGCGACCATGCCCGCGGCCGGGGCGGCGACGAGCTGGTCGATGTAGCGATCGTCGGCGGGCGGGGCGGCCACGGGGGCGGGTGCAACAATCGGCGTTACGGAGGGTGTTACGGTTGAACCGAGCCGCGCCACGATGTCGCCCAGGGTGCGCAGGCCGGCCATCTCGGCGGCGTCGACATCCGGGAGGTGGGGGGCCTGGTCCTGCAGGGCCGAGAGGATCTCCACCCGCTTGATGGAGTCCACGCCGAGGTCGCCCTCCAGCTCCATGTCGAGGCGGAGCATGTCGACGGGGTAGCCGGTCTTGTCGGCCACCAC
>Ga0164294_10001373_pt1 | contig 22660 bp, 18 predicted proteins | sample GEODES005metaG_FD_111479 | JGI IMG/M metagenome (GOLD analysis project Ga0164294, IMG submission 111479) | Oligotrophic lake water microbial communities from Sparkling Lake, Wisconsin, USA - GEODES005 metaG | ecosystem: Environmental > Aquatic > Freshwater > Lake | place: USA: Sparkling Lake...
CCAACCACGACGGCAAGCTCTCGCCCGACGAGCGCCGCGCGGCAATGGTCGCGATGCGCCGTGCTGGCCCGCCCATGGGCGACATGCCGCCGCCGCCGCCCGAAGGTATGTGATTCTCGGCCTCCAATCGGCTAGAGCAGCGACGATGACTGCCTCTTCCATCACGCGCGTCCTTTTGGTCGATGATGAGCCTGCCTTGCGCGAACCCCTGTCGGACTATCTCGTCCGGCAGGGGTTCGCCGTGGAGCAAGCCGCCAGCGCCGCCGAGGCGCGTGCCAGGCTGGCGAACGGCACATTCGATGTGGTGCTGCTCGACATCATGATGCCGGGCGAAGATGGCTTGTCGCTGTGCCGCCATCTCGCCGAAACGCAGCGCATCCCGGTGATCTTCATCACCGCGCGCGGCGAGGCCACCGACCGGATCGTCGGGCTGGAAATCGGCGCGGACGATTATGTGGTCAAGCCGTTCGATCCGCGCGAACTGGTGGCGCGCATCCGCGTCGTGCTGCGCCGCGCTGCCCGTCCGCCGCTCGCAGCGCCCGAGGCGCCGGATGCGCACGTTTACGAATTCGAAGGCTGGCGGCTCGATCCGCTCAAGCGGCGGCTAACCGACGCCGAAGGCGCGGTGGTGGCAATTTCGTCGGCGGAGTTTCGCCTGCTCGTCGCGCTGCTTGAGCGGCCGCGCCAGATGCTCGACCGTGATCGCCTGCTCGATCTGGTGCAGGGCCGCGAGGCGCATCTGTTCGACCGCGCGGTGGACAACCAGATCAGCCGCCTGCGCCGCAAGATCGAGGCCGACAGCCGCAATCCGCAACTGATCCAGACCGTCTGGGGCGGGGGCTACATGCTCGCCGCCGATGTGCGCAAAGTCGCTGCCGATGGCGCAAAATCGCATGGCTAGGCTGGCGCTGCCGATGCGGTTTGCCCGGTTCTGGCCGCGCAGCCTGCAAGGGCAGATGCTACTGGCCCTCGCCATCGCACTGCTGATTGCGCAAGGACTGTCCGCCGCGCTGATCTGGCGGATGCAGCACGAGCGCCAGGTCGCCGGGATCGCCCATGCCGCCGCCTTTCGGCTGCTCGGCGGCCAATTGCGCCTGCCGTTCGAGGAGCCCGGCTTCGGGCGGCGCGGCTTTCCGCCCGGTCGCCCGCCGCCCGAGGAGCGCCTGTTGCCGCGCCGGTTCAGGCTGCAAGTGGCGCAAGGGGCCCCGGATCAGCCCGGCGACATCCGCCGCTTCGATGTGGAAGACCTGCTGCGCGACATGCTCGAAGCGCAATCGGTGCCATCGACCGGGCTCGTCGTGGTCGAGCGCGATCCGCGCCGCGATGCGCTGCTCCAGGGGCGACTCGGCAGCAGACCACCGCCGTTCAGAGGCCCGCGTGACTTGCTCATCGCCGCGATGCGCCGCGATGATGGTACCTGGCTGACCGCGCGGCTGCTGGTGCCGCATGGGGAGCAGCAGGTGCTGTTCTCGCTGCTGCTCCAGACGATCCTGATCTACGTGGTGCTGGTCGGGGCGGTCGCGCTGATCCTGCGGCGGCTGGCGCGTCCCTTGCAGGCACTGACCACGCGGGTCGAAACTTTCGCGCGGGCGCGCAGCGTCGCTGGCCAGTTGGAGCCCGATGGGCCGGAGGATATCCAGCGCCTGATCGTGGCGCACAATGCGATGGAGGGCCGTGTCGCGGCGCTTCTCGATGAAAAGGATGTGATGCTGGGCGCGATCGGCCATGATCTGAAAACCCCGCTGGCGGCGCTGCGCGTGCGGATCGAGGCGGTGGAAGACGATACCGAGCGCGCGCGGATGGCGGCGGGCATCAGCGATATCAATACCTCGCTCGACGATATTCTCAGCCTAGCGCGTGTCGGCCGCCCGTCCGATCCGCTCGAACAGACCGAGCTTTCCGCGCTCGTTGCCGATGTGGTGGGCGAGTACGAAGACATGGGTGAGCCGGTGGCGCTCGGCGCGACCGAGCGGATGGTCATGGCCTTGCGCGCCACCTGGCTGCGCCGCGCGCTGCGCAATCTGATTTCAAACGGCGTGCGCTATGGCAAATGCGCGCGCGTCTCGCTGGCGCGCGAAGGGCGCGAGGCGGTGCTGCGGATCGAGGATGATGGCCCCGGCATCCCGGAGGGCGAGATCGCGCGGATGCAGGAGCCCTTCACCCGCATGGACGCCTCGCGCAACAGCATGACCGGCGGCAGCGGGCTGGGGCTGACACTGGCCCGCGCTATCGCCGATCAACACGGCGGCGCGCTGTTGCTGGCCAACCGGCTGGGGCCGGGCGGCGAGACTCTCGGCCTCGCCGCCACGCTGCGCCTGCCGCTGGGCTGAAGCTTACTTCAGCCGCTGGAGCGCCGCGTTCAACTCCGCGCCGCGCGCCTCCTTGAGCTTGCCGCACGAACGCACCCGTTCGATCGTCCGTTCGAGTTCGAGCGCGCCGGACTTGGCGGCAAACTTGGGCCGCAGTTTTTCGATGTCGTCCGCCGCTGCGACCGAGCAGAACGTGCTCAGGATCGATGGCAGTCGCGCGCCGAAGAAAATGCCGCCGTTGCCGCTCAGCAATTCATCCAGATGCGCTTTGAGCCATTCAAAGCCCCAATCGCGGGTATCGGGCTCGACCACCACGCCGCGCACGAAGTCCTGATATTCCGACAGGCGCAGCCGCTTGTCGCGCGGGCTGTTCAAAAGCCACTGGGCGATAGACAGATCGCCGCTTGTGGCCGCTGCCACGATCACGGCGGGGCGAAACACCGGATCTTCCGAAGCCAGCGCCCGGTCCATCAGCAGCTTGGCCCCATCCAGTTTCTTCAACGCGAGCCAGGCATCGAATGCGGTGCCGAAGTAAGTCGGATCGAGCGCCTTGGCATCGCCCGCCAGATAGGCATCGACCGCGCCCGAAAGCTGCGCGCGCAGCGGCTTGTCCTTGGCGACCGAGGCCAGCAATTCGACCAGCTGGGTGCGGTTCTGCTGCTTCTCGGCGTCATCCGCGCCATGCGCTCCGGCGCGCGGATCAAACCCAAGCGTCTTGAGGCGGGGCGCGTAGATCTGATCGACCAAGGCTTCGAACTTGGGCTTGGCCGCCGCGCCGATCACCCCGCGCCGCGCCATCGATTGCAGCGCGCCGGTGGCATCGCCATTGGCATAGCTATCGGCATTGGCCGCCAGCGCACGGGCGCCGGCAATCAGCTGCGCAGCGCTGGCGCGGCCGGCATAGAAGCTGGCGCTGAGACTGTCGGAGACGGCGAGCGCCTCGCTGCCCGGCAGCTTCGGCGTGGCGGCGATCAGCGCGTCCCAATCCTTGGACGGCAATTCGAAGCGGTAGTAGCCGGTTCCCCCGGCATTAGGGATGAGCGTGCCAGTGCCATTTACGGTCAGCGGGGTGGTGACATCCGTCAGCAACGTGCATTCGCGCGCGCCGCCTTGCCGCACGCACAGCGGGATGCCCCATTTGGTCGCCGGTGCCGGGGTGCCAAGCCGCACGTATCGGCTCTGGGTAACGGTCCACTTGCCGCTTCCGACGCGCGCAAACGTGACCAGCGGAACGCCCTGCTGATCGGTAAAGCTCTGCATTGCGGGCAGGATGCGCGGATCGCCTGAGGCGTCGGCCATGGCCTTGAAGAACTCGGCGCTGGTCGCGTTGCCATACTTGTGCGCCGCCATGTAGCCGCGGACGCCATCGCGGAACTTGGTGTCGCCCATAAAGGCCGCGATCATCGCTACGACATGGCCGCCCTTGCCATATGTGATCGAATCGAACGCGGCATCGATCTGGGAATTCTTGGCGATCGGCTGGTGGATCGGACGACCGGCGAGCAGCGCATCGGTGCCCATCGCGGCAAACCCTTCGGCGAGCGCGCCCGCGCCGATGTTGAGATCGGGGCGCCATTCGTTGCCGATGCGAAAGCCCATCCAGTTGGCAAAGCTCTCGTTCAGCCAGATATCGTCCCACCATGCCGGGGTGACGAGATCGCCGAACCACTGGTGCGCCAGCTCGTGGCTGACCACCAGGCCAAAGCGGCGCTTCTGCGCGGTCGAGGCCTTGTCGTCGAGGATCAGCAGCGAATCCTCATAAAGATCGGCGCCCGCGTTCTCCATCGCGCCGGGCATGATCGGCGCGGTGATCTGATCGAGCTTGGGATAGGGGAACGACTGGCCGAAATAGTTTTCCAGATGCGTCACCACGCCCTTGGTGCCGTCGAGCGCGAAGGTGAGGCTGGCGGCATTCTGCTTGGTCGAGACAATGCGGATCGGCAGCGGCGCAGCGCGCTGCGGCGTGGCGGGCACGGTGCCTTCGGCGGTAACGAACGGGCCGACCATCAACGCGACGAGGTAGCTCGGCAGCGGCAGCGTTTGCGCGAAAGTATGGACGGTCATGCCGTCCTTGGTCTCGGTGCCGGTTTCGGGCGCGTTGCTCACCGCTTTCAGCCCCGCCGGGGTGCGCAAGGTGACGTTCCACGGGGTCTTGAAGCCGGGTTCGTCAAAGCTGGGGAAGCCGGCGCGCGCATCGGTCGATTCAAATTGCGTCCAGCTGTACCAGTCATCGCCCACTTTGACGCGGAACAGACCCGCTGGGCTGTCGTTGAAAGCGGCGTCATAATCGAACGCGAAGGTAGCCGGACCGCCGGGCAGCGCCTCGCCAAATGTGACCAGCGCAACGCCGGTCGGGTCGGTCTGCGCGAACGTGCCGGTCAGCACTTTGCCGCCAGCGCTCGCTGTAACCTTGGCGACCTTCAGATCGCGGCCGTGCATCCAGATAAAGCGGCTGGGTTTCCTGATGCTTGCATCGATCTCAACGTGGCCTGAAAAGCGCTCCTTGGACGGATCGACGGTCAGATCGAGCCGGTAGGCGGCGGGCACCACCGCGCCATCGAGCTTGCCCTCCGGCATGACGCCTGCCTCGGCGGGGATGGCAGGCGCAGTCTGCTGGGCAAGCGCCGGAAGCGCACAGCAGGTGCCAGCAAGAATCGTCGCGGCAAGAAGGATCGAACGCATAAGTCACTTTCCGATGATGAACTGGGGCGATGCTTGCCGCGCTTTTGTGTCGGCTGCAATGGCGCGCGCGCTCAGCGCAGCAATCCGCCCATCAGCCCGCGCGCAAACCGGCCGAACGCCGCGCCGCCCAACTGCGTGGCAACCGTGCCCACCACCGCGCTCAGCCCCGAGCTGACCGGCGAAGCGCGCGACTTGTGGCCGCTCATCTGCGCTGCGATCACCGCGCCCGCCGAGGCCGCGACCGCGCCCATCGCCGCCCGGCCCGCCTTGTCCCACAGCGTGGGCGATTGGCGCGGCGCGGCGCGCTGCGCGTCCACCCCTTCGGTTTCGACCTGCTGCGCCGCCGCCGCCGCATCGCTCGCTTTTTGCGCGAGAACTTCGGAAGCGGATTCGCGGTTCACGGCGGTCTCGTATTTGCCCTCGAACGGACTGATCGACTGGATGATCGCGCGCTCCTTGGGTTCGAGCGGCCCCAGCCGCGAGCGCGGCGGCGCGATCATGGTGCGCTGCACGATCCCCGGCGCGCCATCGGCATCGAGCGTCGAGACCAGCGCCTCGCCCACCTTGAGCTCGGTAATCACTCGCTCCACATCGAGCTCGGGATTGATGCGGAAGGTATCGGCGGCGGCGCGGATCGCTTTCTGATCGCGCGGAGTGAACGCGCGCAATGCATGCTGCACCCGGTTGCCCAGCTGCCCGGCGATCTTTTCAGGGATATCGATCGGGTTCTGCGAGATGAAGTAAACGCCCACGCCTTTCGAGCGGATCAGGCGCACGACCTGCTCGACTTTGTCGAACAGCGCCTGCGGCGCATCGTCGAACAGCAAGTGCGCCTCGTCGAAAAAGAACACCAGCTTGGGTTTGTCGGGATCGCCTACTTCGGGCAGCGCCTCGAACAGTTCGCTCAAGAGCCACAGCAGGAAGGTGGCATAGAGCTTGGGGCTCTGCATCAGCTTGGCGGCAGCGAGCACATTGACCATGCCGCGCCCCTGATCGTCGACTTTCATGAAATCGTTGATCTCGAACGCGGGTTCGCCAAAGAACCGGTCCGCGCCTTGGCTCTCGAAGGCGAGCAACTGGCGCTGGATCGTGCCGACGCTGGCCTTGGAGATATTGCCATATTTGGCCGCAAGCGCGCTGGCGTTTTCGGCGCAGGCCATCAAGGTCGATTGCAGATCGGGCAGATCGAGCAGCAACAGGCCATTGTCGTCGGCATAGCGGAACGCGATATTGAGCACGCCTTCCTGCGTTTCGTTGAGGCCGAGCAGACGGGCGAGCAGCAGCGGCCCCATTTCCGAAATGGTGGTGCGGATGGGGTGGCCCGCCTCGCCATAGAGATCCCAGAACACCGCGGGATTGTCGGCATACGTAAAGGGATCGAGGCCAAGATCCTTGGCGCGTTGTTCGATCGAGGCGGCATGCTTGAAGGTCGGGCTGCCGGGCATCGCGATCCCGGCCAGATCGCCTTTTACATCCGCCATGAACACCGGCACGCCGCGCGCCGAAAACTGCTCGGCCATGCCCTGAAGGGTCACCGTCTTGCCGGTGCCGGTCGCGCCTGCAACCAATCCGTGCCGGTTCGCGCGGTCGAGCCGCAGCACCTGCCGTTCGCCATTTGCGCCGAGGCCAATGTAGATGTCGTCCATGTCGATGCCTTTCGCCCGCGCCGCTCGGCGCTTTTTCCCGGTCTCTATGGATGGCCTGCCGGGCCGGTGGAAAGCGATTTTTGCATATGCGCGGGCGCGCGGCTAGAGCACCTTTCACACCCATGACCCGCACCCCGTTCATCCTGCTCGACGATGCCCGCACCAGCGGCGCTGGCCCCGCGCGGCTTTACGAGGCCCCTCGCGAGGTCGTGGTCGCGCGCCGGGCGGAAGACGTGGCGGGTGCGCTCGCAAGAATCGGCACGGAGCCCGGCCATTGGGCGGGCATGATCGCATATGAAGCGGGGCTGGCGCTCGAACCGAAGCTGGCCGAGCGCCTGCCTGCGCGCACCGGTGCGGCGGGGCCGCTCGTTTGGTTTGCCCGCTTTGACACGCTGACCTTGCTCGATGCAGACGCGGCCGCCCGTTGGCTCGATGCGGAGATTGCGGCGCAGGAAACGCAAGGTGCGCGGCTCGGCCCGCTCGATCCGCAAGTGTCGATCGGCGGTTATGCCGCTGCGTTCGATGCGATGCAGGCGGCGATCTGCGCGGGCGATATCTATCAGGCGAACCTGACCTTCCCGCTCGGCGGATCGTGGGCTGGCGATCCGCTGGCGATCTACCGCCAGCTGCGCGGCGATGCGAAAGGCGGATATGGCGGCGTGATCTGGGATGGCTCGCACTGGCATCTCTCGGTCTCGCCCGAGCTGTTCTTCGAGCTGGAAGGCGGCGAGGCCACCGTCCGCCCGATGAAGGGCACCGCGCCGCGCGGGCGCACGGCGGAAGAGGACGAGCGTTTCAAGGCGGCGCTGGCAAGTAGCGTCAAGGACCGCGCCGAGAATCTGATGATCGTCGATCTGATGCGCAACGATCTGGCGCGCGTGGCGCAAGCTGGCAGCGTGCAGGTCGAAGCGCCGTTCGCGGTGGAGAGCTATCCCACCTTGCACCAGATGGTCACCACAGTGCGCGCGCGGCTGCAGGAGGACGAAGATGTGCGCGGGCTCTTGCGTGCTATCTTTCCCTGCGGCTCGATCACCGGCGCGCCCAAGATCCGGGCGATGGAATTGATCGACAGCTTCGAGCGCGATGCGCGCGGGCTCTATTGCGGTGCGCTGGGGTGGATCGATACCTCCGCCCAAAGCGACGCATCTGGTAGCGCCGCGTTCAATGTGGCAATCCGCACGGTACGATTGTCGCCGGATTTTCCCGGCGCCGCATCGGGGCGCGCGAGCATGGGCGTGGGATCGGCGGTCGTGGCGGATTCGGCGTTGCTTGGTGAGTGGCGCGAATGCCTTGTGAAAGGGAATTTCTTGCGGCTGAGCGCGGGCAGTGCCGACCTCATAGAGACGATGGCCTTCGCGCCGGACGGCGGCATTGCGCTGCTCGAGCTGCATCTTGAGCGGCTGATGGCCAGCGCCGATGAACTTGGCTTCACCGTCGATCGCCATGCCTTGCGCAACGCCATCCATGTGCTGTGCTTCGATCTGACCGTCCCCGCCAAAGTGCGTCTGGTGGTCTCCCGCGGCGGCGCGCATGCGCTGGAAGCAGCGCCGCATCCTGGAGGGTTTGACGGCCCGGCGCTTTGCGCGGTGCTGCCGTTGCCGGTTGCGCCGGGCGATTGGCGGTTGCGGCACAAGACCAGCGATCGCCATTTTTACGACGACGCGCTGCGCACAGCCCGCGCGGCCGGAGCGCAGGAAGCGCTGTTCATCGGTGACGATGGCTGTCTCACCGAAGGCAGCTTCACCAACATTTTTGTCGAGCGCGATGGCCTTCTGATCACCCCGCCCGCCAAGATCGGCCTGCTCCCCGGCGTGCTGCGGCGCAGCCTGATCGAACGCGGGCGGGCCATCGAAGGGGCGCTTACTTTGGCCGATCTCGAGCATGGCTTCCTGATCGGCAACGCGCTTCGCGGGTTGATGCCCGCGCGCCTGCTCGGCGCACCGCAATGAACCATCTCAGCCAGGCGCTCCAGCGCATCGCCGCCTCGCGCACCACCGCAATGACCGACCGCGCCTTTGAACTGCGCGCGGCGGGGCGCGATGTGATCTCGCTTTCGGTGGGCGAGCCCGATTTTGCCACCCCGCCGCATGTCGTCGCGGCGGCCAAGGCCGCGCTCGATGCGGGCGATACCAAGTATACCGCCGTGATGGGCACGGCGGCGCTGCGCGCGGCGGCGGCGCTGCACTTTGCGCGCGATCTGGGCATCGTGGCCTCGCCCGAGCACGTCATCGTCAGCGCGGGCGGCAAGCAGGCGATCTTTCTCGCGTTGGCGGCCACGCTCGATCCGGGCGACGAAGTGCTGATCCCCTCGCCGTGGTGGGTCAGCTATCCGCAGATCGTGCGCTACGCTGGCGGCGAAGTTATCGATTTGCCGACCACTGCGGCGACCGGCTTCCGCATTAGCGCGGCGCAGATCGAGGCCGCGATCACCCCGCGCACGCGCTGGCTGCTGCTCAACAGCCCCGGCAACCCCACCGGCGCGACCTATCCAGCGCATGAACTGGCAGCATTGGGCGAGGTCTTGCGCCGCCATCCCCAGGTGATGGTGCTCAGCGACGATATCTACGCGCCGCTGCGCTATATCGAAGGCGCGCATGCCAGCCTCGCGGCGGTGTGTCCCGATCTGGCGGAGCGGACATTGACCGTCTCGGGCGTTTCCAAAAGCCATGCAATGACCGGCTTTCGCATCGGGGTATCGGCAGGTCCGGCTTGGCTGGTGGCGGCGATGGGCAAGCTCCAGTCGCATGCCTCGGGCAATCCCTGCTCGATCAGCCAGGCCGCGGCGGTGGCGGCCTTCACCGGTCCGCAGGAGTTTTTGCACGAATGGTGTGCGCGGTTTCGCGCGCGGCGTGATAGGGTGATCGCGGCGATCGAGGCGATCCCCGGATTGTCCGCGCCGGTGCCCGATGGCGCGTTTTACTGCATGATCGATGCCGCGCCGCTGATGGCGCGTTTCGGCGATGACGAGGCGTTCGCGCTGCACCTGCTGGAACACGGCGTGGCGGTGGTGGCGGCGTCGGCCTTCGGCGGGGCGGGCGGGTTTCGCATCAGTTTTGCGGCGGACGAAGCCGTTCTTGATGAAGCGCTGCGGCGCATTGCAAAGGCGGTCTTGTGATCGATTTCTCGATTCTGTTCGAAGACGGCGAAGCGCTCGTCATCGACAAGCCCGCCGGACTGCCGCTCGACCGGCCGCGCGCCGGGGGCGCGGCGCTCGAGGATTATCTCGATTGGCTGCGCTTCGGCTTTCAGCGCCCGCCCGCGCCGGTGCACCGGCTCGATCAGGATACCTCGGGCTGCCTGCTGCTGGCGCGCAATCCCAAGGCGCTGAAGCGCTTTTCGGCGGCATTCGAAGCGCGGCTGGTGGAAAAGGTCTATCTCGGCATCGTCGCCGGCCCGGTCGCGGGCGAGGCGGGCACGATCGAGCTATCGCTTTCCAAGATCAGCAGCGCGGAAAAAGGCTGGCGGATGATCCCGGCCAAAAAAGGCAAACCGGCGGTGACGCACTGGCGCGTGCTCGATCGCCAGCCGGAGCGGACGCTCGTCGAGTTCCGCCCGGAAACCGGCCGCACGCACCAGATCCGCGTGCATGCGCTGGCTGGCCTTGGGTCGCCGCTGCTGTGCGATCCGATCTATGGCTCGGGCTCGGGCTCTGGGCCGGGGGCTGGCCCTTTGCGTACCATGCTCCATGCCGCCGCGATCACCATCCAGCGCGAGGGCAAGCCGCCGATCGCCGCGCGCGCACCCTTGCCGATGGATTTCACGGTGCTGGGGTTCAGCGCACCGGAATATGACAGCTCTCCACTCCAGCCGGACGTGCCAGAGCCCAGCTATCATGATGACTGATACGGCCGACCAGATTGCCGAGCGCGCGCTCGCACTGGTCGAAGAGAGCTTCATCGCTTCGGCCGGGCCGGGCGGGCAGAATGTCAACAAAGTGGCGACCGCGGTGCAGATGCGGCTCGATGTCTTCGCGCTACGGCTCTCGCCCGAAGTATTTGCGCGCCTCAAGACATTGGCCGGGAGCAAGATGACCGCGCGCGGTGAAGTCGTGCTGACTGCGCGCACTTATCGCACGCAGGAGCAAAACCGCGAGGATGGGCGCAAGCGGCTGACCGAGCTGTTGCGCGAGGCGGCCACGCTGCCCAACAAGCGCGCCAAGACCCGGCTCAACCGCGTGGGTAAAACCGAGCGGCTGGAGGGCAAGAAAAAGCGCGGCGCGGTCAAGGCCGGGCGCGGGCGGGTCTCGCTGGATTAAGGCTACGGCGCTGGGGTGGCGGTGGCAGCCGGGTCATCAATTCCGCCCGATGCATCCACCTGCGGCGGCGCAGGGCGCTTTTCGAGCATTTCCGCTGCTTCGTCGAGCGCGCGCGCCTCGCCCTGCGTAACCCCGCCCGGGCCGGGATCGGTGTCTTTCTGGCAAGCGCCGAGCAGCAACAGGAGCGCGAGCCCGGGAGCGCAGGCGGCGGGCCATGCGTTCCCGGCGCGCCTCATCATTGCGGCTTGTCAGCCTCGGCCGCGGCGGCCTTGGCGGCGGCGGCGGCGGACATCGCGCTGTCCGCATCGCTCTTCGCGGCATCTTCAGCCGACATCGCGGCTTGCGAGGCATCGGCAGCAGGAGCTGGCGGCGGTGCCTCGGCCGAAGGCTCGGCGGCGGGCAGTTCGGCGGCGGGCATCTCGACATTGTCGGGCGTTGCGCCTTGCGATGCGTCATCCGATTTGCCGCATCCGGCGAGCGCCAGCAGCGCGGTTGAGGCCAGCATGGCGGCTATGAGCGGCGAATGTGCGATCTTCATCGATACGTCCTTCTTGCAAGATATCTGCGGCACTGTGCACGCTGGTTTGACTTGCGCTTTACCCTGCCGTTTCGGGCAAGGCAAATGTCCGCCTGCCTGAAAAGTCAAAAGCCCGGCCGTGCTCATCTCGCGGTAAGACTTGTACCATATAAAGAAATCTTTATATGGGTTCGTGATGACCGTGCTTGATTCCCTTCGCGCTCTTGCCGATCCCACCCGCCTGCGGATCATGCGGCTGCTGGCCAGCATGGAGCTTGCGGTCGGCGAACTGGCGCAAGTCCTCGAGCAAAGCCAGCCGCGCGTCTCGCGTCATGTCAAGATCCTGTGCGACGCCGGGCTTGCCGAGCGCCGCCGCGAAGGCGGCTGGGTATTCCTGCGCGCGGCGCTGGGCGAGGGCGGCGGTTCCACTTTGCTGCCCGCGCTGGCCAACCTTCTGGGCCAAGCCGAAGGCGCTGATCCGGGCTTTGGCAGCCAATGCGACGAGGACCGCCAGCATCTCGATGCGATCCGCACCGCGCGCGATGCCAATGCCGCCGAATATTTCGCGCGGCATGCCGAAGAATGGGACAGCCTGCGCAGCATGCATATTGCCGATGGTCCGGTGGAAGCGGCACTGGCCGAAATGCTTGGCCAGGGCGCAAAGGGCGGGTTGGGCCGTCTGCTCGATGTCGGTACCGGCACCGGGCGCATGGCCGAACTGTTCGCGCCTTCATCCAGCCATGTCACCGCGCTCGACAAGAGCCCCGACATGCTGCGGCTGGCGCGTACCCGGCTCCAGCATCTGCCCGCGGGCCAGGTCACCTTGGTGCAGGGCGATTTTGCGCAATTGCCGTTCGCCGCGGCGAGTTTCGACACCGTGCTGTTTCATCAGGTGATGCATTATGCGCTCGCCCCCGAAGCGGTGCTGGCCGAAGCCGCGCGGGTCACCGCGCCGGGCGGGCGGATCGCGATCGTTGATTTTGCCGCGCACGACCGCGAGGAACTGCGCGCCAGCCATGCCCATGCCCGCCTTGGCTTTTCCGATGGGCAAGTAGAAGAAATGTTCGACGCGGCGGGGTTTCGCCTCGCCGCCGACCGCGCGCTTGCTGGCCACCAGTTGATCGTCAAGCTGTGGACCGGGGTGCGCGAGCAGGGAGGCTCAATCCAATGATGACGTCTTACGACCAATTGCACGAAGCGCGTACCGCGCTTGACACACCGCTGTTCGCGGCGCTGCCGGGCGACATCCGGGTGTCGTTCGAGTTCTTCCCGCCCAAGACCGACGCGCTGATGGCGCAATTGTGGGATGTCGTCACCACGCTCGGCCCGCTGAACCCCAGCTTCGTCTCGGTAACCTATGGCGCGGGCGGATCGACCCGCGACCGCACCCATGGCACCGTGGCGCGGCTGGTCCGCGAAGCCAAGCTGCCGACGGCCGCGCACCTCACCTGTGTCGATGCGACCAAGGCCGAAATCCGCGAAGTCGCCGAGAGCTATTGGGAAGCGGGCGTGCGCCACGTGGTAGCGCTGCGCGGCGATATGGGCGCTCCCGGCGTGCCGTTCGAGCCGCATCCCGATGGCTATGCCAGCGCTGCCGATCTGGTGGCGGGCCTCAAAGAGATCGCGCCGTTCGAGATTTCGGTTTCGGCTTATCCCGAAACGCATCCCGATGCGGCGAGCCCCGAGGCCGATATCGACAATCTGAAGCGCAAGCTCGATGCCGGCGCGACCCGCGCGATCAGCCAGTTCTTCTTCCAGCCCGAAACCTTCTTCCGCTTTCGCGACAAGCTGGCGGCGGCGGGCATCACCGCGCCGGTGCTGCCGGGCATCCTGCCGGTGTCGAACGTGGCGCAGACGCGCAAGTTCGCTGCCGCCTGCGGGGCGACGATCCCGGCGTGGATGGACGGCCTGTTCGAAGGGCTCGATTCGCATCCGGCCTCGCGCCAGCTGGTCGCGGCCACGATTGCCGCCGAATTTGCGCGGCGGCTCTATGCGGGCGGGGTGCGCGATTTCCATTTCTACACATTGAACCGCGCCGAACTTTCCTACGCGATTTGCCACCTGCTCGGGCTGCGGCCCAAGTTAGCCCCGCTTGAAAAGGCTGCCTGATGATCACCCCTTCTCCTGCCCGCGCCGCGTTTCTGGAAGCCGCTGCGACGCGCATTCTCATCACCGACGGTGCCTTCGGCACCGAGATCCAGAACTGGAAGCTCTCCGAGGCCGACTATACCGGTACGCTCGGGCTGGCCAAGGACCAGAAGGGCAACAACGACATCCTCGCGCTGTCGCGGCCCGAAGTGCCCGAATCGATCCACCGCGCCTATTTCGAGGCCGGGGCGGACATCGCCGAGACCAACACGTTCTCGGCCAACCGCATCAGCCAGGCCGATTATGCCGCCGAGCATCTGGTGCGCGAGATCAACCTCGAAAGCGCGAAGCTCGCCCGCCGCATTGCCGATGAATATGAGGCCAAGGACGGTCGCCCCCGGTTCGTGGCAGGCGCGATCGGACCGACCAACAAGACGCTCTCGCTCTCGCCCGATGTCAACGATCCGGGCTTCCGCGAGATCGATTGGGATTTCCTCGTCGAGGTTTACCGCGAGCAGGCCGCCGCGCTGGTCGAAGGCGGCGCGGATTTCATCCTGATCGAGACGGTGTTCGATACGCTCAATGCCAAGGCCGGGATCATGGCGGTGCGCCTGCTGGAGCAGCAGCTCGGCCGCGAAGTTCCGATCATGCTCTCGATGACGCTCACCGATCTTTCGGGCCGCAACCTGTCGGGCCACACGGTGGAGGCGTTCTGGTATGCCGTGCGCCATGCCAAGCCACTGACCATCGGGCTCAATTGCTCGTTCGGCGCGACCCAGCTGCGCCCGCATGTCCGCTCGCTGTCGGCCATCGCCGAGACCTTGATCATGGTCTACCCCAACGCCGGCCTGCCCAACGAACTGGGCGAATATGACGAAATGCCAGGCACCACCGCGGGCCTCGTCCACGAATGGGCCGAGCATGGTCAGGTCAATATCCTCGGCGGCTGCTGCGGATCGACCCCGGCGCATATCGCCGCGATTGCCAATGCGGTGAAAGCCTTGCCGCCGCGCGCGCTGCCGAGTCCCCCGGTGGTGACCGCGCTGGCGGGGCTCGAGCCGTTTTTGATGGCGGGATGATCCGTCCCCCCTCCCGCTTGCGGGAGGGGCCAGGGGTGGGCTGGTTCCGGCACGCCCCGCGCAAATGCAAAAAACCCACCCCCGACCCCTCCCGCAAACGGGAGGGGGGAGAACACGATGACCACGCAGACTGCCCCCCGCGCCTCCGGCTCCAGCTTCGTCAATGTCGGCGAGCGCACCAATGTGACCGGTTCGGCCGCGTTCAAGAAGCTGATCATGGCGGACGATTACGCCAAAGCCGTCGAGGTTGCGCGCCAGCAGGTGGAGAACGGCGCGCAAGTGATCGACGTGAACATGGACGAGGGCCTGCTCGACGCGGTCCACGCCATGACCACGTTCTTGAAGCTGATTGCCGCCGAGCCCGATATCGCGCGCGTGCCGGTGATGATCGACAGCTCGAAGTGGGAGGTGATCGAGGCGGGGCTGAAATGCGTTTCGGGCAAGCCGATCGTCAATTCGATCTCGATGAAGGAAGGCGAGGACGCGTTCCTGAGCGCCGCGCGCAAATGCATGGATTATGGCGCGGCGGTGGTGGTCATGGCGTTCGACGAGAAGGGCCAGGCCGATACCAAGGAGCGCAAGGTCGAGATCTGCGCGCGCGCCTATGATCTGCTCATCGGCATCGGCTTTCCGCCCGAAGACATCATTTTCGATCCCAACGTGTTTGCGGTCGCCACCGGCATCGAAGAGCACGATCGCTATGCGCTCGACTTTATAGAGGCGACCGCCGAAATCCGCGCGCGCTGCCCGCATGTCCATATCTCGGGCGGGCTTTCGAACCTCTCGTTCTCGTTCCGCGGCAACGAGATCGTGCGCCGCGCGATGCATTCGGTGTTCCTCTATCATGCCATCCCGGCGGGGATGGACATGGCGATCGTCAATGCGGGGCAGCTGGACATCTATGACCAGATCGACCCGGTGCTGCGCGAAGCCTGCGAGGATGTGGTGCTCAACCGTGTGCCCGCCAACGACAATGGCATGACGGCGACCGAACGCCTGATCACGCTGGCCGAAAGCTACAAGGGCAAGGATGTCGCGGCGGAAAAGGCGGCGGAGGAATGGCGCGGCTGGGATGTCGTGCGCCGCCTCGAGCATGCGCTCGTCAAGGGCATCGACATGTACGTGGTCGAGGACACCGAGGAAGCCCGCGCCGAAATCGCCGCGCGCGGCGGGCGCCCGATCGAAGTGATCGAAGGCCCGCTGATGCAGGGCATGAACACCGTCGGCGACCTGTTCGGTTCGGGCAAGATGTTCCTCCCGCAAGTGGTGAAATCCGCGCGCGTGATGAAAAAGGCGGTGGCGCACCTCATCCCCTATATCGAGGCGGAAAAGCAGGCGGGCGCGCGGCCCAAGGGCCGGATCATCATGGCCACGGTGAAGGGCGATGTGCACGATATCGGCAAGAACATCGTCGGCGTGGTGCTGCAGTGCAACGGATACGAAGTGATCGACATGGGCGTGATGGTGCCGTGGACGACCATTCTCGAAACCGCCAAAAGAGAGGACGTCGACATGATCGGCCTCTCGGGCCTGATCACCCCGTCGCTCGATGAAATGGTCACCGTGGCCGAGGAAATGCAGCGCGCGGGCTTTACCATTCCGCTGCTGATCGGCGGGGCGACCACCAGCAAGATCCACACCGCGCTGCGCATCGATCCGGCTTACACCGGCCCGGTCGTCCATGTGCTCGATGCCAGCCGCGCGGTGGGCGTGGCGAGCCAGCTCTTGTCCGATACCCAGCGCGACGGCTTTGTCGAAAGCACGGCGGCTGAATACAATCACGTCCGCGATGTGCGCGCAGGCAAGACGCAAAGCGCGCTGCTCAGCCTCGAAGACGCGCGCGCCAATGCCTTCAAGGCCGATTTTTCCGAGAAGGCACCGCCTCCCGCGCAGCCGGGGATTCATGTGTTCCCCGAATGGGATCTGGCCGACCTCGCCGCGATCATCGACTGGACGCCGTTTTTTCAGGCGTGGGAGCTCGCGGGCAATTATCCGGCGATCCTGCAGGATGAAGTCGTGGGCGAGAGCGCAAGCGCGCTGTTTGCCGATGCGCAGGCAATGCTGGCGCGGATCGTCAGCGAAAAATGGCTGACCGCCAAGGGCGTGGCGGGCTTCTGGCCCTGCGCGCGGCATATGGCGGCGGGCGGCGATGACCTTGAACTCTATCTGGCCGACGAGGAGCGCCATGTCCGCCTCTCGTTCCTGCGCCAGCAGGTGACCAAGAGCCGGGACCGGCCCAACATGTGCCTTGCCGATTTCATCGATCCCGATGGCGACTGGCTGGGCGGCTTCGCCGTGGGCATCCACGGCATCGAGCCGCATCTCGCCAAGTTTCAGGCTGCGCACGATGATTACAACGACATCCTGCTCAAGGCGCTGGCCGACCGGTTGGCCGAGGCCTTTGCCGAACGGCTGCACCAGCATGTCCGCACCGATCTCTGGGCTTATTCTCCCAGCGAGCAACTGACCCCCGAGGCGCTGATCCGCGAGCAATATCGCGGCATCCGCCCCGCGCCGGGCTATCCCGCCTGCCCCGATCACACGCTCAAACCCATCCTTTTCGAGCTGCTGAACGCGCAGGAGAACGCCGGAATCGTGCTGACCGAAAGCCAGGCCATGCTGCCCACCGCGGCGGTCTCGGGCTTTTATTTCGCGCATCCCGAAAGCGCCTATTTCGGCGTGGCGCGGATCGGGCGCGATCAGGTGGAAGACTACGCGGCGCGGCGCGGCATGGAGCTTGCCGTCGCCGAGCGCTGGCTGCGGCCCAATCTGGATTGATGCGGCGGGGCGCTCGCCTTGGGGTGTGGCTGAGCGCGTTGATTGCGCTCCTCGCCGCGCCTTTGGCGCATGCAGCGGAGCCTGCCGCGACCGTCGCGGTGGCGTTTGACCGCAGCGCCATCCGCCCGGTGCTGGCGGAAGGAATGGCCGACCGCGTGAGCGGCCGCCGCGTGACGGCAGATGATCCGGTGCGGATTGCCTCGATCTCGAAGCTGGTCACCGCGCTCGGGGTGCTGTGGTTGGTCGATCAGCGCCGGCTCGATCTGGACCGCGATGTGTCGGATTATCTGGGCTGGCGGCTTCGCAATCCGGCTTTTCCAGAGACGCCGATCACCTTGCGGTTGCTGCTCTCGCACCGCCCCAGCTTGCGCGATGATGCCGATTATCTGATTCCTTTGGGCGACACCGTGCGCGTGCGGTTGGCCAATCCCAAGGCGTGGGATGCGGTCCATGCGCCGGGCAGCAACTGGTTTCATTACACCAACCTCAATTTCCCGGTGGTCGCCTCGGTGATGGAGGCGGCGAGCGGCGAGCGGTTCGACCGGCTGATGCACCGCCTTGTGCTGGCGCCCCTGAAGCTCGATGCCTGTTTCAACTGGTCGGGCTGTTCGGCGGACGCGGTTGCCCGCGCGGTGGTGCTTTACCGCGCCGATGGCAGCGTGGCGCGCGATGATCTGCGCGGGAGCCCGCCGCCGTGTTTGGTCATCCCCGCCGCCGATGGTACGTGCGATCTGGCCGCTTACACCCCCGGCTGGAACGGCGCGCTGTTCTCGCCGCAGGGGGGCCTCAGGATTTCGATGCGCGATCTGGCGCGGATCGGGCAATTGCTGGCGCGGCAGGGGCGGCCTTTGCTCAGCCGCGCGGCTTGGGCCGAACTGGTGCAGCCGCAGTGGCGCTTCGATGGCGCGAATGGGCTGGGCGAGAACGGCGAGAGCGACGGCTTTTTCTGTGCCTATGGGCTGGGTCTCCAACTGATCGGCAGCGGCGGGACGGGGTGCCATGACGAGCCGTTCGGCGATGGCCGCGCGCGGATCGGGCATCCGGGCGAGGCTTATTGCCTGCGCTCGGGGCTGTGGCTCGATCCGGCGACCGGGCGCGGCGCGGCGTTTTTCACCAGCGCGGTGCCTGATGATGCGCCCAAAGGCGTGAGCGCGTTTACTGCCGCCGAGGAAAGCGTGCTGCGGCGGATGGCCAGCCCGCGCTGATAGAACACATAGTCCCGTTTGGTAGGGCGGGCTGTTAGTCTGTACTCTACCCAATACGGAGAGCCAGCCATGCCCGCAATCGACACCCTCACCCAGCTTCTGGCGATCGAGCAGATCAAGCAGGTGAAGGCGCGCTATTTCCGCTCGATCGATACCAAGGACATCGCGCTGCTGCGCACGGTGTTTACCGACGATGCGACCTTCGATGTGCGCACCGCGGACAGCATCGAGCCCGATCCCGAGGGGCGCGGCTATCAGGAGGGAGGGGATGCGATCACCGCGTTCATCGCGGCAGCGATCGCGCCCAATCGCTGCGTGCATCATGGCCATTGCCACGAGATCGAAGTGCTCTCCGAGACCGAAGCGCGCGGGGTGATCGCGATGGAGGACATGGTGTACCTCGACGCCGACCAGTCGCTGATCTTCCACGGCATGGGCCATTATCACGAGACCTACCGCAAAGTGGACGGCCAGTGGCGCATCCACACGCTGCGGCTAAGCCGGGTTCATGTAATTTTGGGGTGATGCTGCCGCGCGGCAAACGTTTTTTAAGCGCTTCAAGCTATGCGCAGAGCATGGCAGAGGTGCTCATCTTTGGCGTGGTCGGCGCAGTGTTGGCGGCGGCGTTTTGCTTGTTTCGCGCGGTCAGAATGCTGGGCAGCTGGCGGGCTGCGCCAGCGCGGGTTTGGCGCAGTGACTATACAGATGCGCAGCAGAGCGACGATTTCTGGTCCTTTGGTGCCACGCTGGGCACGGTGCGCGGATGGAACTGGCGTGATGGGGATCACTCGCGGCTGATCGAGGACGAGATTGTCTATACCCTAACCGATGGCTCTGAGCGCCGCGGGTTAGTGCGCCGTCAGGTGCGCCGGGGCTGGCGGCCCGATGCGGCCTATGTGGTGTGGTATGATCCCGCAGACCCAGCGCGGGTGACCGCCTTTGGCCCGTTTTCGTGGCTGCTCTATGCCATGCTGATTGCGTTCCTCTTGGGTCTGCTCGCCGTTGCCGCCATAGAACGCGGACTGCCCCTGTCTTGGCCGTTGTTGGGCTGACTCCGCACACAGGTTCTGCCCGCATTTGCGCCAAAGGGGCTTCCGCTCCGGCGCTGCGATCTGCCATAGCGGCGCGGTGACAGACCCCGGCGCGCCTTTCGATTTGGATGAAGACCCCGGTTATGGGGACATGCCCGATTTCGGCGCGCCCTATCAGGATGGCGATCCGGGGTTCGATCCTTATGCCGACGAGCGCGCACCGATGTTGGCGCCGCGCGAGGCACTGCCGCCGCCCACGCCCGAAGAGGCGCTGAAAACGCTGAGCCGCGTGTTCGGCTTTGCGGCCTTCCGGGGTGTGCAGGAACAGGTGGTGGCGCGGGTTTTGCAGGGGCAATCGACGCTTGCGGTGATGCCGACGGGGGCGGGCAAGTCGCTGACGTATCAGCTGCCGGCGGTGATGTTCGCGGGCACGTGCGTGGTGATCTCGCCGCTGATCGCGCTGATGCATGATCAGCTGCGCGGGGCGCGGGCCAATGGCATCCGCGCCGCCGCGCTGACCAGCGTGGATACCGACCGCGAGGCGACCATCGACCTGTTTCGCAGCGGCCAGCTCGATCTGCTGTATGTGGCGCCCGAGCGCGCCAGCCAGCCGCATTTCCGCGATCTGCTCGCGCGCGCGCAAGTCTCGCTGTTCGCCATCGACGAGGCGCACTGCGTTTCCGAATGGGGCCACGATTTCCGGCCGGACTACCGCCTGCTGCGCCCGATGCTCGATGCCTTTGCGCAAGTGCCGCGCCTCGCGCTGACCGCCACGGCGGACCACCACACGCGGCAGGATATTCTCGAGCAGCTGGGCATTGCGGCGGACGGCCTGATCGTGGCGGGGTTCGACCGGCCCAATATCCGCTACCGCGTGACCCCGCGCGACAATCCGCTGCGGCAATTGAAAGCGCTGATGGCCGATCATCCGGGGCCGGGGATCATCTATGCGCCGACCCGCGCGCAAGTGGAGAAGCTGGCCGACCAGCTGGCGACGAAAGCGCGGCCCGTGCTGCCCTATCATGCCGGGCTGCCGAGCGAAGTGCGCACCGCCAACCAGGCCGCGTTCGTGGCGAGCGAGGACATGGTGATGGTCGCCACGGTGGCGTTCGGCATGGGGATCGACAAGCCCGATGTGCGCTTTGTGGCGCATGCCGCGCTGCCCAAATCGATCGAGGGATATTATCAGGAAACCGGGCGCGCCGGGCGCGACGGCGATCCGGCGGTGGCGCTGCTGCTGTGGGGGCCGGAAGACTTTGCCCGCGCGCGCCAGCGGCTGATGGAAGTGGAGGAAGCGCGCCGCGCGGGCGAGAACGCGCGGCTGGAGGCGATGGCCGGGCTGGTCGAAGTGCCCACCTGCCGCCGCGCGGTGCTGCTGCGCCATTTCGGCGAGGAGCCGCCGGCGGCCTGCGGCAATTGCGACAATTGCCTGCATGCGCCGGGGGTGACCAATGCCACTGAGCTGGCGCGCAAAGTGCTCTCGGCGATCTATCGCACCGGGCAGTCGTTCGGCTTCGGCCATATCGAGAAAGTGCTGACCGGACAGGCGGACGAGCGCGTGACGCAGCGGGCGCACGATCAGCTATCGGTGTTCGGTATTGTCTCGGCCGACGAAGCGCCGCTGCTGCGGCAGGTTAGCCGCGCGCTGCAGGCGCGCGGCGCGCTGGTGCCGACCGAGCATGGCGGGCTGGCCTTGGGCGGTGATGCGCGGGCGATCCTGAAAGGCGAGGCGCAGCTCGATCTGGTGGTCGCACCGAGGGCCGAACGCACCGGGCGCAAGGCGCGGGGCTCGGCGGCGGCGCTCAATCCGCTGGGCGATCCGTTGTTCGATGCCTTGCGCGCGCTGCGGCGCGAACTGGCGCTGGAGGCGGGGGTGCCGCCCTATGTGATCTTCCACGATTCGGTGCTGCGCGACATGGCGGCGCAGCGTCCGGCGGACCGCACCGCGCTGGCCGCGATCGGCGGGGTGGGCACGCGCAAGCTGGAGGCGTTCGGCGACCGGTTTCTGGAAGTGCTACGCTAGCATTGAGGGGGCGGAGGATTTCGCCGTTCCTCTCCTTTTCCGTCACCCTGAACTTGTTTCAGGGTCCATTTCTCCGCTGGCACCGTGGTTTCGAATTGTAGGACTTGGCGGCGGCGGGGGCTTGTACCACCGAGCACCGGCCTCGCGGCACGATGGACCCTGAAACAAGTTCAGGGTGACGAGCATGATGCGGTTGGGCGGTGCTTGTCCTGCCCTTTGCCTACCCCAGCAAGTGCCCCGAGCGGTCGCGTTTGGTGGCGAGGTAGCGGGCGTTGTGGGGGTTGGCGGGGAGTTCGTGGGGGACGCGTTCGATCACGGTCACGCCGACGCCTTCCAGCGCAGCGACTTTGGCCGGGTTGTTGGTGAGCAGGCGCACGGTGGAAACGCCGAGCAGATCGAGCATTCGCGCCGCGACCGGAAAATCGCGCGCTTCGTTGGGCAGGCCGAGCCGCTCGTTGGCATCGACGGTGTCGAACCCCTGATCCTGCAATTCATAAGCGCGCAGCTTGTTGATCAGGCCGATGCCGCGCCCTTCCTGCCGCAGATAGAGCAGCACGCCCCAGCCGGAGCCCGCATTGGCTTCCTCGGCCATGCGCGCCAGCGCGGCATCCAGCTGCGGGCCGCAATCGCATTTGAGGCTGCCCAGCACATCGCCCGTCAGGCATTCGCTGTGCAGCCGCACTAGCGGCGGGCTGTCGCCATTCTGCGCGCCGATGATGAGGGCGACATGCTCGCGCAGATCGTCGCGCGCACGGAAGGCGACGATTTCGGCGGAATCGCAGGCCGTGACCGGAAGGCGGGCGCGGGCCTGGATCGAAAGGTTCAGCGGATCCTTGAATGCGGCGAGCGCGGCCGGGGTGACGGTCGCGGCGGGTTCGACCCCGGTCGACACCAGAAAGGCGGGGAGGATGCCCGCCAGCCGCGCGAGATCGAGCGCCGCCGCCGCTGCCTGATAGGCGGCAACCGGCTCGGCGCGGAAGGGGCCGCGCAGGGGGTGCGCCAGATCGAGCGCGGGATCGGCGAGCGCGCGTGCGGCGTGGAGCGAGA
>Ga0164294_10001377_pt1 | contig 22626 bp, 19 predicted proteins | sample GEODES005metaG_FD_111479 | JGI IMG/M metagenome (GOLD analysis project Ga0164294, IMG submission 111479) | Oligotrophic lake water microbial communities from Sparkling Lake, Wisconsin, USA - GEODES005 metaG | ecosystem: Environmental > Aquatic > Freshwater > Lake | place: USA: Sparkling Lake...
GCCGATGAGTGACCGGATGCGGTCTACCCGGCGAGCGAAACCCTCATGATTGATCGACGAGACCCACGACTCGCGATCGGGGCCTCGCCAGACAGTTCCGGAACGGGGGATGCCACTCGTGGGGCGGTGGCGTGCGAATCGCGCGAAGGTCGGCTCGGCGTCGAAGGGGGCGATCACGACCCACCAGCCCTCTGATTCAAGGGCAGCGGGATCGTTGGTGAGGTCGAGGAGTCCGGAGGCGACGGTCCCGCCGACGACCGCGACCGGCTCGACTTCGACAGGCGTTCGGGAGTGGGGGACCGTGAGCACGATGTGTGGCAGCCTATGTGCGCCCGAGCCCGGGAGTCTCGTGCTGGCCATTGTGCGTGCTCGTCATCCTCTGTGCCATCGACGACCTGCCGGGCAGCAACGAGGGGTGGGGTGTGATGAAGAGAATGGGATAGTAATGTTCCAGCGTGCCCCGAATAAAGCGGACTTGGAAGCAGCGAGTTCTGCTGTTGCTCAACATTGGGCTCGCATTCACATGTCTGATCGCTGCCGGCGCAATCGGTTGGGCGTACAACCAGGCCAGCGCACTTCCTCGAATCGATGTGAGCGCATCGCTGAGTGCGCCAGTCCCGCCGGGTGAACCCGAGAACATTCTTCTGGTGGGTATCGATGACGGCATGGGTCTCGACAGCAATGATCCGGTTCTCACCGGACGCTCGTCGACAGTGAACACTGACACGATCATCATCCTGCGCATTGATCCCGATCGACAGATGGCAGCGATGGTTTCGCTTCCGCGCGACCTCTATGTGAATCTTGCTGGTGGGGGCAAGGGCCGCATCAACGAAGCGCTCGCACTCGGCGGCCCGCAGCGACTGATCGAAACCATCAAGCAGGATTTCAATATCCCGATCAATCACTACGCCATGGTGAATTTCGCCGGATTCCGGTCGGTGGTTTCGGCAGTTGGCGGAGTTCCGATCTACTTCCAGTATCCGTCACGTGACCAGTGGACCGGCCTCTTCCAGTACGACCCGGGCTGCGTCACCCTTGATGGCGAACAGGCGCTCGCGTATGCACGATCACGACACTTCGAGATCCAACGCACCGCCAAACGTTGGCAGGAAGACCCTTCCAGCGATTTCGGTCGTATCAAGCGTCAACAGGAATTCATCAAAGCTGCGTTACGCAAGGCCGTGAGCAAAGGCGCCCGCAATCCGTTCGTTCTGCGCGACATTCTCTCCTTCGCCCAGAAGAACGTCACGCTCGACAACTCGTTCTCGATCCAGAGTCTGGTCGACCTTGGAACACAGTTCCGCTCGTTCAACCCTGATTCGCTTGTGACCTTCACGCCGCCGGCCGACGGCACCATGGTTGGAGCAATGAGCGTGCTTCTCCTGCAGGAGCGCGCTGCTCAGCCGATCTTCGACATCTTCCGGGGTATCGCCCCCATCGTGGACCCCACGATCCCGACAACGACGATCCCCGTTTCGCCGACATCCCCGACGACGGCGCCCGGTGGGGCTGCTGGTTCATCGACAACCACGACGGTGGCACCGACCACCACGACCACGCTCGGCGACTTCATCCCGCAGACGCCACCGGGCGGGACCTGCCTCTGAGAGGCCCGTTCGGCGACATCGGTCGTGGGAGACTGGTCGCCTGATGGATGATCGACTCCGGGTGGCAGTCACCCTCGAACAGTGCTGGCATCGCGTCCCCGGTGGTACCGCCCGTTCAGCGCTCGAATCCATCGATGCTCTGCGTGCGCACGGTGACGTCGACCTCATCGGTGTGAGCGCACACCACCGCAGTTCCCCGATGCCGGCTTGGACCCCCTCGATCGAGACACGTTCGTTCCGTCTTCCTCGATTGGCCCTCTACGAGGCTTGGCATTGGCTTCGTCGGCCATCGGTCACCCGGCTCGTCGGTGGTGCCGATGTGATCCATGCGACAGGGATGGCGGTTCCGCCTCCAACTGCGGCGCTGGTCGTCACCGTTCATGACCTGGCGTTCCTGCGCAATCCTTCGCAGTTCACGTCGCGCGGGGTTCGGTTCTTCCATCGATCCATCGAGTTCGCCCGACGCGATGCGACTCTGGTCATGTCTCCGTCGCAGGCGACCATCGACGAGTGCATCGATGCCGGATTCGACCCCGACCGGCTCCGTCTCGTGCCATGGAGTGTCGAGGCCGTCGATGTGGAGTCCGGGCGGATCGATGCGGTTCGACGTTCCCTCGGCATCGACGGCCCCATGGTGCTGTGGGCGGGAACCATCGAGCCTCGCAAGAACCTGCCCGCGCTGCTCGACGCGTTTCGGCAACTCACCGACCGCTCGGCAACCCTCGTGCTGGCCGGACCTCAGGGCTGGAATGAGGATCTCTCGGAGCGGGTTCGGGCGCTGGGTGATCGCGTCCGAATGGTCGGCTTCCTCCCCGGCGAGGAGCTTCGGGTGTTGCAGGCCGCGGCTGACATCTTCTGTTTTCCGAGCCTGCAGGAGGGTTTCGGGCTGCCAGTGCTCGAAGCGATGGCGCAGCGAACCGCTGTCATCACTTCGGCGGGCACTGCAACCGCTGAGGTCGGCGGCGATGCAGTTGTCCTAGTTGACCCGGCTGACTCCTCGGCATTGGCGATGGCGCTCGACGCACTTCTCGCTGACCCACTGACTCGTGATGCCTTGGCTGAAGCAGGCCGCCAGCGGGCGGTGTCGACGTACTCACGTGCCGGTCACGCACGCACGCTGAGCGCGGTGTACACCGAGGCGGCCGCTCGTTGGGAGCGACGTTCCTGATGGCTGGCGGTGGGAGCGCAGGACTGAACCAACCAGAAGCCGGTCCCCGCCGACGCATTGGTCTCAATCTCCTCTGGCTGGTGCCCGGTGAGGTCGGCGGTAGCGAGGAATACACGGTGGGACTGCTGCGTGCCTTCGGCGCGCTCGCACCAGCCGACGTCGAACTGATCGTCTACGCCAATCGACGTCTTGCCCGGGATCATGCCGATGTTCTCGCCGGTTTCACGACAGTGGTTGCGCCGGTCAGTGGATCGTCGCGTCCGCTGCGCGTACTGATCGAGTCCACATGGCTCGCGCTCCGCTCCTTGCGGGATCGGGTCGAGGTCGTACATCACGCCGGTGGCACGATGCCGAGCGTTCGGTTCCGTCCCGGGCTGGTGACCCTTCATGATCTCCAGCCGATCACGCACCCCGAGCGCTTCGGATTCATCAAGCGCACCTACATCCGACTGGTCGCTCCGCGTTCGCTGCGGCGGGCGGTGCGGGTGGTGTGCTTGTCGCAGTTCACCGCCGGTGACGCGGAACGGATCGCCGGGGTCGACCCTCGGCGGATCGCCATCGTTGCGAGCGGAGTTGACCCCATCGATGTCGGCTCACCCGAATCTCATTGCGAGAGTTCGGAGTCGGCGGACGTTCTGACTCGCTTCGGACTCGAAGCCAGTTCCTTCATCCTGTACCCGGCGATCACCTATGACCACAAGAACCATCGAACACTCATCGATGCGTTCGCCCGTCTCGTGCCTTCGCATCCGTCGCTTCGACTGGTACTCACCGGCGGTGTCGGCAGCGCCGAGTCCGCACTGAACGCGCAGATCGAAGACCTTGGGCTCGCTGAGCGGGTTCTGCGAACCGGACGCGTGGCGGCTGCCGAACTCGACACGCTGTACCGACGAGCGGCGGTGATGGCCTTCCCCTCGAGCTACGAGGGATTCGGACTTCCATTGCTCGAGGCGATGGTGAGGGGCTGCCCAGTCGTGACCAGTGCGGTGGGCGGGCTCCAGGAAGTTGGCGGTGCGGCCGTCGAACTCGTGGATCCCTTCGACATTGAGGGTTGGGTCGTGGCTCTGGCGTCCGTGATCGACGACCCGGAGCATCGCGCAGAAATGATTGCCGACGGCCTAGAACAGAGCGATCGTTACCGATGGTCGAACTCGGCCATCGCACTCGCCGAGCTCTACCGAGGGCTTCCCCGAACCCGGGTTGATGTTTCATGAATCTCGTTGTCCTCTGCCCTCATTTCGAACCCGATATCGCCCCGACCGGCACGGTCATCACGCGAATCGCTTACGAGTTGATCGAACGCGGACATCGGCTCCATATCGTCACCGCCCTTCCCTGGTATCAGGGTCATGCCATCGAGCCGGGCTGGGAAGGGCGACTCGTTCGTACCGAGCGAACCGAATGGGGACGGATCAGTCGGGTCAACCCCTTTCCGACCGACAAGCGGAACATCCCGGCCAGAGCTGTTGCGTTCGGCGGATTCACAGCACTGGCCACTGTGGTTGGTCTCGCAACTCCGCTCCGCCCGGACGGCGTGCTCGCCATGTCACCTCCGCTCACACTCGGTCCGGCAGGAGCTGTGATCGGGCTCGGTCGTCGGGTACCGCTGGTGTTCAATATCCAAGATGTCTTCCCCGATGTTGCCGTCGAACTCGGACTGCTCACGGGGGAGCGGGCGATCGCAGCAGCCCGTTGGCTCGAACGGCAGAGCTACCGGCGATCCGACGCTGTGACCGTGCTCTCCGAGGATCTCGCCGACAATGTCCGGGCGAAGATCACCGAAGGTCTGGTGGTGGACCGCGCCGCCCAACAGGCCTCGAAAGTCCGGGTCATCCCGAATTTCGTTGACACCGAGCACATCGTGCCGGCGGAACGCGAGAACGCGTACCGGGCCGAACACGGCCTCAGCGGCCAACAGGTCGTGATGTACGCCGGCAACGTCGGACTGTCTCAGTCACTCGATCTGGTGATCGCCGCCGCACGGGCCTATCTCCATTCCCGACCCGAGGTCACCTTCGTGATCAACGGTGGTGGTGCTGCCCGACCCGACCTCGAGCAACAGGCCGCGGACCTTCCGAATCTGCGCTTCGTTGACATGGCTCCGATCGAACGGTTGCCTGAGGTGCTGGCCGCGGCCGATATTCACGTGGTCCCACTGCGAACCGGGCTGGCCCGCTCGAGCGTGCCCTCCAAGATGTATTCGATCCTGGCCGCCGGTCGACCCATCGTGGCCAGCGTCGATGAAGGCACTGAGGTGGCTCGCACGGTGGAGCAGGCTGGTGCCGGTGTGGCGGTTCCACCTGACGATCCCGCAGCCTTCATTGACGCACTCGGCAGACTGCTCGACGACCCAGGCGCTCGTATCCGCATGGGCGAGTCCGCCCGCCGCTTCGTCGTTGGTTGGGCGTCACCTGCCGCCGTGGCGGCGGCCTACGAAGAGCTCTTCGGTGAGTTGATGGGCCGCTGATCCTGACAGCCCCGACTCGGCCGCTACGCTGTCGCGTCTATGGGTAAATCGTCCTCAGCCAAGAAGGTCGCACGAGCCGCACGAGCCGGTGGTGCCACCTCCCAGGGCAAGAAGCGCAATCTCCTCTTCCCGATGTCCATTGCTGCTGTCGTGATCGTCGGTGTGCTGGTCGTAGGGCTCGCCCGCGGCACGAATTCGAAGGCTTCGGCCGAGTCGCCTGCGGTTGGCGAACACGTGCACGCGGCCTATGGAATCTACGTGTGCGACAAGTTCCTTGAACCGCTTGTTGATCCCGGTGGTGACACTTTGGGCATCCACACCCATGGCGATGGCATCGTTCATATCCACCCGTTCGGCAGTGCCGCAGCGGGCAAGAACGCCACGATGGAAACCTGGGGCAAGACCGACGGTCTCACGTTCTCGAAGAACGGGTTCACCGTCAACGGAACCACCTACGACAACGGTTTCGACTGCAACGGTCAACCCGCTTCGGTCAAGCTCTACGTCTGGAACGCAGACGACACCTCGGCCGCTCCGCAGATCGTCAGCACCTCTGACATCGGCAGCTTCAGGTTCAAGACGGATCGCTTGGCCATCACGCTTGCCGTGGTTCCCGACGGCACCGATGTTCCGCCGCCCACAAGTATCCCGACCCTCGACAATTTGAGCGATGTTGCCGGTGCCACCACCACGACCTCTGTCGTCGGTTCGGCCACGGTCACCCCGGATGTCAGCACCGACCCGGCAACCACCGACACAAGCGCCCCGGCGGCGACGGTCCCTGCTCCGTGAGAGCTGTCGTCCTGGTCGGGGGCTTCGGCACCCGACTCCGACCCCTCACGTCCACCATGCCGAAGCAGATGCTTCCGGTGGTCGACCGCCCGATGATCGAACGAGTGGTCCAATCACTCGGGATCCACGGCGTCACCGAGGCAGTGCTTTCGCTCGGCTATCGACCTGATGCGTTTCTCGAGGCGTATCCCGATGGAAGTTGCGCCGGGGTCAAGCTCACCTACGCGGTGGAACCGGAGCCATTGGACACCGCCGGAGCAGTGAGGTTCGCCGCGCTTGCTGCGGGAATCGATGAGACATTCATCGTCGTCAACGGAGACGTTCTGACTGATCTCGACGTCTCGGCGCTGTGGCGCTTCCACCAAGATCATGATGGCGAGGGCACCATTGCTCTCACCCCGGTTGACGATCCCTCTCGCTTCGGCGTCGTTCCGATCGACGGTGAAGGGCGGGTCATCGAATTCGTCGAGAAGCCTCTAGCAGGCACGGCTCCTACGAACTGGGTCAATGCGGGTACGTACGTGCTCGAGCCGTCGGTGTTCGATCGCATCGCCGATGGTCGAAAGGTGTCGATCGAGCGGGAGACCTTTCCCGGTCTTGCCGCTGATGGATCCCTTTACGCCGCGCAGAGTTCGGCCTATTGGCTCGATGCCGGCACACCCGCCTCGTACCTCCAGGCACAACTCGACATCATCGATGGCTTCCGCGGTGCGCTGGAGACGGCGATTCATCCTCACGCCACGTTGCATGTCGATGCCGAGATCGAGCATTCAGTCGTGATGGAGGGGGCATCAGTTGCTGCGGGCGTGACTGTTCGCAACTCCATTGTGCTGCCGGGCGCACGCATCGGGTCGGGCGCCACGATCGTCGATTCCATCATCGGTAGCCGTGCTACGGTCGGCGCTCGTTGCACGCTTGAAGCCCTTACCGTCATCGGCCACGAAGTCGATCTCGCACCCGGAAGTGTTCTCACGTCCGCTCGCGTTCCCCAGGAGGACTGAGTCATGCAGGTCGTCGTCACCGGTGGTGCGGGGTTCATCGGATCCACACTCGTTGATCGCCTTCTCGCCGATGGCCACCGTGTGGCCGTTATCGACAATCTGGCCAGTGGCAATCTCGCGAATCTCGAAAGAGCGCGCGTAGCTTTCGGCGAGGCGCTCGAGTTCCACGAGATCGATGTTCGTTCTCCGGAACTACCCGCTCTCATGGACACCATTGCACCGGAGGTCGTGTTCCATCTGGCGGCCCAAGCCGATGTTCGGGTCTCGGTCGCCCGGCCACTTTTTGATGCCGAGGTCAATGTGCTCGGTGGTCTCAACGTGATCGAGTCTGCCCGCCTCGCCGGCGCCCGCAAGGTGGTGGTGGCATCAAGCGGTGGAACCATCTACGGCGAACCTGCGCCCGAAGCTCTACCAGTCGATGAGAGTCATCCCCAGCACCCGGTCTCGCCCTATGGCGTGGCGAAGAAGGTCACCGACGACTATTTGTTCGCGTTCGGTGTGCTGCACGGACTCGATCATGCATCGATGGCGTTGGCCAATGTGTACGGCCCCCGGCAGGATCCGCACGGCGAGGCCGGAGTGGTCGCGATCTTCGCCGGCCGATTGTTGGCCGGCGATCCCTGCACGGTGTTCGGTACCGGTGAGCAGACCCGCGATTTCGTGTTCGTTGACGACGTGGTCGACGCCTTCTGCCGGGCCGCCTCCGCCGGTTCGGGCGTCTACAACATCGGTACCGGCGTTGAGACGTCAGTCAACGAGCTCTACGCAGCGATGGCGCATGCTGCCGGTGTCGACACTCCCGCAGTGCACGCGGAACCGCGAGTGGGTGAGTTGTCGCGATCCTCGCTCAATCCCGGCCGAGCGGTTGCAGAACTGGGTTGGGCGCCGACAACATCTCTCGCCGACGGCAGCGCTGCTGTACTCGCCTGGTTTCGATCCCGGGACTGACGCCTGTTCGGCTGGGGGCTTGCTCTCAGCGGAACAGATCCTCTGAAGGCCTGCGTACCACTTCATCATGCACACTGCCGTCGCGCATCCACGTGGCGTCGACACCACGGACCACAGCCACGGGAATCCCGGTTGACTTGCCCATGACGAGCTCCGCTGCTGCAGCAAGTTCGTCAACAACAGCAACTTCGGTGACCTGCATCTCGCGTCCCAGCGCATCGGGCGTGCCCCTGAGGTCGACCACGCCAGCCACTCCAGCACACCCGATCGCGACATCGGTGACCCCGCGACGCCAGGGTCGCCCGAATGTGTCGGAGATGATCACGCCCACCTCGACACCAGCACGATGGCGCAGACCGTCGCGGATTCGACGAGCCGAACGATCCGAGTCGATGGGTAGAAGTGCGGCCCAGCCTCGCTCGACATTGGAGAGATCGATGCCGGCATTGGCGCAGACGAATCCGTGGGTGGTCTCGCTGATGATGAGTTCGCCGCGGCGGCGAAGAATGCGCACGGATTCCTGTTCGACGAGAGGCTTGTGACTCAGAGGATCATCCGGGTTGATGGCGACGAGGCGATTCTCGGCCTTGGAAACGATCTTCTGGGTGACGACGACGACGTCGCCGTCCTGTAGAGCCGTTTCGTCTCCGCTGGCCGCAGCAGAAGCGATGATGTCGGCGAGGTTGGTCCCACCGACGATCTCGCCGATGCCCTCGATACCGAAGATGCTCAGACGACTCATGGTCGGGCTCCCAACACGACTCGGGCCAGTGCGGCTGACCGTTCGGGACTGCTCATGACGGTCGGGGCCACGATGCAGCGCATCCCCTCGGCCTCGATCGCAGAGGCGGAATCGGCATCGGCGTCATCGATCACGAGAGTGGCGGCGAGATCACGGTAGAGGCGGGCGACTCCGACGACGCTCGGTTCATGCCCGAGTTCGACCATTAACCGATCGGCTGGTCCCTTCAGGGCGGCACCGGCGATGATCGGTGAAACGGCGACCACCTGCTCGCGTCGTGTGACGACAGCGTCGCGAATGCCGGGGACTGCCAGTAACGGAGCGATGGAGACCAACGGGTTGGATGGGGCGAGCACGATGGTTGCCGCCGACGCGATCGCATCGAGAACGCCGGGAGACGGCGACGTGGCTTCGGCACCGTCGAATCGCACAGCGGAGACCGGCACGCCGTGATGACGCTGGACGAAGTACTCCTGAAAACTGATCTCCGACCCCGCGGGCAGACCGGGGGAGTCGGGAGCGTCAGGGTCATCCTCGGCGAGCGTGACCATCGTGCGCAGTCGATCACAGGTCGCAGGGATCAGGCGGACATCGAGTCCCCAAGCTCGGGTGATCGCGGCTGTGACTTCCACCAGACTGGCTCCCTCGCTGAGTCGCTGAGTACGGAACATGTGGGTCCCGAGGTCTCGATCGCCCAGCCCGAACCAACTCACGCCGCCGTACTGCTCGAGCATTGCTCGGGCCTGCCAACTCTCATCGATGAGCCCCCACCCTGTTTCGGGATTGATCGCACCGGCGAGCGTGTAGGTGACGGTGTCGAGGTCGGGTGAGATTCGTAGGCCGTGGAGCTCGAGGTCGTCACCGACGTTCACGATCGCCGTGAGTTCGTCATGGGGGACGACCTGCATGAGGCCAGCGAGCATACGAGCGGCACCGACGCCGCCAGCGAGTGTGAGAATCACGGTCAGGCGAGATCGCGCTGGAGGCGTTGGACGTTCTCGATATCGGCGTCGACCATCATCGTGACGAGTTCATGGAAGCTCGTGCGGGGCAACCACCCGAGAATCTCCTCCGCCCGTGTGGCATCGCCGACGAGAAGGTCGACCTCGGCCGGTCGGAAATACCGTTCATCGATCACCACATGGTCCTGCCAATTGAGATCGGCATGACCGAACGCGACCTCGCAGAACTCACGAACCGAATGAGTTTCGCCGGTGGCGATCACGAAATCGTTCGGGATGTCCTGCTGGAGCATGCGCCACATCGCGTCGACATAATCGCCGGCGAAGCCCCAGTCGCGCTGTGCCTCGAGGTTGCCGAGGCGGACCTCCCGGTCGAGTCCGAGTTTGATGCGAGCGACCGCATTGGCGATCTTGCGGGTCACGAACTCAAGGCCGCGTCGGGGGCTTTCATGGTTGAAGAGGATCCCCGAGGTGGCATGCAGGTTGTAACTCTCGCGGTAGTTCACGGTGATCCAGTGCCCATAGAGCTTCGCCACGCCGTAAGGACTGCGTGGATAGAACGGTGTGAGCTCGCGCTGGGGAACCTCGACGACCTTGCCGAACATCTCGCTCGAACTGGCCTGGTAAAAGCGCACGTCCTGATCGACGAGTCGAATGGCATCGAGCAGGCGGGTGACGCCGAGAGCGGTGGTCTCGCCGGTGAGAACCGGTTGCTTGAAAGATGTCTGTACGAATGATTGGGCGGCGAGGTTATACACCTCCTCGGGTCGGGTTTCACGCAGCACCTCGATCATCGAGGCCTCATCGAGGAGATCGCCGGATACGAGTTCGATGTCGTTCTGGAGATGGCCGATACGTTCGAAGTTGACGGTGGAACTGCGACGGACCATGCCACTGACGTGATAGCCCTTCTCCAGCAGGAGCTCGGCCAGATAGGAACCGTCCTGGCCGGTGATTCCAGTGATGAGGGCACGCTTGGTCATGTCTGCTCCGACGGAGGGGCCGCAACGTCGGCCGAGTTCTTGGTCATTCTAGGTTTCGGGGGCTCAGCGGCTGGGAATCGGTGTCAGCTGAGAAGCCGACGACGTTCGTCGAGCACATCGGTCAACGTGGTTTCAATGGGGATCTCAGGCACCCAGCCGGTTGCACGGTTGATTCTGGAGGGGTCGCCCAGTAGCACCGGGGTCTCGACGGGCCGCTGCAGGTCCGGGTCGGCCTCGAGGACCATGGGACTCTTGGCAAGTCCCACAAGGAGGTCGGCAAGTTCGGCGATCGCGAGATCGCGGCCGGAGCACACGTTGTAGGCCTCGCCGGGTTCGCCGTGCTGCACCAGCAGTCGGTAGGCCCGCACCACATCGCGCACATCGGTGATGTCGCGTCGGGGGGTGAGGTTGCCAACGGGCACGGAGCTGATTCCATCGCGCTCATTCCGGGCGATCCGGTCGGCAATTCCCGGGGCCACGAAATTGGTGCTCTGCCCGGGACCGAGGTGATTGAACGCCCGCACCCGCAGAACTTCGAGACCGAAACCCAGCCAGGCCTGAAGAGCGAGCTGGTCTGCAGCGATTTTGCTCGCAGCGTACGGAGTGACTGGGCGGAACGCAGTGTCCTCGTTGATAGGGAGATCAGTGGGATCAACCCGGCCGTAGACATCAGCGCTGCTCACGGCGAGTACCCGGGGTGAACCGTTGGCGATGCAGGCCTGCAGCAGATTCAGCGTTCCCGTGGCATTGACCTCGAAGCACTCCCGTGGGGCATTCCATGATGCTCCGATATCGCTCCAGCCGGCGAGGTGGTACACGACATCAGGACGCACGTCGGCGAGGAGTGCATCAAGCGCTGCGGGATCGAGGAGGTCGGGTCCGGACGGCCGATCCACGCCGATCACGGTGTCGCCGAAGCTTGTGAGGTGACGAGAAAGATGAAGCCCGACGAAGCCTTCGGCGCCGGTGATCAGAGCCTTCATGGATCGTGCCATCCTCGGGGTCGAGCGGTGCTCGGTCGTTTTCACGACCGGGTCGGAAGTGTACGGCACGCCCGCGCCTGCGGTGAGGTACGTCAGCGCTGGACGTTGCGCCGCTCGGCTGCCGCATCAGCGAAGAGTTCCACCAGCGAGTCGACGGTTCGGTCCCAGTCGAAGCGGGGGAGTCGCTCTTCACCGAGTCTGGTCCGAGATGCAGCAGCCTCCGGATCATCGAGCACACCGGCGATGGCTGACGCGAGATCGACGGCATCGCCCGGATCGGCCCACGCAACGGAGTCCGCGAGCACCTCGGGCAGGGCGCCGACACGAGTGGCCACGACCGGGGTTCCGAGAGCGAGAGCTTCGAGCGGCGGCAATCCAAATCCTTCGTAGATCGACGGATAGACGAAGGCGGCTGCGCCGGCCAATAACTGATCGCGTTGGAGGTCATCGACCCAACCGGTTCGGATGATCCGGGAGGAGTTCGGCGAAGCGTCGATTGCGGAGCGGACTGCTTCGGCACCCCAGCCATCGGGGCCGGCGATGACAAGGGTGAGTCCGGGATGTGACGCAGCGACAAGGTCGAATGCGGCGACGAGCCCCGGGATGTCCTTACGGGGTTCGATCGTGCCGAGCGAGAGCAGGTAGTCGGCGCCACCCGCAAGGGCTCGCCCGACAGCGGCAAGGGCTGCGCGTTCCGATTCGGGACAGATCGACGGAGCACCGTTGTGGATGACCCTGACCCGATCAGCAGCGATTTCGAAGTGCTCGGTGACCTCATCGGCGACGAACTGAGACACTGTATGCACCCAGGCCCCCCGGGCGATTGCCCGCCGAAGGAGAGTTGGGATCTGGAGGGTGTCAGCCGTGCACAGTTCCGGGAACCGAATGCAGGTGAGATCGTGCACGGTGACGACCTCTGCGCCCCGGCGGCTCGGCGGGACGACGAAATTGGGTCCGTGCACAACATCGAACCGACCGGTCCAGTTCTCGAGTGAGGGGTGGTTGCTGATCCGCCATGCGGCCCGAAGGGGACGGGCGGCCATGGGGCGATTGACCACTCCGATTCCGGGAGGCACGACCGTCCGCAGGGAGCGTGCACCACGGGCGGAGATGGCGAATGCCGTCACCTCAATATCGGGACGCGTCAACCTGGTGAGGATCTGCTCGGTGCAGAACCCGATTCCGGTCCGGCGACCCAACAGCGAGGTCGCGTCGAAAGCGACTCGCACGGTCAGAGGCAGTCGCGCAGTTGCTGCAGGGAACGGCGGATCAGGTCGAGAGGTTCGGCGAGCGGGGATCCGGATCGATCAGCTCGCTCACTGGCGAACGCCCGCTCGATCGTTCGGCGCTGCACCTGGGCCTTCTGGAACGCGAGCACTCCGAGTCCGATGCTGATGTGGGCGAGGTCGCGCGAGGCCTTGGCAAGGTCATCGAGAGGGTCTGTTGCCATCCCTAGAGCGTAGACGGGGGTGGCTCGGATCCGTCGATCCGAGGGCTAGCCTCGGGGACCGTCGTGACTGTTGAGGAGCCTGCCATCGAACCTGTCGGCCCCGAGCCCACCGGCGCCCCCGACGTCGGTGCTGATCTGATCGTGGCTGAACAGGTTGCTGATGAACAGGCTGACGATTCGCCGATCGTCGGTGATGTGGTTGGCGATGACGTACTTGCCGGTGATGTGGTTGTCGATGATCTAGTCGCTGATGAAGAGATCGTCGAGGACCAGGGTGCCCCGCCGGTTGTGGTCGTGATGGTCACCCACAATCCGGGTTGGTGGTTCGAGGAGACGCTCGCCAGCTTCGAGCACCAGGATTATCCCAATATCTCGGTCCTTGTCATTGATGCGGCGAGCTCGGACCCAATCGCACTGCGCGATCGCGTTGCCGCAGTGTCGCCCAGCGCTCATCTGAGGAGGCTCGACGCCAACCCCGGGTTCGCCAGCGCCGCCAATGAGGCACTTCACGCCGTGCAGGGTGCTTCGTTTTTGCTGCTGTGTCACGACGATGTGCGCCTTGACTCCGGTGTCGTCCGGATTCTGGTCGAGGAGGCCTTCCGTTCCAATGCTGGCGTCGTGGGACCGAAGGTGGTCGAGTGGTCTGACCCGACCCGTCTGCTGTCGGTGGGTATGGGGGCCGATCGCTACGGGCAGCCCGCGCCCTATGTCGAGCGGGGCGATCTCGATCAGGAACAGTTCGACTCGGTGCGCGATGTCTTCTACGTGCAGGGTGCGGTGACCCTTGTTCGGGCTGATCTCTTCGAAGCGCTCGGTGGTTTCGACGCCGAGATCACGTTTCACGGCGAGGACCTCGATCTGGGCTGGCGGGCTCATGTTGCCGGCGCACGTGTCATCGCCGCCCCGTCCGCACGCGTTGCTCATCTCGAAGCGCTCGGTGAGCGTCGACCGGTCGACGATCGACGTCGTCTGCAGGCCCGACATCGATTGCGGGTCCGAACAGTTGCGTCCTCTGGACCGACCCGCATACGAACCACTCCGGTTGCGGCGTTCTATGGGGTTCTCGAAGTGCTGCAGTCATTGCTCTTCGGACGCTTCCGTCACGCTCGCGACATCACCTCCGCCTGGATCTGGAATTTCTCGCATGCCAGCAGTGCCCGCCGACTCCGGGGTCGGTTGCGCGGGATCCGTCAGGTTGATGATGGCGAGGTTCGAGCCTTCCAACGCCGGGGGAATCTTCGCCTCGCTGCGTTCCTCCGGGCCCAGTTCGGACGTTCCGATGGCGAAGACGCGCAATGGGATTTCGTCTCCAATCTGCGAGCCACGAGGGGAACGCTCACCCTCACCGCGTGGATACTCATCGTCTTCTATCTGCTCATCGGGAGTCGGGAATTGCTCTTCGGAACGATCCCCGCAATCGGCGATATGCCGCCGATGCTCGGCGTCGGCGACATGTTCTCGCGATGGGTGAGCGGATATCAGAGCATCGGCCTGGGTTCTACGGCTGCGTCTCCGACCGGATTCGGGTTGTTCGCTCTGCTCGGAACAATGCTGCTCGGAGCAGTCGGTCTACTTCGTCATGTTCTGATCCTCGGAATGTTGCCGCTCGGGGTCATGGCGATGTGGAGGCTCACCCGACCGATCGGCTCGCGTCGAGCGAGGGTCGTCGCCACGGTGGCCTATCTGATGATCCCGGTCGCTGAGTCATCGCTGGCTCGAGGCGATTGGCCGGGACTGGTGTCCTTCGCGGCGATGCCGATCGTGCTCGCGCAGTTGTTCGGCGCCTCAGGTCTCACACCGTTCGGATCAATCGGCGGTTCGGCCGGCCCGGGCGTTCATCGACGGCCACTCACTCACCGGATCGCGGCCATCGCAATTGTCGCTGCCCTGAGTGCCACGATCGCCCCAGCGTTCCTCATCGTCGTTGTTGCAGCGTCGGTGGTTCTCGTGATCGGCGGAGTTCTCGCCGGGCAGTTCCGCAGTTCGTTGCGCGTGCTCCTTGCCGGGATCGGTGGGTCAGTTCTGGCATTCGCCCTCCAACTTCCGTGGAGCTTCTCGGCGATCACCGATCTTCGGTCCACCCTCGGATCCTCGTCGACGCTCGGGGTTGCGAGCAGCGTCTCTTCGATCACCCGATTCGCCATCGGGACAGGTCGACCGGGAGTCCTTGGTTGGGCGTTGCTCGTTGCAGGGGCACTCCCTTTGTTGATCGGGCGGGAGTGGCGATTGGGATGGGCAGTGAGGTGCTGGGCGCTTGTGATCGCCGGGATGGCTGCGGCATGGGCGCTCGGTCAGGGCTGGATATCTGGCCCGCTGCCCTCGGTGTCGTTGTTGCTGGTTCCTGCCGCGATCGGGCTGGCTCTCGCCGTGGGACTCGGAGTCGCGGCATTCGAAGTCGACCTTCCCGACTATCACTTCGGTTGGCGCCAACTTGTGTCGATCGCGGCCGCGTTCTCGTTCGTGCTGGCGGGTCTTCCGGCGCTGGGCGCCGCGCTCTCCGGTCGCTGGCATATGCCCCGCGGCGACTTCGCTCAGAGCCTCGCGTTCCTCGATGAGCAGGCCGCGACTAGCTCATTCCGGGTTCTGTGGTTGGGCGACGCCGGCGTTCTCCCGCTCGCTGGATGGGGTCTCGAAATCCCAGCGGTCGATGACCTCGGGACAGGTCGTTCGCTTGCCTTCGCCACGTCCTCAGATGGAATGCCTTCGGTCGCCGAACAATGGACTGGACCGGTCGATGCCGGGCTTCGGTCGCTCGCGTCGTCGCTCGAGGTTGCCGGTTCGGGTGGAACCGCCCGACTCGGCGCGCTCGTCGCGCCTATGGCTGTCCGATACATCGTTGTACCGCTCGCCGCCGCCCCAGAGCCCTATGCGACCAGAACGTCGTATCAACCGGATGCGCTGCTCGCCATGCTCGATGCGCAACTCGATCTCGATTCGGTCACGGTCAATCCCGGTTTGCGGGTGTATCGCAATGCCGCGTGGGGGCCGGAACGAGCACTGCTGCCCAAGGAAACTTCGGTACCGGCGGGTGGACCCGAGATTGCCGATCGGCTCCTTCCGCAGGTCTCCGGGGCCCCGGAGGTCCTCACCGAGCCTGATGGGTTCGCCGGATGGAGCGGTTCGATCGATTCCGAAGGCTCCACCGTGTACCTCTCGCAGTCGGGTGGATCGAACTGGTCACTGACCCAGAACGGACAAGCACTCGAACGATCCGATGCACTCGGGTGGGCGAGTTCATTCCGAAGCACGAGCGCCGGTGATGCCAAGCTGCAATTCGACACCCCGTTCACTCGTTGGCTGATGGTGCTCGGGCAAGTAGTGCTCTGGAGTCTGGTCATCTGGTACCTACTGCGTGTGCGAGTTCGTGTTGACGAGTCATCCACGCTTGCTGGGGTCGCTGAATCAGGAGCGGCCACGACAGTGGAAACAACCACCGCTTCTGGCTCTGGGCCTGCGGGCTCACCCTCGGCAACGGAGACCGGCGATGCGCTCATCGCTTCCATCTTGGGGGAGGAGGCATGAAACGGGTTCGTCGGCTCCCGATGATTGTGCTTCTTGTCATGGTGCTCGTGGGTGGCGTGTTCTTCGATCGGTCGCATCGTGCACCGACCACAACGGCGATTCGACCGGACACGCTCATGCCATCGGCACAGCCGGCGACGTCGGCAGGTTCAACTTGGTACTGCGCGGCCGGTTCGGCCACTGGCGATTCGAACGGTCTCGCCGAGCAAACCGTCTCAATCGCAAACTCTTCCGATGAGGAGATCACTGGTCAACTCACAGCGGTCCCCGACACAGGTGATCTGGTTGTTTCGAAAGTTCGGATTGCCGCCCATTCGCGCCAGACGGTCCGAATCAGCGATCTCGTCCGTTCGCTGTGGGCATCGGCGCTGGTCGAGCTCTCAGGTGGAGAAGTGACTGTCGCCCAGCTGTTCCAGGGGCCCTCGGGCCGTTCCACAGGAGCGTGTGCATCCTCACCATCCCAAGACTGGTTCTTCCCATCCGGGTCCACCCGAAACGGCGCCAGAAATCTTCTGGCTCTGTTCAACCCGTTCCCGGGTGAGGCCACAGTTGACATCACCTTCGATACTGAGGACGGATCCCGAACCCCACAACAGTTCGAGGGATTCGTGCTTCCGGGAGGTCGAGTCTCGGTCGTTGATATCGGGGCTGTCGTCACGCTGCGCGAGCACGTCGCCACCACGGTTCGTGCTCGGTCCGGCAGGGTCATCGCCCAGCAGATCCAGACTGCAGATGGTCGCGAGGGCAACGAGCAAGGGCTTGCGGTCACGCTCGGAGCCACCTCAGCCGGTGCTAACTGGTTCTTCCCCGTTGCTACACCGGCTGAGTCCGCAGCGCATGAGGTCGTGTCGGTTCTCAATCCGGGCGAGGTCGATGCCACGGTCGAGGTGCAGGTGCAGGTGGATGACTCGGCTCTGGTCGGAAGCGTCGAGCCCTATCGACTGTCGATTCCTGCGGGGCGTTCCGCCACAGTCGATCTCATGAGCGACGCCCGTATCCCGCGTAGTGCCGATCGATGGCTCATTGTGCACTCCACTGCAGGCACGGGCGTGGTGGCGGAACGTTCCATCGGATCGGTGCGCTCCGGAGATTTCGGCGGACTCACCTACACAATGGGCGCTCCGGTGGCGGCCACGAACTGGCTGGCCACGTTCGGAAATCCTGTTGGAATCTCCTCTTCGATTCTCGCGATCGCCAATCCGGGCGCCTCGGGTGACGTCACCGTCACGGTCACCATCCACGGCGCCGGTTCAGCGAAGGATCTCCCGACGATGATCGATGTCGTCATCGCACCGGGTGATCGGCGTCTCGTTGATCTCACCAAGGAACTCGCCTCGCGCAATGAGGCATCGATCACCATCTCCTCGGACCATCCGGTCGTCGTGGGTCAATTGATGGTTTCGACGTCACCGATCGATCTCCTCACCCCACCCGACTATCCGCTGGTCGGATCCATGGCCATCGTCGGTGAGCCAGCACCGCCGCAGGTGGCGTCGCTCGACGATGCTCTGCTCCCGTTGGAGACCACTACAACGCTCGACCCGGCTGCGCCGGCGTCCTCGCTGGAATCGACCTCCACAACCATGGCGGACGCGGTTACCTCCACCACGGCTCGTTGAGGACGAAGGACCCACCATGGAACGACTCATCATCGCCTGTGTGCTCATCGCCGTCGCCGTCGTGGTGGCGATCGTGCTCCAACGGCGTCGACCAGCTCCACCGGTGGGCAGGGAGTGGAACATCCCAGCCCAGCTCGACCGACTCGATTTTCGGTCGCCGCAGGCTCCGTGGCTCGTCGCTGTATTCACCTCGGAAACCTGCGACGCATGTTCTGATGTTGCGATGAAGGCCGAAGCTCTGCGAAGCAACGTCGTCGCCGTCCAGGAACTCGAAGTTTCAGCCGACGCTGACCTGCACCGCCGCTATGGCATCGACGCGGTGCCTTTGGTTCTCATTGCAGGCCATGATGGCGTCGTGGCTCGACATTTCCTCGGACCGGTGACAGCGACGGATCTCTGGGCGGCAGTAGCCGAGGCCCGCGAACCAGGATCGACGCCCGAGTCCTGCCAGGACCATTACGACTGAGTCAAACGAGCCCACAGTGGTGAGTGTCAGGTCAGAGCTCGGTGTGATCGGCGTGGGGGAACGAACTTACGTCCACCGGCTCGCCGATGGACGGTGCACTCGTGGCGGCTGCGCTGTTGGGGTTCGACGACGTCGAACCGGGCAGAGCGAGTTCAAGGAGGCGAGTGACCTCGCCACCGTCGATGGTCTCGTGTTCAAGCAGGGCACGGGCTACCAGATCGAGACCATTGCGATTGTCGGTGAGCACACTGCGGCAGCGGTCCTGGGCTTCACGCAGGATGCGCTCGACCTCTTCGTCGATGACCCGGGCAGTGTCATCGGAGTAGTCACGGGAGTGCATGAGGTCCTCGCCGAGGAACACCTGCCCCTGCTGTCCCCATGCCATCGGGCCGACCCGTGTGCTCATGCCCCATTCACGAACCATCTTGCGGGCCAACTCGGTCGCGCCGACAAGGTCGTTATTGGCACCGGTGGAGACCACATCGAACACGAGTGATTCGGCGATCCGACCGCCCATGCGCACGACAAGGGAATCCTCGATGTAGTCCTGACGGTAGATGTGACGTTCCTCGGTGGGCAGCTGCATCGTCACACCCAGCGCCATTCCCGACGGGATGATGGTGACTTTGTGCAGCGGGTCGGCCGTGGGCAGTACCGCGGCACAGACCGCATGACCGGCCTCGTGGTACGCGATGGCTTCCTTCTCGAGGTCGGAGAGCGCCATCGACTCACGGCGTTGGCCCATGAGGATGCGGTCGCGAGCTTCTTCGAAGTTGCGACGGTGGATCTGGCTCTCTCCGCTGCGCACCGCAAACAGCGCTGCCTCGTTGACGAGGTTCGAGAGGTCGGCGCCGCTCATCCCGGGAGTTCCCCGAGCGACGAGATCGAGGTCGACATCGGGAGCGATCCTCTTGTGCATGACATGCACCTCGAGAATCTTGCGTCGGTCGTCGAGCTCGGGCAGCGGCACCACGACCTGACGGTCGAATCGACCCGGACGGAGCAGGGCGGGATCGAGGATGTCGGGGCGATTGGTCGCGGCGATCATGACGATGCCGGTGGTGACCTCGAAGCCGTCCATCTCGGAGAGCATCTGGTTCAGGGTCTGCTCGCGTTCATCGTGCCCGCCTCCGAGCCCGGCGCCGCGCTTGCGGCCGATGGAATCGATCTCGTCGATGAAGATGATGGCGCGCCCGAGTTTGCGAGCATTCTGGAAGAGATCGCGAACACGGCTGGCACCGACGCCGACGAACATCTCCATGAAGTCAGAACCGGTGACCGAGAGGAATGGCACGCCGGCCTCGCCGGCAACGGCCCGGGCGATGAGGGTCTTACCGGTTCCCGGAGGACCGACAAGCAGAATTCCCTTGGGGATGCGCGCACCGATCTCGCTGAACTTCTCCGGATACTTGAGGAAGTCGATGACCTCGGTGACATCTTTCTTCACACCTTCGTAGCCGGCGACGTCAGCAAAGGTGGTTGCTGGGCGCTCAGCGTCGTAGGTCTTCGCCCGGCTACGTCCGATGGACATGATGTTGCCCATGCCTCCGGAGGCTCGCTTCTGCATCCACATGAAGAAGCCGATGAGCAGCAGGACAGGCAGTAGCAGCGGAATCAGCGTGCCCCAGATGCTCTGGCTCGGCGTGTCGTACTTGACGCCCTTTTCGATGAAGAGGCTCTGGTCGGCGTCTGAGAGTTGGAGCGGGCCGGTGGTGGTGAAGCTGGACCCATCGTCAAGTTTCCCCGAGATATGACCAGTTGAGTTATCGAATGTGGCTTCGCTGACCTGATCGCCGCTCAATTTGGAAATGAAGTCGCCATAATTGATCGACGTGCTCGGTGAGGCTGAGGCAATGAACTGCAGCAGTACCGCCCCGCCGACCACCGCGAGCAGGACGAAGATGGTCCATCGGGGCCAGCCGCCATCGCCACCGAGACGGGACTTGCTCCCGTTTTCGCCGGATGGGGGGGTTGCGTTCTCGGGACTCATGGCGAGCAGCCTACGCGCCTGCTGCGAAAATCCCCATCAAGGAGCGGTGAGGAATCCCGCGATTGATGACCGGGCGCGGCGCTGATCGATGATCTGCCAACCTTTCGGCACGCTGAGTGAATCCGCATGACGACGGCAGACGTCGTAACTGGCCGGATGAGCTTCCTCTGCGAGCGGATCGAGAAAGACGGTCCGCTCCCCGTAGTCGTAGCCGAAGGTCGCAGTGGCGGCGTCTCCGCAGCCGGGTCGGGCACATGAACGTGTCATGGGTGCGACGGTACCGCCGTGGCCTGTCCTCGGCGCGGACCTCCGACCGATAGCCTCAGCGGGTGGCTAACGACAAGCGACCTTCCGGGCGAGTGACCCAGTCCAAGAAGCAAGCCGCTCAGGCGACATCGGTCGCTGCGACAGCCAATGTCGCTGAAACCGAGCCCGAAGACCCCGACAAGCCGAAGTACGGCGCTGGAGCACTGATCCTCACCTTCCTTGGTGCGCAATTGCTCTCGTCCATCGCGTATTTCATCGCCACGGCGAACACGAATTACGACTTCGTTGTACCCGCTGGGGTTGGGGCTGCAGTGGGACAAGCGTCTTCTCAGATCTCGCTCCAGCAGACGCTCACAGTGTCGGTGCCGCCGCCGCTGTGGCTCACTGCGCTTATGCAGTTACCGCTCTGGTTCGGTCTCGGCGCTATCCCGATCTGGTTCGCGGTCAAGCGGGGTCGGGGAGTGGTCACCGATCTCGGACTGCGGTTCAAGGCCATCGATCTCCCGATCGGACTGGCAATCGGCGTGGCCTGCCAATTGGTTCTCGTCCCCGTCATCTACTTCGGGTTGTCGAAGCTCATCGGGGTGAAGGATGTTTCAGCAACGGCGCGGGAACTCACCGATCGTGCCTCTTCGCCGATCTCGATCATCCTGCTCTTCCTCATCGTCGGAATCGGTGCACCGATCGCTGAGGAGATCTACTTCCGGGGCATGGCCCAGAGCATCTTCGGTCGCCGCCTGCGCCCGCACTGGGCGATTCTCGCCGCAGCGGCATTCTTCGCCGCCACCCATCTCCAACCGCTGCAGTTCCCGGCCCTCCTGGCCTTCGGCGCGGTGCTCGGCGTCATGCGTTGGCGTTTCGGACGCCTCGGACCATCGATCTGGGCTCACCTCGGATTCAATATCGTTGCCGCCGCCTCGCTCGTGTTCAACCTAGGGATCGGCTGATCGATGTACCCCGTCGCCGGTTCGACTGGTGCAACGATGGGACCATCATGAGCGACGAAAGCGCCCCTTCCGTGCGCCCGGATCCATCGGCGTCACGACGTTCTGATGACGACGTCATCGCGGGGCTCGCCGCCGCTATCGATCCACCGGGGCGCATCATCTCAGCGTTGCGCACCGCCGGTCGGCGCATCATCGGTGGTCCGGAACACGACGCCCAACACGCAGTTGCGGCGTGGGTGTCACTGATCATCGTCGGTTTCTGTGTGGTCTTCGTGTTCATTCAGTTGGGGCCGGCCAACATCTTCTCGTCGAGCACCCCCGCCGGCGGCGACATGGGTGCCCATGTCTGGGGTCCCGCATACATGCGCGACCACCTCCTTCCATCATTACGTCTGACTGGTTGGGCTCCGGACTGGTTCGCCGGATTCCCCGCCTACCAGTACTACATGGTTCTGCCCTCACTCTCGATCGCACTGCTGAGCCTTGTCATCCCCTATGGGGTTGCGTTCAAACTTGTGGCAATCTTCGGTCTACTCACGCTTCCGGTCGCCTGCTGGATCTTTGCCCGACTGGTGCGCCTCCCGTTCCCGGCGCCACCGCTGTTCGCCGTCGGGGCCACTCTGTTCCTCTTCGATCGTTCGTTCTCGATCTATGGAGGCAACATCGCCTCGACCATGGCGGGGGAGTTCTCGTGTTCGATCTCGCTCAC
>Ga0164294_10001382_pt1 | contig 22600 bp, 27 predicted proteins | sample GEODES005metaG_FD_111479 | JGI IMG/M metagenome (GOLD analysis project Ga0164294, IMG submission 111479) | Oligotrophic lake water microbial communities from Sparkling Lake, Wisconsin, USA - GEODES005 metaG | ecosystem: Environmental > Aquatic > Freshwater > Lake | place: USA: Sparkling Lake...
CGCTCGGCGACCTGCCGATCATCCTCGGGCGCTGAGTCTTGAATTACGTACATATCCCAACAGTCGGGACCGCCAGCGCTTCGTACCAACGAGTCGAAACTGGGAGGCAGACATGACCCAATCGGCAGATCACCACCAACTCAAGATCCGGCACGCCGTGATCCTGTGTCATCCAAGTCCGCATAGCTTTTGTCGCAGCATCGCGACGGCCTATTGCGACGAGGTCGAACGTAACGGCCAGCAGTGGGTGCTGCGCGATCTATACGCGCTCGATTTCGATCCGGTGCTGCGCGACGACGAGCGGCCCGCCGTCGGGGCGGATCCCAAGCATGATGTCGCGCGCGAGCTGACAGAGCTCAGCGGCTGCGACGTGTTCACTTTGATCTATCCGATCTGGTTCGGATCGGCGCCGGCGATGCTGAAGGGCTATATCGATAGGGTCTTCGGATCCGGCGTCACCCCGCAAAACGTGCTTCTCCAAAATCGGATCGGCTTTTTGACCGGCCGCTGGCTGTTCAGCATTTCGACGTCCGCGACGAAGGACATTTGGCTCGACGAGCAGGGGCAATTGGGGTCGATGCGCCAGGGGTTCGACCATTACATCGCGCATGCCTTCGGCATGCACCTCGAGAAGCATATGCACTTCGGTCACATCCTGCCCGGCGCCAAGACCCGGTGGATCGACCAATATCTCTACGAGGTCCGCGAACAGACCAAGCGCGTCTGCGCGATGGTCCTGGCCCAGGCGCGACACGCCCAAGCGGCGGCGATCGAACCGGTCGCCTGAATTCATCCCAAGCAGACGGAGGCCATCATGATCGGCACGATATTCTTATGGGCGGCGGTCGCCGGAGGCGCACTCTTTCTCCTCGTACTCGCCTTCGCGACCTACGAGCAGGCCTATCAGGAGTGGAGGGCAAAGCGCCTGTCGCTCGACACGGTGGACCGCGCGATCGATCGCTATCTGCCCTCGGCGCAGATGACTGAGGCGAACCGGGTTGCGGCGGCGGCCGCACCCATGATCGACATCGCAGCCTGAGGCGATCGGGCATGGCCATGATGCGCGCCGCCGTCGTTCGAGCTTTTGATCAGCCGCTGGTGATCGAGGAACGAGCAATCCCGCAGCCCGGACCTGGCGAACTGCTCGTCCGGGTGATCGCGAGTGGCGTCTGCCATACCGATCTTCATGCGGCGCGTGGCGACTGGCCCGTCAAGCCGAGCCTGCCCTTCGTGCCGGGCCATGAAGCCGCCGGCTGGGTGGCGGCGGTGGGGAAGGGGGTCAAGGGTTTCAAGGAAGGCGATGCCGTCGGTGTCGCGTGGCTCCACGATGCCTGCAGTCACTGCGAATATTGCGAAACCGGTTGGGAGACGCTCTGTGAGCAGCAGCACAACACCGGCTACAACGTCGACGGTGGATATGCCGAATATCTGATCGCGACGGCCGACTATGTCGCGAGGCTGCCGGCGGGCTCGGATTTTCATGCGCTCGCGCCGATCCTCTGCGCTGGCGTCACCACCTATAAGGGGCTGAAGGAAACCGAAGCGCGCCCGGGGGAATGGGTGGCCATCTCCGGTATCGGAGGTCTCGGCCACGTCGCCGTCCAATATGCCAAGGCGATGGGTCTCCATGTCGTCGCACTCGACACGACCGACGACAAGCTTGCGCTGGCGATGTCGTTCGGCGCCGACGCCGCGATCAATGTCGGTGCGCCCGATGCGGTCGAGCAAGTGGTTCGACTAACCGGGGGCGGCGCTCACGGTGTCCTAGTCACCGCACCTTCGCAGCCTGCGTTTCGTCAGTCGATAGCGATGGCCCGACGAAAGGGCACGGTATCGCTCGTGGGGCTTCCGCCCGGAGACTTTCCCACGCCGATCTTTGACGTTGTGCTCAAGCGCGTCACCGTTCGCGGATCTATCGTCGGGACGCGCCGCGACCTCGACGAGGCAATCGCCTTCGCGGTCGAGGGCAAGGTCCGCTCTTCGGTAACCGTCGATAAGCTCGACAACATCAACGCGGTGTTCGAGCGCCTGAGCGCTGGCCACGTCGAAGGCCGGATCGTCCTTTCGGTCTAACCGGGGGGACATTGGGGAAATTGCGTATAATCGCGACTTTCCCCCCTCCTTAAGACTGCACCCATCCCTGCCGCACCGGCAGTCAAACACCTCGGTGGATCATGTGGTTCACCGATCGAGAAAACGCGCGCTCAAAAGGGGGCCAAGTCCAATGGCGGGTATCGACTGCGTCAGCCGAGCTGGCATCTGGCTGTTCCTAGCGCTGGTCTTGTTCGCGGCGTGCGCCGTTTCGGTCGACCAGGCCTTCGCCGTGCATATGGCGCTCTGTTCTGGTGTCGCCCTGATCTGTGCGTTTCGCGCGATGGGCGAGGTCGGCAAACCGGAGGGGTTGGCGGCTGAGACCGGATATTATGACGAGGTCATCCGCTGGGGGGTCATCGCCACGGTGTTCTGGGGCGTCGTCGGCTTCCTGGTCGGGATCGTCATCGCCTCCCAGCTGACCTTTCCGCTGCTCAACCTCCATTACGATTTCTCGACGTTCGGAAGGCTGCGGCCGCTGCACACGTCGGCGGTGATCTTCGCGTTCGGAGGCAACGCCCTGCTCGCGACGAGCTTCTACGTTGTACAGCGGACCTGCCGTGCACGGCTCGCCTTCCCGGCGCTCTCGCGCTTCGTCTTCTGGGGCTACCAACTTTTCATTGTGCTGGCGGCGACTGGCTATCTGATGGGCGTGACCGAGGGCCGCGAATATGCCGAGCCCGAATGGTATGTCGATATCTGGCTGACGATCGTCTGGGTTTGCTACCTGATCGTTTTCGCAGGCACGATCGTTCGCCGCAGCGAGCCACACATCTACGTGGCGAACTGGTTCTACCTGAGCTTCATCATCACCGTCGCGATGCTGCACGTGGTGAACAACATCTCGCTGCCGGTGTCGTGGGTGGGGTCGAAATCCTATTCCGCCTTTTCGGGCGTCCAGGATGCGCTGACCCAGTGGTGGTATGGGCATAACGCGGTCGGCTTCTTCCTGACCGCCGGTTTCCTCGGCATGATGTATTACTTCGTGCCGAAGCAGGCCGAGCGCCCGGTCTACAGCTATCGACTGTCGATCGTTCACTTCTGGTCGCTGATCTTCCTCTACATCTGGGCGGGTCCGCACCACCTCCACTACACCGCTCTTCCCGATTGGGCGCAGACGCTGGGCGAGGTCTTCTCGATCATGCTCTGGATGCCGAGTTGGGGCGGCATGATCAACGGCCTGATGACGCTCAACGGCGCCTGGGACAAGATCCGCACCGATCCGATCATCCGCATGATGGTGGCAGCTCTCGCCTTCTACGGCATGAGCACCTTCGAAGGCCCGATGATGTCGATTAAGAGCGTGAATTCGCTCAGCCATTATACCAATTGGACAATCGGCCATGTCCATTCGGGCGCGCTCGGCTGGAACGGCATGATCACCTTCGGAGCGCTCTATTATATGACGCCGCGCCTGTGGGGTCGCGAGCGCCTTTACTCGCTGCGCATGATCAACTGGCACTTCTGGTGCGCGACGCTGGGCATCGTTCTCTATGCCTCGTCGATGTGGGTCGCGGGCATCACGCAGGGCCTGATGTGGCGCGAATATGGGTCGGACGGCTACCTCGTCTACTCGTTCGCCGAAGTCGTGGCGGCGCTCCACCCTTACTATCTGATCCGAACCCTCGGCGGCCTGCTCTACTTCACGGGCGCGCTCTTCATGACCTGGAACATCTGGATGACGATCGCCGGCAAGCGCCGCGACGAGGCACCGCTCACGACCGCGGCCTACGACCCGGCGCGCGATCATCCGCTCAAGCCTTTCGCCGCATAAGGAACGAGACCCATGGCAAAGTGGACCAGCCGCCATAAGGCGATCGAGCGGAACGTCACCATATTGGCGGTCCTCGCCCTGATCGCGGTTGCGATCGGCGGCATCGTCGAGATCGCGCCCTTGTTCTGGATCGAGACGACGGTGAAGCCGGTCGAAGGGGTACGGCCTTATTCGCCGCTCGAGCTTGCCGGGCGAAACATCTACATCCGCGAGGGCTGCTACAGCTGCCATAGTCAGATGATCCGGCCCTTCCGGGACGAGACCGAGCGCTATGGCCACTACAGCCTGGCTGCCGAGAGCATGTTCGACCATCCCTTCCAATGGGGATCGGAGCGCACCGGCCCGGACCTGGCGCGGGTCGGCGGACGCTATTCGGATGAGTGGCACGTCCAGCATCTGAAGGATCCGCGCTCGGTCGTGCCGGAATCGATCATGCCGCCTTACGCTTTCATGGCGGAGCGTGATCTCCAGTTTAAAAATATCGCCGATCATCTGAAGGCACAGCGCGGCGTGGGCGTCCCCTATACCGACGAGGACATCGCCAATGCGGTTGCCGATCTTCAGACCCAGGCGACGGGTGACGGCGACCAGGCCGGGCTACTGAAGCGCTATCCCAAGGCGCAGGCGCGCGATTTCGGCGGAACCGGTCGGATCACCGAAATGGATGCGCTGGTGGCCTACCTCCAGAGCATCGGCACGCAGGTCGATTTCAAGGCCGCCGCCGCACAGGAGCAGCCCAAATGATCTACGATAGCCTCCGCCGGATCGCGGACAGCTGGGGATTGGTCGCGATGTTCGTGCTGTTCACGATCTTCGTCGGCTGGGCGCTGCTCCCCCGCAATCGTGCCACCAACCTGAAAGCAGCCCGCAGCATCTTCGAGGAAGAGGGGCATTCCGATGTCTGACGAAAAGCGCGTCGACGAAGCCACCGGCACCGAGACCGTCGGTCACGAATGGGATGGCATCGAGGAACTAGATACGCCGATGCCCCGCTGGTGGCTGATCACCCTGTTCGGGACGATCCTCTTCGCGATCGGCTATTGCTTCGCCTATCCGTCGATCCCGCTCCTGCACTCGTCCACCGCGGGCTACCTTGGCTGGACCAGCCACGGTCAGCTCGATGCCGAACTCGCGGCCGATCATGCCCGCAAGGCGCCGATCCTGGCGGCGATCGCGCGCACCCCGATCGAGCGGATCGCGGACGATCCCCGCCTGCTGGCGGCTGCGCAGGAAGGTGGCAAGGCCGCTTTCAAGGTCAATTGCACGCAGTGCCACGGCTCCGGCGCAGCCGGTGCCAAAGGCTATCCCAATCTCAACGACGACGATTGGCTGTGGGGTGGCGATATCAAGGCGATCCATCAGACGCTGGAGCACGGCGTGCGCTATCCTGGTGACGACGCGACCCGGATGTCGCAGATGCCCGCCTTCGGTCGCGATGGCATCCTCAAGGCCGATAAGATCGACGACGTGGTCTCCTACGTCCGCTTCGTGTCGCATCAGGAGCCGTTCAACACGTCGGCGCGGCGCGGCAAGGGCATCTTCGCTCAGAATTGTGCCGCATGTCATGGTGCGGAGGCCAAGGGCAATCGCCAGATCGGCGCCCCCAATCTGACGGACGCTATCTGGCTCTATGGCGGTGATCGCCAGACCATCACCGAGACGGTGACCAATGCCCGGTACGGCATCATGCCGGCCTGGGGGCAACGCCTCGACCCGGTCACGGTCAAGATGCTCGCACTCTATGTCCATTCGCTGGGTGGCGGCGAGAAGCTGCCGCCAGCCGATCCGGCGAAATGAACGTACCCAACCCCTTGCCCAAACCGCCCGGCCGTCTCTTCGAGGCGCGCCGGAAGGTCTTTCCGCGCAAGGTGGATGGGACGTTCAGGCGGCTGAAATGGGCGATCATGGTCGCGACGCTCGCGATTTACTATCTGACGCCGTGGTTGCGCTGGCAGCGCGGCGCCTACGCGCCCGATCAGGCGGTGCTGGTCGATCTCGCGCATCGTCGCTTCTACATGTTCTCGATCGAGATTTGGCCGAACGAATTCTATTATGTCGTCGGGCTGCTCCTCATGGCAGCGGTGGGCCTGTTCCTGGTGACGTCGGCGGTGGGGCGGGCCTGGTGCGGCTATGCCTGCCCGCAGACGGTCTGGACCGACCTTTTCGTCCATGTCGAGCGCTTCATCGAAGGCGATCGCAATGCCCAGCTGCGCCTCGAGCGCGCGCCGTGGGGCGTCGAGAAGGTCGCCAGGCGCACGGCAAAGTTCACAAGCTGGCTGCTGATCGCAGCGCTGACCGGGGGGGCGTGGATTTTCTATTTCGCCGATGCACCGACGCTCGCGCGGCAATTCGTCACGGGCAACGCGCCGGCGGTCGCCTACGCGACTGTGGGCGTTCTGACGGCCACGACCTTCATCTTCGGCGGCTTGATGCGCGAGCAGGTCTGCATCTACATGTGTCCGTGGCCGCGCATTCAATCGGCGATGATGGACGAGCGCTCGCTCAGCGTGACTTATCGCGAATGGCGCGGCGAGCCGCGCACCCGCGGTCTCAAGCGTTCGCAGGAAAGCGAGGCACCGACAGGCGATTGCATCGACTGTGAAGCCTGCATCGCGGTCTGCCCGACCGGGATCGACATCCGGGAGGGCGCGCAGATCGGGTGCATCACCTGCGGCCTGTGCATCGACGCGTGCGATCAGATGATGACCCGGATCGGCCGCCCGACCCAGCTGATCGGCTATCTGACCGAGCTGGATGCCGACCATGAACGACGCGGCGAGCTAGCGATCTCGCCGATCCAGCGGCTCTTCCATCCGCGAACGATTGCTTATTTCCTGATCTGGGCCGGAATCGGCTGTGCGATGCTGTTCGCGCTCGGCAATCGTGCGCGCATTGGGGTCAGTGTGCTCCAGACGCGCAATCCGATCTGGGTGCGTTTGAGCGATGGCGCCGTTCGCAACGGTTATCTGATCAAGATCCGCAACATGGAAGAGCGCCCACGGCGCTTCGCGATCAGCCTCGATGGCATGGATGCGCTGTTGTGGGACGAGCAGAGCGGTCGTGGATCAGCAGCGCGCCGCATCGTCGTCACAGCGGATGCCGACCAAGTTGCCCAGCGCCAAATCTTCCTCGCGACGTCCACCAGGGGAGAGGCGCGGACCTCGATCGATTTCACCGTCCGCGCGCTCGATGCCGAGGGCGGCTTGGCGCGCGCCACCAGCTTCTTCGAACGACCGGAGGCCACCCCATGACACGTCCCTTCACCGGCTGGCACATGCTGGCGACGATGGTTGGCTTCTTCGGCATCGTCATCGCGGTCAACGTGTTGATGGCGCGGGACGCGATCCACACCTTCAGCGGTGAAGTCGTCGAGAATAGCTATGTCGCCAGCCAGCGTTTCAATCATTGGCTGGCGGATGCGCGGTCGCAGCAGGCCGAGGGCTGGTCCGCGACGATCGGCGCGGACCCGGACCGTCATCTGACGGTGACCGTGCTGCAGAATGGCCATGCCGTGCCGGTCTCAAGCGTCTCGGTCGAAGCCGATCAGCCACTCGATACGATTCTCCCGACGCAACCACCGATGCGCGCGCTGGGGGCAGGCCGGTTCCAGTCGGCAAAGCCGATTGGAACCGGCCGCTGGCAGGTGCGCGTCCAGGCCAAGGCCGGCGTGCGCATGCTTCGGTTCGAGCAGGACATCGCGGTATGAATGCCAATGCTTCGATAGCCCCGTCGTCGACCTTCATCGTCGATGGGCTCAAATGCGCCAGCTGCATCGCCAAACTCGAAAATCGCCTGCAGGCGGAGCCCGGCGTGGTGGCGGCGCGGGTCAACTTTACGACACGGCGCCTTCGCGTCGACCATTTCGCCGACCTGAGCGATGATCGTATCCTGACCGTGATCGCCGAGCTCGGCTTCACCTCGCACCTCCTAGCATCGGATAGCGACGAAAAGGCACGCTCGGAGACGCGCCGGCTCGCACTGTGTATGGCGGTTGCCGGCTTCGCAGCGATGAACATCATGCTGCTATCGGTTTCCATCTGGTCCGGCGCCGACGGCGCGACACGCCAGCTCTTCCATTGGCTGTCGGCGCTCATCGCATTTCCCGCGATCGCTTATGCGGGCCGCCCCTTCTTCTCGAGCGCGATCGCCGTATTGCGGAAGGGACGCACCAACATGGACGTCCCAATCTCGATCGGCGTGACACTGACGTTGGCGATGAGCCTCTACGAGACGATCATTGGCGGCCCACACGCCTATTTTGACGGCGTCACCATGCTGCTGTTCTTTCTGCTGTGCGGGCGTTTTCTCGACAGCGTGATGCGCGCGCGGGCTAGCAATGGCGTGGCGGCATTGCTCGAGAAGCTGCCGAGCGATGCGACGGTGGTTCTGCCCGATCGGACAATCCGGCGACCGATCGCCGATCTCACGCCCGGCATGCGCGTGCTGGTGGCGGCAGGGGAGCGCATCCCGGCGGATGGCATCGTCGTGATCGGCGAAAGTGAGGTCGACCGGTCACTGGTGACGGGCGAAAGTCTGCCCGAGAGGGTGTCGGCTGGCACGACGGTGTTGGCCGGCACCGTAAACCTCAGCGCGCCGCTCACCATGCTGGTCAGTAAGGCAGCCCACGAGACCGCCATCGCCGACATCGCGCGCCTCATGGAGAACGCCACGCAGTCGAAGTCGCTCTACGTGCGGATCGCCGACCGCGCATCGCGTCTCTACGCTCCCGCCGTCCACAGTCTGGCCGCGCTCACCTTCGCCGGCTGGATGCTCGCGGGGGCCGGTTGGCACGAGGCGGCGACCAACGCGGTCGCGGTATTGATTATTACCTGCCCCTGCGCACTGGGTCTGGCCGTGCCGATTGCACAGGTCGTTGTTTCTGGCGCGCTGATGCGCGTCGGTATCCTGGTCAAGGATGGCTCGGCGCTGGAGCGGCTGGCTGCGGCGGACGCCGCGATGCTCGACAAGACGGGGACGATCACCACCGGGCAGCCATCTATTCCGGACGGGATGCCCGAAGGCGCGGTCGAGCGATCCGTGCTGCTCGCGCTGGCGCAGGCGAGCAGACATCCGGTCGCGCTCGCGATCGCACGCGACCTGATCGATTCCACGCCGGCTGATCTTTCGGACCTCGTCGAGCGGCCGGGCTACGGTCTGTCGGGCTTCTATCAAGGACAAGAGGTGATGTTCGGCCGACCTGAATGGGTAGCCCCGGGGCAGGATTGCGATGGCGCGCGCGTCAGCTTCCGGATGGGGAAGGGGACTGTCCACGGCATCCGGATGACCGATCCGCCGCGCAGCGATGCAGGGGCGGCGCTGGCGCGCCTGCAGGCGCTAGGACTGCCCTGCACGATCCTCTCCGGAGACGACACTAAGGTTGTCGACGCCATGGTGAAGCGGTTCGATGTCACGGGTTCGGGACGCCTGACCCCGCACGACAAGGTCCAGGCCATCCAATGGGCGCAGGACACGGCCGGCCGGCACGTTCTGATGGTCGGCGATGGTCTCAATGATGGCCCCGCGCTCAAGGCGGCGTCGGTGTCGATGGCACCCTCGAGCGCCACTGACGTCGGCCAGATGGCGGCCGACGTCGTGTTTATGGGAGATCGGTTGATGGCGGTGCCGATCGCGGTTTCCGCGTCGCGTCGGTCGATGACGATCGTGCGCGAGAATTTCGTGCTGGCGGTCGGCTATAATGCGCTGGCGGTGCCGCTGGCGGTGCTCGGCTATGTCACGCCCCTCGTGGCGGCCCTGGCGATGTCGGGATCCTCCTTGCTGGTCGTCGCCAATGCGCTTCGCCTGCGGAGCGCGGCGCGGTGAACGGTCTCGTCATCCTCATACCGATCGCTTTGACGCTCGGGCTTGCCTCGCTCTCAGCCTTCTTCTGGGCGGCGCGCTCGGGCCAGTTCGACGATATGGATGGGGCCGGCTTGCGCATCCTCATCGACGACGAGGGTCCGAGGGAGCCCGCTTCGCCTGAACCGATCATAGGCAAGTCATGAAGTGCCCGGCATGACCACAAGGTCGCATTTGCCGATGGGGTCGCAGCGCGCAGATTGGTTGCGGACCTTCGGAAAAAAGCGCCAACTTTGATCGGCGTCTAAGAGCAAGGGTTCGAGAGAGGATAGCCGTCCCGCATCGCCGGATGCCCGCGGTCATGTCGTCGCAAGAGTTCAACTTGCGACCGACCTCACGGGGTTCGCTGCCGGCGAGAAGAGGAGGTATTTCTGATGTTATGCATCAACCGCTTGCTAGTCGCCGGTGTCGCCGCCTTGGGCCTTCAGGGCGCGGCCTTTGCCGCCCCGCACGCCACCGCCCTCCAAGCCCGGGCCATGCTCGATCACGCCGTCGCAGAGGTAAAATCGGCCGGCGACAAGGCCGCTTTGCTAAGTTCAACCAGGCGAAGGGCGCGTTCAACACCGGCGAACTTTATGTGTTCGTCTTCGATCTGAACGGGATCTACGAGGCCTATGGCGCGCATCCCGGGCTGGTGGGTCGGGACGTGAAGGATTTGACCGATGCCGAGGGCAAGCCGATCGTGCGCGACATGATCGAAATCGCCAGGACGGCCGGGCATGGCCAGGTGAATTATGTGTGGTTGAACCGTTCGGACAACCGCATCGAGCACAAAATGTCTCTGATCGAGCTGGTCGGCAATCACGTCATCGGCGTTGGCTATTATCCCAACTGACGCCTGCCGGACCGGGGCGGCGGGTGCTCCCGCCGCCGCAGCTCCTCTGTTGCCTTAAAGGCGCATGCCAAGGCCGACGCCGACCACCAGCGGGTCGAGCTTCACGTGGACGGTCTGCGTGCCGATCGCTGTCGTATCGAGACGCGCATTGGTGCGGATGTCGATATATTTGACGTCGAGATTGGCGAAGATCTTGGGGGTCAGGTCGACATCGATGCCGCCTTGTGCCGCCCAGCCCACACTGTCCGACATGCCGACCTTGGTCGGGCCGACGGCCGCCACGAGGCCGGGTGCCGCCTTTTCATTCCAGAAGATCGTATAGTTGATGCCGGCGCCCACATAGGGACGGATCGAGCCGTGCGAATTGAAATGATATTGGGCGGTCAGTGTCGGCGGCAGAACCCAGGTGGACGCAAGCCGGCCGATCGACCCCGTGGTTCCGGTGGTCCCCGACGCATGATGCTTGGTGGTCGAGGCAATCAGCTCGAAACCGATCGCGTCGGTGGCCATGTAGGTGACGTCGACTTCGGGCATGAAACTATTGTCTAGCTTCACCTTCTCCGTCGGGAAGGTCGGGTTGATGCCGCCCGATTTCTCATTGGGCGCGACCATGATCGCGCGCAGGCGGACGAGTACGTCGCCGGCATGAAGTCCCGTCGTTGCGGGCTGAGCATCCACGCTCTGCGCTTGGGCGGACGCTGCCAGCACCGCGGCTCCCACGATGGCGATCGCCGGAATTATCTTCATCACTATCTCCCTGATTGAAGGTTCAACAGGGGAGCGCGTTAGGCCGGTCGCGCGCCGTGCCTTTGCGCCGGCGCAAACTTGGATTTGATCGATATCAAGGTTCAACCTGCCGGAGCGGGTAGGCCGTTTGCATGTGGCCTTATTACACTGATCTGCTGGCAACGCCGGTGCCGCGCTACACCAGCTATCCCACCGCGGCTGAATTCGACGAGAGCGTCGGCGCCGACGACATGGGCGCGGCGCTTGCGCGGGTCGAGGCGGGTTCGTCGGTCTCGCTCTACCTACACATTCCTTATTGTCATGAGATATGCTGGTATTGCGGCTGCAACACCGGCGCTGCCAATCGCTCGACGCGGCTCGCCGCTTACGTCGAGCGCCTTGGGCAGGAGATCGACCTGATCGGCGCGGCGCTCGCGGGTCGAGGTATCGTCCGTCATATCGCCTGGGGTGGGGGCAGCCCCAATGCGCTCAGCCCGGACCAGTTCACCTGGCTCGCGCACAAGGTGCGCCTCGCTTTCGTCTGCGATCGAACCGAACAGTCGATCGAGCTCGATCCGCGCGGCTTTAACGGGGAGTGGGCCGATCAGATCGCCCGTCATGGCATCACGCGAGCCAGTCTCGGCGTCCAGACATTCGCCCCGCATATCCAGCGCGCGATCGGGCGCGTGCAGCCCTACGACGACATCGCATCCACCTGCCGCTTGTTGCGGCAGGCCGGGATTACATCGCTCAACTTCGATTTGATGTACGGGCTGCCGTCGCAAAGCGATGCCGATCTTGCCGAGACCCTCGAGGAGGCGATCGATCTCGGCCCAGATCGGCTCGCGGTGTTCGGTTATGCGCATGTCCCGCATCTCCTGCCCCGACAGCGGCGGATCGATGCCGCGTCACTGCCGAACGGTGCGGCACGCTTCGCCCAGGCCTGGCTGGCACATGAGCAGCTCATTACCAGAGGCTATCGGGCAGTCGGGTTTGACCATTTCGCGAAACCCGGCGACGCATTGGCGCGTGCGGCGCGCGAGATGCGCCTCCATCGTAATTTCCAAGGTTTCACCGATGATCCATCGCACTGCCTGATCGGCCTGGGGGCCTCGGCGATCAGCTGCTTTCCCGATCTTATCGTCCAGAATGAGAAGAACACAGGACGCTACCATGCGCGGATCGGCAGCGGCGCATTGGCAGCGACGCGAGGCGTCCGGCCGACGCGCCTCGACCGCCAACGCGCCGAAGTGATCGAGGCGTTGCTCTGTCATGGCGAGGCCGAGTGTGGCCAGCTGCTCGATCTGCAGCTAATTCAAGACGATATCGCCCCCTTCGAAGCGATCGGCCTTGCTCGCTGGCATCGAACGAAGCTGGTGCTGACCGCAGACGCGCTCCCCTATGCGCGCACCATAGCGGCGACCTTCGATCGCTTCCGGAAGAGCTCGAAGGTACAATTCAGCAGTGCGATCTAACGCAATCCTCCCGTGCGGGCTGGCAATTGCGGGCGCTGTCGCTTTCGCAACGTCGCCGGTCGTCGCATCTCCGATGCGTGACGATCGCATGCTCGTCATCCATATGTGCGGAGGCGGGCCGGATCAGAAGATCCCATTGGCACCTGGCCAGCATCCCAAACCATGCGCAGCGGGGTGCCACTCGATTTGCGTCCGAAAAGAACGTCGCGGTCTTCCCGCCTGATGAAAAAGGGGCCGCCGCTCAGGGGAAGCGCGGCGGCCAGGTTCAGGGGAGGGTGCCAGCACACGATGCGCGGAATAAGGTCCACGTTGGCCCCCCAGCGTGAACTGAGCGCCGCGCATCGTATGCTGACGTGGTTTCGTGAACCGACTTTCGCTTCGTGGTTTTGACTTCGATCAAATCTACGGGAATTTACGAAGCGACCCGCCAGATCCGGCCCGCCAAGATCGCGGCATGGTCACTCCTGAACTCTGCGGCGCATGCCCGGTCAAGCAGCAGTCCCTCTGCGGAGGCCTCTGCAGTTCCGACCTCTCGACGCTGAACAGGAGCGGCCGTCGCCATCGCCTCAGACGCGGCGACACCTTCTGTTGGGCGGGTGACGACAGCGGCGCGTGCGCCAACGTGCTGGACGGCATGCTGAAGGTGGTCGCGGTGACACCGGAGGGCGCGGAGCGAACCGTTGGCCTTCATCACCCCGCCGATTTCATCGGCAATCCCTATCGCGACACCAGCGAATATACGATCACAGCCGTCACCGACGTCGAACTCTGCCTCTTTCCCCGCTCCTCGTTCGATCGGTTGCTCGCCGAGAGCCACGACCTCGAACGAGAGCTGCTGCGGCGGACACTGGCATCCCTTGGCGACGCGCGAAGCCGGATCCTGACCCTCATGCACACCTCGGCGGAAGCCAAAGTGGCAGGATTCCTACTCGAACTCGCGGGGCGTGCCGGCAATCGCGCCGCCCGCGGGTCGCTGGATGGGCCTCTGACATTCGATCTGCCTCTAACACGCGGCGAGATGGCCGAAGTCCTTGGCCTGACGATCGAAACCGTCAGCCGCCAGCTCGGCCAATTCAAGGCGGCAGGCATCGTGTCGCTGCCGGCACTCCGCACGATCACGATTCGCGACGCCGATGCGCTCCGGCGCCTGACGCTCGCGCTCAACTGATTGTGTCACACGAGACTGGCAACGATCGCTTCTCTGGCATCGCTGGCAAGGCGGCGGTCGGCGAGAAGCAGAACCGATAGCCGTTCGACGACAATGGATTCGCGGACCTCATCGAAAAACCCACGAAGCAAGTAGCCGAACAGCTCTGTTGCGGGCTGCGCGCGCGCGTCGTCGTTCAGCAGATCCAGCAGCTCATAGCATTGCGCGATGCGTTTCTGCCGATGGCGCTCGAGCAGATCGAGAAGGCGACGGTTGGTCGGTGTCGCGCCCTCTTCCATCATCAGCCGGTCGAAGAAATCTTCCTCGACCGCCACGGATCGCGCGGCGAGATCGAGCAGGCTTTGCCGAACCGCGCCGAATGCAGCCTCGTCCGGCCATTGTGGGAGGAGATCGGCGAAGGCTTCGAGCGTGTCGGTCAGTCGCAGCCAGGTTTCTTGCACCGCCAGCAGCGGCGCTAGATCGATCTCGGTGATCACATACCACGGGTGCGGGCGCGACCGATTGGAGAGGCGGGGCTCGTGCCAGTTCAGGTTCATCCGGATCATCCTTTCGGGGTGATCGTGGCGTTCGCCCTGCCGTGCGACTTTGATCGCGCGCAAAGCCGCGTCGTTTCCGACGGCCGGCTTATACGGACTTGATCGCTATCCTTTCGCCGGTGCTTGCATCGAGCAGCCGGATCCCGAAGCCCATGTCGTGCTCGAGCTGGATCGCTGCGCGATTTTCACCATGCTCGATCGACGAAATCTGCTTGGCGCCATGCTCGCGCGCGAAGCGCACGACATGCTCGAGCAGCGTCCAGCTCACGCCATGATTCTTCCAGTCGGGATGGGTTGAGAGCGCGACCTCGTCCCGCCCGCTTTCGTCACCGGCGAGCGTCGCGATCGCGACGAGTTGGAGATCGTGAAAGGCGAGAAAGGTCATCGATGCCGGATAGTCGGCGCGACACAGCTCATCGATCCGATCATCGCCTACCTCCTTCAGTGTCGCGAGAAAGCGGAATCGAATGTCGTCCGGAGTGAGATTGTGGAAGAAATCCACGAGCAACGGGCGGTCTTCGCGCGTGACCGGTCGCACGAGAATGCGGTCGCCGGTCCTGGTGAAGAGAGTGGCTTCGCTCTCGAACATGGTCGTCGAGGCGTCTTGAACGGCGGTCGCCATGATGGTCGCTCCTGCTTGGGACTCTGACCTCATTCATGATCCGATCGTGACGGCGACGGCATTCGTAGATTCCCGCATATGAGCCGCAGCACAGGCCCGATACCGCGTCCGTCTGGAGACATGGGGCCGATGGACAAAATCCCTTTCGAGACGATCATTCGCACGACGCTGACGTTTGGACTGGGTGGCCTCGGTATGACCCTGCTCATCGTCTCGCTCGTCCTCTACGCGCGTGTGGGGCGTCGGTGATGGCCCGGAGTGTTCACCTTCGCAGGCCTGCGATATGACGAACCCGGGCGTCGCTGTACCGGCGGACGCGGCTGCGAAGGGCGGAGGCAGCAGGGTGGATCGCTTGCGGCAGGCCAGGACTGATCCGTCGGCACTTGCCGACGAGCTCAACCTGCTCATCGACGGTGCGCAGGGCATCGCGATCTACATGCTCGACGCCACCGGACATGTGACGATCTGGAACAAGGGCGCCGAGCGCCTGAAGGGCTGGACCGAAGCCGAAGTCGTCGGCCAGCATTCTTCGATCTTTTACCCGCCTGACCAGCTCGAGGCCGGCAAGCCGATGGCGGATCTCGAGGCGGCGCGAGAGGCAGGGAAACTCGAAGAAGAGGCCTGGCGGCTGCGCAAGGACGGCACCGAATTCCTCGCCGATATCTCGATCACGGCCCTCTATGACGAAGCCGGCGCGCTGCGCGGCTTCGGCAAGGTCATTCGCGACGTCACCAATCAGCGCGCGATCGAGCGCAAGCTCAAAGCCAATTCGGCGCACTTGCGCTCGATCCTGTCGACCGTTCCAGACGCAATGGTCGTGATCGACGAGCGGGGACACATCATCTCGTTCAGCGCGGCGGCCGAGAAATTGTTCGGCATGGCCGAGGCCGAGGTCATCGGCACCAATATCAAGGCGCTGATGCCATCTCCCGATCGCGATGCGCACGACAATTATCTGCGTCGCTATCTCGAGACGGGCGAACGACGCATCATTGGCCGTGGGCGCACCGTGACCGGCCGTCGAAAGGACGGCTCGACTTTCCCGATGGACCTGTTCGTCGGCGAAGCGCTGGGAGATGGCGCGCGGGTCTTCACGGGCTTCGTACGCGATCTTACCGAAAAGCAGGCGACCGAGGAGCGGCTCGAGGAATTACGCGGCGGGCTGGTCCACGCTGCGCGCGTCAGCGCGATGGGCACCATGGCCTCTACGCTTGCGCACGAACTCAACCAGCCGATCACCGCCGTCGCCAATTATACGCAGGCCATTCGCGACCTTCTCGCCGATGGCCCGCCAGACGACATGCCGATGGTGCTGGAGGCGCTCGACGATGCGGCGAGCGAGGCGCTCCGTGCCGGGCAGATCGTGCGAAGGCTGCGCGAATTCGTGGCCCGCGGCGAGCTTGAAAAGGCAGTTGTCGATCTCCCCCGTTTGATCGAGGAAGCCTCCGAACTCGCACTACTCGGCGCACGCGAGCGCGGCATCTCGGTGCGCTTCGACCTCGATCCCGACGCTTCGCCCGTTCTTGTCGACCGCGTCCAGACTCAGCAGGTGCTCATCAACCTGATGCGCAACGCGATCGAGGCGATGGTAGATGAGCCCGTGCGCGAACTGGTCGTGAGCAGCGCGTCCGACGATACCGGCCTCATCCGGATTTCGATCGCCGATACGGGTAAGGGCGTCGCTCCCGAAATCGCCGCCGATCTGTTCCGCGCTTTCAATTCGACCAAGGCGGCCGGCATGGGACTGGGCCTGTCAATCTGCCGCACGATCGTCGAGGCAAGTGGTGGGCGCATCTGGATGGAGCCGCGCGAGGGCGGCGGCTCGGTGTTTCACTTCACTCTGGTGAAGGTCGAAAAGGAGGGACAAGATGGCTGATCGCCGCTTGATTCATGTGATCGATGACGAGGAAGCGGTTCGCCGGTCGGCGAGCTTCATGCTCAAGACCTCAGGTTTCGATGTCGAAACCTGGCCCTCGGGGGTCGCCTTCCTGAAGGAGGCGCGGCACGCGAAGCCCGGCTGCATCCTACTCGACGTCCGGATGCCCGAGATGGATGGCCTGGAGGTCCAGCAGGCGCTGACCGAGGACGGCATCGGAATGCCCGTCGTTGTATTGACAGGGCACGGCGACGTGCAGGTGGCCGTGCGCGCGATGAAGGCGGGTGCGATCGACTTCATTGAAAAGCCATTCGAGAAGGCCACGTTGCTGACGGCGATCGCGGCGGCCTTTGACCGGCTGGATGATCGCGAGGCGCGCGCGGAGCGAACGATCGAAGCGCAGACCGCGATTGCCGCTCTGACCCCGCGTGAGCGCGAAGTACTCGACGGTTTGGCCGCCGGTCTGCCCAACAAGACGATCGCCTACGATCTCGATATCTCGGCCCGGACGGTCGAGGTGCATCGCGCCAATGTGATGACCAAGCTCAATGTGCGCAGCCTGTCTGAGGCGTTGCGGCTCGCGTTCGCCGCGGGCCTTGGAAAAAGCCACAAATGAGACAATCACGTAGATACGGGCATTTGCAGGCTTGGCAGGATAGATCGTCCCTCAGGAGTCCGCGAGCATGATGACCGACCAGCAAGCCCCGTCGAAGCCGCTCGTCCTCCTTGTCGAAGACGAACCCTCGGTGCGCCGGTCGATGCAATTGCTCCTGCAAGGCCACGGGTTCCAGGTGCGCAGCTACGGCACGGAAGGGGCGCTCCTCGCTGATCCGATGGCGCCCTCCGCGCAGGGGATGGTCACAGATTATCAGCTGCCGGACGGTGACGGAGTCGACGCACTCAACCGGCTGCGCAGCCAGGGCTTCGCCGGCGGCGCGATCATGGTCACCGCGTTCAATTCGACCGAGCTGACCCGTCGCGCCGAGCAGGCGGGTTTCCACAGGGTGCTGGACAAACCGTTGGCCGATCGCGCGCTCACTGTCGCGCTCAAGCAGGCGCTGGCGGCCTAGGCGCGTTTGCGCTCAGACACCGACGTTTTGCACCAGCCGGTAAGGTCAACCACAACCCCGTCGTGTGCTAGAGCCAGCGCTCGACTGAGCGCTACCTCGAAATTCTCTTCGACGACGGCGCGGCCGATATGCAGTCGCAGGAAAGCCGCCCACCGGAATTCGGCGAAGGGTGCTTTAACCTTAGTAAAACCGCCGGCGCGCCGGAGCGCGCCAGCCAATGACCGATAGGGATCGTCCGCGAGCTGGTCGATGCGCTTGGGAAGCCGCGAGATCGAGAGTCTGCGACCTTTGGCATCGATGGGATAGAGCCAATGTCGGCTCATCAGAAATGGCTTGAACAGGCGGACCGGCAAATCCCCGAGGCCGCCGACGACGCGCACCAGGACGGTCTTCACGCCTTCTTCCCACAGTGCCCGGGCGAGATGGTGCTTGTCGACCATCCAATATCGCCCCTTCGGTCCGATCACGACCGGAACGGGGTGACTGTCGAGGTACGCCTCGCGCGCCTTGATACTTCGCCGCCGCCACGCTCGGCGCTTGAGCATGACCTCGCGATGTCCGAGTGTCATCTGGGTCGGGCGCAGGGCGACGATCGGCGCCGATAGGATGAGCGGGCTGGTTTCGGGCATCCTCACTCACGTTGATCCAACGAGCGTCCATCGGCCTGATCGCGCACCGACCGGCCCGACAATATCGTCTCCAGTGCGAAGGCCATCAAAGCGAGAATCGAGCAGAGCAGGGCAGCGCCAAACAGCTCGAACATCAGCTTGCCGTCACCGCTGTTGCCGATCTGGCCGAGGAACAGCGTCAGGCCCGCGCAGCAGGTCAGCCCGCCGGCGAGCGCGGCGAGCACGACCGCCGCGTCGAGAATGCGCGAACGCAGGCGCAGGTGCCGCAACTGAAGCTGATGGCCCTTCGGATCGCGCGTGAAGAGGTCGACCCGATCGGCAACCCTGCCGAGGCGGACGGTGAACACGTTCAGCATGGAGGCCAAACCCGTGAGCAGGAAGATCGGCGTCAACGCGAGCTGGACGACGTGCGCGGCACTATCGAGGGAAGAGGCCTGCGACATGCGTTTGCAGCTCGGTCAGACTGTCAGTCGCCGTCGCGGTGATAGATGTCGTCATAGCGCGCAAGCTTGCCGGTCTCGGGGTCGATGCCCGCCGTCAGGTAGACGACATAGACGGGTAGGGGCGGCGTCAGCGGGATCGTCTTCGAAATCCGCGTGCCGAGCAGCAGCCCGATCGCGAGTGCCTTGTCATTTCCGAGAAGGGATGCGGCCAGCCCCTCAGGATCCTCGGTGCGGATGCAGCCGTGCGACAGCGCGCGGCGATCGTGCAGGAAGAGGTTTCGGCTTGGGGTGTCATGAATATAGACATCATAGGGGTTTGGCATCTCGAGCTTAATCTGCCCCAGCGCATTGTCCGGCCCCGGCTTCTGCCGAACCGTCAGCGTGCCGTTCGCGCTCTTGGTGAAGACATAGCCACGACGGGCGGCCTCCTCCGGATTGGTGCGGATCAGTTTGCCGATGCTTTCATCGACAATCGAGCAGGGCACGTTCCACCAAGGGTTTATCGTCACGCCGGTGACCGTCGCCTTGAAGATGGGAGTCTGCTTATTCGGTTTGCCGACGATCACCTTGTGGCTGGCAACGATCTTGCCGTCCTCGATAAGGTCGAGCCGATACGCGGGCACGTTGACGATCAGGTAGCGCCTGCCGAGATCGCGGGGCAGCGCGCGCAGCCGATCGAGATTGACCTCGAGGGCGCCGCACTCGCCATGCTTGCGGCGGCATCGCACCATTTCGGTTTGAACGGCCTCGTAATTCGCGGTCGCCGGCAGCAGATCTCGGAGGCTCTTCTCGATCGAATGCCTCGCCAGCGCGGCGTTGAGCCAGGTACGATAGTCGAGCTTGCCGCGGGTCAGGTGCCAGGAAGGGTCCGAGCGCATCCTGTCCGAACCTTCGTAAAAGTCCCGGGCCAGCGCCAAAGCAATCGTGTCTGCCTGCCCGTCAGTATCCGCGCCTGGCGCCATCATCGCGATCGCCGTGCCGCTATAGCTTTCGTGCAATCCCTCGTCGCGTGCCGCTTCGACCATGTCCGCCAGCTGCGCCAGATCCTGCTCGGACCAGCGCGGCGTTGTTTGCGGGGCGGAGGCGGTGGCCGCGCTCGCAAGGAGCGCGGCCGTTACGAGGATCAGCAACCGCATCGCTCAGTGCGCCAAGAAGACAGGCACCGGACTCTCGGTCAGCATCGTGTGCGTTGCGCCGCCGAAGATCGCCTCGGTGGTTCGCCGGTGACCGAAGCCGCCCATGACGACATAGTCGACCGCCTGCGTCTCGGTCGCGGTCAGCAGGAGCTGACCAACGGTTTGACCCATCGTTTCGTCGCGGACGATCCGAGCGTGGATGCCATAGCGACCGAGATAGGCGGCGGCTTCCTCGGCGGGCGTGTCGACCGAGCCGTCGTTCACTTCAAGAATCGTAACCTTCTCGGCCAGCTTCAGGAGGGGCACCGCCGCGATCATCGCTGCGCTGGCGCAGGTCGATCCATCCCAGGCGACCAGGGCGCGGCCGAACAGGTCAAGGCTCTTGGTGGTCTCGGGAACAGCCATCACCGGCCGGTGCGAATGGACGATCAGCTCGGAGGCCGTCCGCCGCGTATCGGGGTAGGGGAAGGTGGTCAGCTTGCGGTTGACGACGATGACGTCGGCCATCGCGGCAGCGTCGGCCAGTGCAGTCTCGAAATCGCCTGTGACATCGGTCCACGAGAACGGGACATCCTCGCGCCCGAGGCGATTCTCGAGCTTGGCCTTGTTGGTTTCCTCGCGCTTGACCTCGTCCGCGAGCATCTCGCCGATGAACATGCCGTCGTAGGGCGCGCCGACGGTCATCGGCATCAGCGCCACATCGAGGCATTGCAGGTGTCCATCGAGACCTCGCGCAAGGTCCAATGCGACTTGCAGGCGGGCCTCCTGACCCGAATCGTCATGCACAAGCAGAAGTACGTTCTTCATGTCAGCCTCCATCTCCGGGTTGGCGGATCAAGGGCTAGGCCGGCGCATCAGACGCGGTGATTGGGAATGATACGTATCTCGCGTTGGCCGGGCGCACGGCAAAAGCGAGCTTCCGATGGAGGCGCACGTGAATACCGAAGTCGATTTCGTGCGCCCTCTTCAAAGCCGCCTGCTCCGCTTGCGCAGCTGGCGCGATCGCCCGTTTGCCCTGATCCGCGAGCTGGGACCGGGACTCGTGACCGGCGCGGCCGACGATGATCCGAGCGGCATCGCCACCTATTCGCAGGGTGGTGCGGCTTTTGGCATGGGTTTGCTGTGGACGCTGGTGCTGACCTACCCGCTGATGTCGGCGGTCCAGCTGGTCAGCGCCCATATCGGCCGCGTCACCGGACAGGGACTTGGCCGCTGCATGCGCAACTTGTTGTGGCGGCCGGTGGTCCTGGCATTGGTAGCTTTGCTTTTCGTGGCCAACACGATCAACGTCGGTGCCGATCTCGCGGCGATGGGCGCAACAACGCAGCTCGCTATCGGTGGTTATGCCCACCTCTACACGTTGGGGTTCGCGCTCCTGTCACTCGTCCTGCAGGTCCTGGTCCCCTATCGCCGCTACGCACGCATCCTCAAATGGATGACTCTGTCGCTCTTCGCTTATGTGGCGCTGCTGTTCACGCTGCACCTGGTCTGGCGCGATATCGCGCTCGGGCTGTTCGTGCCGCATCTGAGCGGACACGATGCCGTCGTCACTGTAGTCGCCATCTTCGGGACGACGATCAGCCCTTACCTCTTTTTCTGGCAGAGCGCGCAGGAGGTCGAAGAGGTTACCGACCACCTCGACGCCCACGCTCTGCTCGAGGATGAAGGCGCGGCTCCCAAGGAATTCGCGCGCATGCGGTTCGACACATGGGCGGGCATGGGTTTGTCCAATATCGTCGCCATCGCGATCATGATCGGCACGGGTGCGACGCTGCACCTCGCCGGGATAACGACGATCGGTACGGCGGCCGATGCCGCCAGAGCCCTGCAACCGATCGCGGGACGCTTCGCGTCTCTGCTTTTCTGCTTTGGGATCGTCGGGACAGGCCTGCTCGCCGTGCCGGTGCTCGCTGGCTCGGCCGCCTATGCGATCGCCGAGGCCGAGGGCTGGGAAAGCAGTCTGGGACGCCGCTTCAGCGAGGCGCGAGGCTTCTACACGGTGATCGCCTGCGCCACCTTGCTTGGTGTCGCGATCGACTGGTCGCCGCTCGACCCGATGCGCGCCTTGTTCTGGAGCGCGGTCATCAACGGAGTCGTTGCGGTGCCCTTGATGGTCGCCTTGATGGCGGTTGCATGCAGCCGCCGTGTCATGGGGGTTTTCCGGGCGACGGGCTGGCTGGCGACGGGAGGCTGGGCGGCGGCCGCCATGATGGGCGTGGCCGTCGTCTTGATGTTCGCGGGCTGATTTGGCGCGAGCATCGCACCCGCGGTGGCCGGCAGAAGGCACGGGCATCGCATCCGACGCAGGGTATCGAGTCGAACAGATCAGCCCTCCGGCAGCCACGCGCATACATCTCGCACAA
>Ga0164294_10001383_pt1 | contig 22593 bp, 24 predicted proteins | sample GEODES005metaG_FD_111479 | JGI IMG/M metagenome (GOLD analysis project Ga0164294, IMG submission 111479) | Oligotrophic lake water microbial communities from Sparkling Lake, Wisconsin, USA - GEODES005 metaG | ecosystem: Environmental > Aquatic > Freshwater > Lake | place: USA: Sparkling Lake...
CAGCTGCAAACAGTACATCTACTACCTATGGTTAACTTTCATAAGTCATTGAGCCAAGAGAAAAGCACTTACTTATCTCTGGGTTTTATGGGAGGAATTGTTAGTAGAAGCCTTGACCGAAAAAAAGTTACCACCAACAGTCAGTACGATGGTTTTTTTTATAATGGGTCCCTTCCAGACGGAGAAACTTTTTCTGGTGGATACATTTATTCAGACATGTCTGTTGGCATGAGTCTTAATTCATCTCTAGGCTCAGAGGATCAACATAATTTTTTTATAGGCGCAGCATATCACCATTTAAATAAACCGCTAAACTCTTTTTATAAAACAATATCACATTTGCCTAAATGGGTATTTTCCGGAGGTCTAAAGATTAACATGGATGAACTGACCTATGCAACTTTTAACGGGGATATTTCATTACAAGAACCATTCAGAGAGGCAATTGCTGGAGCCCTTTTTTCCAAGAGACTAGGGGAATCTGAAGGGTCAAATTATGCTGTTCACGCTGGGGCATTTTATCGTTATCAAGACGCAATCATTCCAGTGATAAAATTTGACGTTAATCAAATTTCAGTAGGATTGAGTTATGACGTAAACGTGTCAACATTATCAGCTGCTTCAAAGAACAGAGGCGGATTTGAACTTTCGCTCACTTATTTGGCTTCTAGGCCACATGATAGCCCCGTAATCCTTTGTCCAAAATTTTAGTTTGTTTATTGATGGCTTAATCCGAATCATTTTACGAAACATTATTTGTAATTTTGATGTTATAAAAATTCAATCAAGAATTCATTTTATAACCATCATTTTTTTATTATGCAACTATCAAAAGGCCAGTTGGCACCTGATTTCAGCCTATTTAACAGCGAAAAAGCTAAGATTAGTCTTGCTGATTTCAAAGGCAAAAATTTAGTAATTTTATTTTTCCCACAAGCATTTACAGGCGTTTGTACTACAGAATTGTGTTCTGTTAGGGATAATTTAAACGCTTACACCAGCCTAAATGCGGAAGTTGTTGGTATTTCTGTTGATTCAATTTTTACATTGGCAAAATTTAAGGAAGAACAATCATACAACTTTCCATTGCTTTCAGATTTCAACAAAGAAATTTCTCAAGCCTATGGCGCATTTTATGATGAATTTGTATTTGATATGAAAGGCGTATCACGCAGAGCCGCTTTCGTTGTTGATGCTGATGGAACTGTTCAATATGCAGAAGTTCTTGAAAGTGCGGGTGATCAACCAAATTTTGATGCAATCAAAGCCACTTTAGCTGAATTAGCATAAGGAATGTGATAAATTATAGAAAGCCATGTGCTGAGTTTCAGTCATGGTTTTCTTTTTTATAACTAATGTGTTAACTTTGCATTGAAATACACTGATGAAAAGTATATTAACCATATTCCTCTTTTTTTTCTTAGCCTCTGCTAGTGGTCAGGTTAAAAAAGTATCTATGGGAGAAAATATAAGGAGGACCAATATTTATCCAAATCCTGCTCGTTCTTTCATCCGTATACAATTTCAGCCATCTGTTCCTCCCCCCTCAGCTCTTGTTATTTATAATTTTTTAGGTAAAAAACAATTTGAAGTTAACCAACCTGGTAGCAATGTTTTTATTGACTTGGCTGAATTTAACAGAGGGATTTATATTTTTCAATTTCGCGATAAAAATGGTCAAATTCTTGCAACAGGTAAATTTCAGGTTGAAAAGTAATTTTATCAGTTAACTTGTACAATCAAGAACTTCAAATAATTGGTGTTGTCTAAACTCTTTATGATTGGATGGTCTGGAGATTGTGTTTGAAAAACAACCTGTTTCAAAGTTTTTCTAGCGTCTTTTGCAGCATCTTCTATTGTTTGATAAAATAAATCTGGTTGAATCAAGTTGGTGCACGAAGAAGTTACTAAAAAGCCACCCGGTTTTAACAATTTCATCCCCCTTAAATTAATCTCTTTGTATCCACTAATTGCCTTTTGAATATGCTCCCTCGATTTTGTAAATGATGGAGGGTCTAACATAACTACATCCCACTTTTTCTCTTCTTTGCTCCATTGTTTCAATGCATCAAAAGCATTGATCGCTTGAAATGTGCAGTTTGTAATTCCATTCAATGCTGCATTTTCTGTTGATTGTTGTACTGCCGATTCTGAAATATCCAAACCCAGCACCTGTTTGGCGCCATAATGAGCGGCATGTATTTCAAAAGTGCCTGTATAACAAAATGCGCCAAGCACATCAGCTCCTTTAACAATATGTTGAATGGCTTTTCTATTGTCTTGTTGATCTAAAAAATATCCTGTTTTTTGTCCTTTGTCAACGTCTACCATGAATTTCAAACCGTTCTCATTTATCATGATTTTCGTGTCGAAGGGTGCCGACAAAAAGCCCTTCTTTTGTTCCATGCCTTCTAACTCACGAACGGGAACATCATTTCTCTCATATATCCCTTTAGGGGTAAAAAGCTCATTTAAACTTTCCACTATCTCATTTTTCCAGACATCCATGCCCAACGCCAATGTCTGTATCACAAAATAATCATTGAATTTGTCAATGATGAGTTGTGGCAATCCATCAGCTTCACCATATACCAGCCTGCAATTCTCTGTGTACCCAATTTTTTTCCTATACTCCCAAGCTGCTGCAATTTTTTTTCGGAAAAAAGATTTGTCGATGTTGTCTTTTTTGTCGCGCGTTAACAACCTTACAGATATCATGGATGCTGGGTTTACATAGCCCTTGCCAATGAATTTTCCATCATGTGTATAAACTTCAGCAGTATCTCCTGCTATGATTGAATCTTCTAATTGATTAATTTCATTTGAGAATATCCAAGGATGACCATTTACAACCCTATTGCTAATCTTTCGGTTTAGTACAACACGTTTCATCTTGCAAATGTAAACTATGTATGCCTTAAAAAAACTGACGTTTCAAACACTGTTTTTTAATTAAAAAGTATGTTAACTCGAATAAATGGAGGAAATTTGCACTTCTTTGTAAAAAAACCGACAATTTGGCTTGTTACGAATGAATGGCAAACCATTTGACAAATAAAATTGCAAAACATATACCATGGAAGAAAAAGAAGTGCCGCAACAGCAAGAGAATGAATCACCTGAAACCAAAGATGAGCAAGTTTCTTCAAATCAACCCGAAGAAACCATTGTAAAGGACGAAAAAGAAGAACTCAGGATTGAAATAGCAGAACAAAAAGATAAGTTTATACGTCTTTACGCAGAGTTTGATAACTTTAAAAGAAGAAACGCAAAAGAGCGCAATGAGCTGATACTCACCGCAGGAAAAGAAGTTGTCGTGTCCCTCTTAGAAGTAATGGACGATTGCGACAGGGCTGAAAAACAGCTTCAACAAAGTGAAGATTTAGCACAGATTAGACAGGGTGTTGGATTGGTTTTTGCAAAATTAAGGAATACGCTTCAGGCTAGGGGACTTAAAGAAATGAAAAGCATTGGGGAGGAATTCAATCCTGATTTCCATGAAGCCATCACTGAAATTCCTGTTCCCGACGAAAGCATGAAGGGTAAAGTGGTTGATCAAGTTGAAAAAGGATATACGCTTAACGATAAAATTATTAGGTTTTCTAAAGTAGTAGTAGGTAAATAATCCGGAATCGGATAAATCAAAAATATCATGGCTAAAAGAGATTTTTACGAAATTCTGGGGGTAACTAAGTCGTCGTCAGCAGATGAAATAAAAAAGGCATACAGAAAAGTTGCTATGCAGTTTCACCCTGATAGAAACCCAGGTGATAAAGAATCTGAAGAGAAGTTTAAGGAGGCAGCAGAAGCTTATGAAATTTTGAGCGACCAAGAAAAGCGTGCTCAATATGATAGATATGGCCATGCTGGTATGAACGCTAGAGGTGGTGGCGGATTTGGTGGGGGTCATGGCATGAACATGGATGATATCTTCAGCAATTTTGGCGATATTTTTGGTGATGATGCATTTGGTAGTTTCTTTGGAGGTGGTCGTCAGCGCAGCTCTTCAGGTGGCAAAGCACGCGGCACAAGAGGCAGTAACTTGCGCATAAAACTCAAAATGAATTTTGAGGAAGTTGCCAAAGGATCTAATAAAACTGTTAAAGTAAAAAAATATACTAGTTGTACTACCTGCAGTGGCTCAGGTGCTAAAGACAAAAGTTCTGTTCAGTCTTGTGGTACTTGCGGCGGCAGTGGTCAAGTTAGAAAAGTCACCAATACATTTCTAGGCCAAATGCAAACAGTAGGCACTTGTCCTACCTGTAATGGCGAAGGTTCTACAATTACCAGCAAGTGTACTGCATGTAAGGGTGAAGGTAGGGTATATACTGAGGAAACTATGTCGATTGATATACCTGCAGGTGTTCAAGAGGGCATGCAACTGAGCCTAAGTGGCAAGGGAAATGCGGGCGAAAGAGGTGGAGCTCCTGGCGACCTTATTGTGCTTGTTGAAGAAGATCAACACGCAGAATTGCAGCGTGATAACTTAAATGTTATTTATGACATGTTTATCACCTTCCCAGATGCAGTTTTTGGTGCTCACCTTGAAGTACCCACAATTGATGGCAGGGCGAAAATTAAGATTCCTGCTGGCACCCAAGGTGGAAAAATTTTCAGGCTGAAAGGAAAAGGTTTCCCTGCAATAAATTCATACGAAAAAGGAGATCAGTTGATTCACATCAATGTTTGGACACCCCAAGAAGTAACAAAAGAGGAAAAAGAAGTTATTGAAAAATTTAGGGAATCTCCAAGTTTTCAACCAAAGCCTGACAGGTCTGAAAAGAGTTTTTTTGCTAAGATTAAAGAAATGTTTGGCTAATAAATCTTTCGCCTTACGCTGAAAACTGATAAATCTCTTTTAGATTTCTGCCATATCCGTTGTAGTCTAAGCCATAACCTACAACAAATAAATCTGGTATTACAAAACCTAGGTAATCTATTTCTATTGGATATTTAGTAGCCTCTTTTTTGTGTAATAAAGAACATACTTTAAGCGATTTCGCTTGCTGATGTATAAGTTGTGGAAGAAATTCTGACAAAGTCTTCCCTGTATCTATAATATCCTCTATTACAATTACATCGCGGTCGTAAATCTCGGATTCTAACCCTATTGCAGTAACTACTGAACCTGTAGATTTTGTGCCTTTATAGGATGCAAGTTTAATAAAACTTATTTCAGCTGGAATATTTATTTCTTTGAATAAATCCGCTGCAAACATAAATGATCCATTCAGAATAGCGATGAAGAGAGGGTTCTTCCCAGCATAGTCTTTGTTGATTTCTTCGGATATTCGTTTAATCGCTTTTTGAAGCTCTGATTGGGTTAAATAGGGAACAAAAGTTTTGTCTAGTATTGTTTGATTCACTGCGCTAATTTGATATTTTTAATGTTTGACCAATTTGTAAATCATCTTCTTTCATCGCATTGGTATCTTTTATAGAATCTATGCTTACACTGTATTTTTTAGCAATGGTATATAACGATTCCCCCTGTTTTACAACATGTATTGAAACGCTATTTTTATTTTTTTTGCTCGGAATATTTTTCGCTAAATCTGGTCTTTCTTTGATAGGTTTTTTTAACGATATCTTTTCACCCGCCGCTGGTATCATGTCTCTTTTTAACCTGTTTAATGACAAAATTGATGACAATTGAATGCCTACTTTTTGACTGATATCCCGCATGTTTTCATTTGCTTGAACAATATAAAAGCTTTCTTTGCCCGTTTTCTTTTTCTTTTGAAGATAAATTAACTGGTCTTCATCTAAAATGGTATTTACAGAACGCAACTCATTCCAAGATAAAATACCTGATAATTGCAAATGATGTTTCTTAGCAATAGATAGCAATGACGTTCCCTTGTTTGCATAAATAACTTTCAACCCATTTATCTTGAAAATACCAGTTGGATATTTTTGAGATTTGGTATTTGTAATCCTTGAATTTTCATCTGAATGACTGCTAAAAGGAACGTTTTTTATTTCCTCAGCTTTGTTATTAGGTTGTGCCAGTTTTGCAATGGGTTGCACAATCAGATTGTTCTCAAGGGTATAAAAATAAGCTGCTAGATTTGATGAATCTGAATCTTCTTTGATCCTATTTAGCTCATTTAGGTTGTATTTTTCGATGTTTTTGATGAGTGTTTGGGCGTAAATTGGGTTTGTGGCATATCCGGCTTTTTTTAGTCCCCAAGCCCAAGAATCATAATCATTTGGGTCATAGCCAAATAAGAATGCATACCTCGTCTGAGATTTTAAATAGTCAGAATGGTCCAAATAAGATTCGTATGCACCTGGATACTTTCTAAAACATTCACCTTGTTCATCATCATCATGGTAAACTTTCTCTCCTGTCCAACTGCTTTTACATTTTAAACCAAAGTGATTGTTCGATTTTTGAACCAACATACTCCTGCCAGCATCTGTCTCCAAAATTCCTTGTGCGATTTTTATTGAAGCAGGAAATCCAGTCCTAGCCATCTCTTTTATGGCAAGTTGTGCGTATGTTTCAATGTAGGCTATTGTTGGTGGCAATTGATTGTCTTGAGCTTCAACACCTAAAGCAGCGAATAATACAATCAAAAATTTAAATGCGGTAAAAAAAGGTTTTTTATTATTCTCCATAGTTTATTTTTTATGCAACAACATTAAACCATCCCGAATGGTCAACATCACGTTTTCAACCCGATGATCATTTTTTATAAATTCATTGAATATTGAAATTGCTTTTGCGCTTTTGCCTTTTATGGGCGTTTTTATCACTTCTCCATGAAAAAATACATTGTCGAACAAAAACCAAGTACCAGGCCGTACTCTTTCTATTAAATAATTGTAGTAATCCAAGTAACCAGTTTTGTCTGCATCCACAAAGATCAAGTCCCAGTCCTCGTCAATTTTTGTAATAATTTCTAAGGCTCGACCAACATGGAGATGGATTTGATTTTTGAAATTACTCCGATCAAAATAGGCTTGCGCTATCTCTGCGTCTTCAATTCTTTTTTCAATAGTGTGTAATGTGCCATCTAGAGGCAATCCTTTGGCAAGACAAATGGCACTATATCCAACAAAAGTTCCTATCTCTAGGATTTTTTTTGGTTTGATCATTTTACTTACCATACTAAGAAAAGTTCCCTGGAGTGGTCCACTTAACATGTGGGCTTCTTGATGATTCTCTTCTGTGAAGACTTTAATCTCTTCCAACAATACATCATCATGCGTGCTGTGTTGCACTGCATATTCGTTGATTGTTGGTTCGATTATATCCATATTCTTTTTGCAAAATTACGGCCTTAATCTCACTGAAGCAAAAAGCGGATGTTGTAAAAAAGTAAAAGTATTTGTTTACTTCTTTTTGGAAAAAAGCCAAAGTCCTCCAAAAGTCAATAATCCATTAATGAGCAGCATTTCTATACCTATTTGATAATCTTTAAACAAAATGGCTGTGTTTTTGCTCATGAGGTAACAAATGCCGGGTGCAAGTAAGCATACTACAGTTACCCCATAGCCCTTGTTTAACACCCTTTTTGTTAAGATTCCAAATGCAAAAAGCCCTAGCAATGGTCCATAGGTATATCCTGCTAAATCAAGGATTATCCCGATGATTGATTTATTGTCAACCCATTTGAACAATAGAATACACAATAAGAAAATGATGGCAAAGCTCAAGTGCACTGATAGCCTGATTTTTTTTTGATTTTTCTCGTTTAGGCTTTGATTTCTTTTGATGCCTAATATATCAATGCAAAAGGATGATGTTAATGCCGTTAGGGCTCCATCTGCACTTGGAAACAACGCAGAAATTAGCGCAATTATAAAGATGATTCCAATAGCAGGTGGCAAGTGATACATGGCGGTAATTGGAAAAATATCGTCTCCAATAATGTTTTTACCGTTCAAAAGCAATTGCTTTCCTTCATAAAGGGCCCCTTTGTCTAACATATATAAATAAAGCAGGCCTCCAAGTACTAGGAATAACATGTTCACAATAACCATTATTATGGTGAAGCTAAAAATATTTTTTTGTGAATCTCTTAGTGTTTTAACGCTGATATTTTTTTGCATCATTTCTTGGTCTAGCCCCGTCATGGCGATGGCTATAAAAGCCCCACCAATTATATTTTTAAGAAAGAATCCTTTGTTATTGATGTCTGTCTCGAAAATCTTAGTATATCCTTTTGAAGAAATTGCTGTTACTGCTTCTCCTAATGAGTAGTCTAAGTTGTTAAGGATATAAAACAAGCAAATGAGAAGCCCAACGAGCATACAAGTGGTTTGCAACATATCTGTATAAACAATGGTTTTCACACCTCCTTCAAATGTGTAGAGTAATATCATCAGCAAAATAATCGCTGTTGTAACCACAAAAGGAACGCCCATTTCATCTAAAATGAATATTTGCAATACATTTATCACCAGGTACAACCTTGCCGTAGCCCCAAACGTTCTGGAGATAATGAAAAACAGAGACCCTGTTTTGTAACTCTCTTTGCCAAATCGTTGATCTAGATAATGATAAATGGATGTTAGGTTGAGTTTGTAATAGAGCGGGAGTAAAACCAATCCGATAACAGCATATCCCAAAACATACCCAATAATAACCTGAAAATAACCAAGCGCTTTGAATCCATTGGCGGCAAAATCACCCACTGTTCCGGGAACTGAGACGAACGTTACCCCTGATAAAGAGGTTCCAATCATGCCAAATGCCACAAGCATCCAATTGGAGTTTTTATTCCCTATAAAAAAGGAATCATTGGTTGCATTCCTAGATGTATAATATGCTACAATCAATAGAATTCCAAAATACCCTAACACAAAAGAAAGTAAAACTATGGGTGACATATTCAATGGTTATGGTGGCAAGGTAATAAAATAATACAAATTGTGAATTAACAAGCATGAATTTGTACGTGTAAAAAACATGTCAAGTCTGTTTTTTTCTTTTGACAAATTTGCACTTTCTGTTGAGAATCATCCTAATTTTGAGCCATGCTTCAGTCTCTACATATTCAGAACTACGCCATTATTTCAAATCTCGAAATCCGTTTTTCGAACAAACTCTCCATTATCACAGGAGAAACCGGTGCAGGAAAAAGTATTCTCATGGGGGCCTTGGGGCTAGCCTTAGGAAACAGAGCTGATCTTTCTCAGTTAGGCGATAGAGAGAAAAAGTTAATTGTAGAAGCTGTTTTTAGTGTTAAAGCCATTGAAAGTATCAGTCAACTCCTAAAAAGCTTAGAAATTGATTTTGAAGGTGAAATTTTATTGAGGAGAGAGATTGGTATTAACGGAAAATCTAGGTCTTTTGTAAATGACACACCTGTTAGCCTTGGTCAACTTCAAGAAATATCTTCTTTGTTGGTTGACTTGCATCAGCAATTTGATACCCTTCAGTTGGGAAATACAGATTTTCAGCGAAAGGTTTTGGATGCAAAGGCTGCATGTATTGACCTAATGAAGGAGTATTCAGTTATTTATCAGCAATATAATGCGGTATCTAAAAAAGTTGATTCAATTAAAAATGTTATCACAAAAGCAACACAGGAAAAAGAATACAAGTTGTTTTTGTTGAAGGAGTTGGAAGAATTGAATTGGAAAGACCAAGAGGAAAAGCAGTTAGAAGAAGAATTAAACTTGCTTTCTCATGCTGAACAAATTAGAACAGGATTGTCAAAAATATCATATTCGCTATCAGAAGGAGAGAATCCAATTCTTTCTAATTTAAAAGGCATGCAATCTGTGCTTCAATCACTTTCTTCATTTCACCAAGACCTAGTACCGATGAGCAATCGGCTTGGATCAGCTTATGTTGAATTGAAGGATTTAAGTGGCGACTTAAGCTTTTTGCTGGATAAGGTTGTAGTTGATGAAAGTAGGATGGATCAAATAAGCGACAGGCTTTCTAAATCTCAACGTTTGGTAAAAAAGCATGGTCTGTTTTCTGCAGATGAATTGGTTGAAATAAGAAAACAATTGTCTGCTGACGTTTCAGGCTTCGAAAATATCCAAGAAGAACTTGTTGTTTTTGAAAAGGAGAGGGCTGTTTTGTTTGGAAATGCAACAAAAATTGCCCTGGAAATTCATCAGAAAAGAGAAAAGCAAATACCGATTTTGGCGTCAGAAACAAAAGATTTGTTGTTTAGAATCGGAATGCCCAATGCAATTTTAAAAGTAGAATCAAAAGAGGTTGCCCTTTGTTCTACCGGCATTGACCAAATTTCCTTTTTATTTGATGCGAACAAAAGTGGCAATTTTGAGCCCCTTCAAAAGGTTGCAAGTGGTGGTGAATTGAGCAGGCTTATGTTGGTATTGAAATCTTTGGTAGCCAATTCGCTTGAAATGCCAACATTGATTTTTGATGAAATCGATAGCGGAATCAGTGGAGAGGCTGCAAGGCAAGTAGGTATTTTAATGGGTGAACTCGCTTCGTCTCATCAAGTTATATCAATAACACACCAACCTCAAATTGCAGCAAAGGCAGATCATCATTTATATGTTTACAAGCAAGAGTTTAACGGCGTTGTTAATACCGATGTAAAACTGCTTACTAAAGACGAAAGTGTTTTGGCCATTGCAAAAATGCTTGCTGGAGAAAACCCGAGCGATGCAGCACTGGCAAATGCCCGAGAAATGATGAGATAACCATCAATTTGAAATTTCGTTGTAGATTTTCTGGGTTTTGGTGTTCATCATTTTCTTAACGTTTACGTATGGCTAGTCACATTCATTTTCTCATTATATTTGCATTCCAAAATATACGCAATGTCTAATCAACTACTTAAAGGAAAAAAGGGAATCATATTCGGCGCGCTTGACGAAAAATCTATCGCATGGAAAACAGCATTGGCTTGTCATGCTCAAGGTGCTGAGCTTGTGCTTACAAACGCTCCCGTTGCTTTAAGGATGGGAGAGATCAACAAACTTGCAGAAGCTGTTAATGCCCCTGTTATTGGTGCTGACGTAGTTAATATGGATGACCTTAAAAAGTTGTTTGAAGAAAGTGTTAAGCATTTTGGTGGTGGTGTAGATTTTATCTTGCACTCAATCGGAATGAGTTTAAACGTTAGAAAAGGGAAGCATTATACAGAGATGGATTACGGATTTAATCAAAGAACCCTTGATATTTCAGCAATGTCTTTGCACCGTGTGTTGAAAACTGCTTGGGACATGGATGCATTGAATGAAAATGGCAGCGTAGTTGCTTTAACTTATATCGCTGCACAACGTATTTTCCCAGATTATAATGAAATGGCAGACGCAAAGGCTTTGTTGGAAAGTGTTACCAGAAGTTTTGGCTATCATTATGGTGTACGTAAAAAAGTGAGGATCAACACAATCTCTCAATCACCTACAAGAACAACTGCGGGCAGTGGTGTTAAAGGATTTGATGGTTTTGTAACTTATGCAGAAAAAATGAGCCCATTGGGAAATGCTTCCGGAGAGGATTGTGCTAACTATTGCGTTACGATGTTCTCTGATCTTACCAAAATGGTTACCATGCAAAATCTTTTTCATGATGGTGGTTTCTCATTTACTGGCGTAACACAGGCTGTTATTGAACAAATGGAAAAATAATAATTAAATTAATTAATATTATGGAGTGGATTGAATATGTTGGGTACGTTGGTGTTGTGCTTTCTTCAGTAACTTTTTTACCTCAAGTTCTTCAAGCTTGGAAAACAAAATCTGTAGGGGATCTTTCTATTTGGATGGTTCTTATCCTTATCGGCAATGTAACAACATGGTTGTTCTACTCAGTAGTAAAAGGGGTTTTACCGATGATTATTGCCAATTCAATAATCCTGGTTCTTTCTTTAGTGATGTTATCCTTTAAATTGACTTTCAAGAAATAAAAAAAACCACTGTGAAACAGTGGTTTTTGAATATTGAAATTGTTCAATATTCATCCTCGTTGAAGAAAAAATCTTCTTGGCTTGGGTAGTCAGGCCAGATATCATCAATTCCTTCATAAATATCTCCTTCATCTTCAAGTTCTTGAAGATTTTCTATAACCTCTATCGGAGCTCCACTTCTGATGCAATAGTCGATTAATTCGTCTTTTGTTGCAGGCCATGGTGCGTCTTCAAGGTATGATGCTAATTCAAGTGTCCAGAACATAGGAAAAAGCTTTTGATTTTTGGCAAAAGTAATGGTAAATTATTTAAATCCCAATCCCAAAATATTAACACTTTTTCAATATTAGATTTCGTCACTTTCTTTCTTGTCTTAGTAAGCACTTTGTTTACCTTCACATCAAATTTATTAGGATGCTTAAAGGCAACAATATTGTCAAGTTTTATGGTTCTTTAGAAGTGTTGAAAGGTGTTGATATCAATATTTCAAAAGGTGAAATTGTAAGCATTGTTGGTTCCTCTGGGGCAGGAAAAACAACGCTGTTGCACATCTTAGGCTCTTTAGATAGCCCAGACAAAGGCGAGATTTGGTATGAGGGGAATCGAATTGATACCTTGAAACCTAGGGAGCTAGCAGCTTTCCGAAATAAAAATATAGGATTTGTTTTTCAGTTTCACCACCTGCTTCCGGAATTTACTGCATTGGAAAATGTTTGCATTCCGGGTTGGATAGCCGGGAAAAAAACAAAGGAATTGGAAAAGAAAGCAATGGATTTGTTGGTAACCTTGGGGGTAGATCACCGCGCTGCTCACAAACCCAACGCACTTTCTGGCGGTGAACAGCAACGCATAGCTGTTGCAAGAGCACTGATCAATGATCCAGGAATTATTTTTGCGGATGAACCTACAGGTAACCTCGATTCTTCCAATGCAAACTCATTGCACCACTTATTTCAGGAGCTTCGAGACAAATTGAATCAGACATTTCTCATTGTTACACACAATGAAGAACTAGCTTCAATGAGCGATAGGGTGCTTCACATGAAGGATGGTAAATTTTGTGAATAACAATGCTAGATCCTCGGCCTCCATGTAATTTCTTCTACCTGTAAGTCTTTCGCAATATACCTCGAGAGCGTAAACAAATAGTCACTCAACCGGTTGATGTATTTAATGATCAACCCATCTTGTTCTTCATCATTCATTAATAATTCAACAACCAACCTTTCAGCCCTCCTGCATACGCACCTAGCTATATGTAGTTGTGAAACTGTAGGATGACCTCCCGGCATGATGAAATATTGCAATGGCTCTAGATTTAAGTCCATTCGGTCCATTTCATCTTCCAATAAAGTGACATCAGTTTCTTTTAAGTCAGGGATTTTAAGTTTTGTTTCTTTTTCTGGATCACATGCCAGTGCTGACCCAATTGTAAACAACCTATCTTGAACTTCTTTCAATATGGTCCTGATTTCTGGAATAGATATCAAATCTCTGCATAAACCAATGTGGGAATTTAGCTCATCAATGGTTCCATAAGATTCAATGCGTGCGTGAGATTTTAAAACTTTACTTCCCCCTATCAGAGAAGTCGTTCCCTTATCTCCTGTTTTTGTATAAATTTTCCATGCCATATTTCACAAGTTATTCTTATGATAATGTAGCAATGACTTAATTGTTCACTGAATATAAATTATATTATTAAATGACACTGGCAGCATCCTTTCTTTTGTCGCTCTCAAGCAACCCATCGCGTAGCCTAATAACCCTTTTGGCATAGTTTGAAATGTCTTCTTCATGGGTTACCAACACAACCGTATTGCCTTCATCATGAATCTTTGCAAAAATGCTCATAATCTCATAAGATGTCTTTGTGTCAAGGTTTCCTGTTGGTTCATCAGCTAAAATGATAGAAGGATTGTTAACCAAGGCCCTGGCAATGGCAACACGTTGGCATTGTCCGCCTGATAGCTCATTGGGTTTGTGGTGACTCCTGTCCATCAAATCAACCTTGCGCAAAACTTCTTGGGCCATTTCAGTCCGTATTTTTTTTGGCAATCCCGCATAAACCAATGGCAAGGCTACATTCTCTAAGGCTGTTAACCTTGGCAGCAAATTAAATTGTTGAAATACAAACCCGATTTCTTTGTTGCGGATATCTGCTAAATCATTGTCAAGCATGGTACTCACATCCTTGCCATTCAAAATATATTTCCCAGAAGTTGGGGAGTCAAGACACCCTAAAATATTCATCAAAGTACTCTTGCCAGATCCTGAAGGACCCATCAAAGCAACATATTCATTTTTAAGAATCTCAATATTTAGGCCTTTCAGGATTTTTAACTCCTGATTTCCCATGAAATAACTTTTTCTGATATCCTCGAGGTGAATAACTGAATTTGACATGTAATTATTTTTTTATCACTTTTGGCACTGTAAAAAATTGTTCTAAACGTTCTGGAGCATTGCTTAATGCTGTCTCGGTATCAACAGATCCCTGAACCACATCTTCACGTAAACTATTTTCTGTTTTACTGATATGTGTTAACGGTAGAATCCCTTCTGTATCGATTTCATTGAGCTTTTCAACAAAGCCAATCATTTGCTGCAAGTCAATCCGAATAGATTCGGTTTCCTCTGGATTAAATTCCAATTGAGCCAATTTTGCAAGCTTTGCTACCATTTCCTTGTTCAATTCCATAGAAGATGATTGATTGCAAAATTAACCAATCTGAGGAGACTCTATGTTTTTTATTGATGAACGGAAGATAAATGATATCGAATTTTATAATAGGGCCATGATTAGCAGGCTATACATTTATTATCTTTGTAATATGAGTATGGAAAAGGCAATTGTCATGAGCGGAATTCGCCCTACTGGATACCTCCACTTGGGTAATTATTTTGGTGCAATGCGGAATTATGTAAAGTTGCAAGATGAGTATTCTTGTTACTTTATGGTGGCTGATTTACATGCTCTCACCACGCATCCCGATACCAAAGAGTTGAAAGCAAATGTACATAGGGTGATAGCTGAAAACATTGCCTGTGGCATCGATCCTGAAAAGGCTGCACTTTATTGTCAAAGCCATGTTAAGGAGACTTCAGAGCTTTACCTCTATTTGAACATGTTGGCATACCTTGGTGAGTTAGAAAAGACCACTACTTTTAAAGACAAGGCAAGGATGCACCCAGAAAACATCAATGCAGGTTTGTTAACATACCCCGTTTTGCAAACAGCGGATATTATTTTGCACAGAGCAACTTGGGTGCCTGTTGGGAAAGATCAAGAGCAACATCTTGAAATGGCCAGGAATTTTGTAAAGCGGTTTAATCATCGCTACGATAACGTTTTTCCAGAACCAATGGCTTATAACTTTGGTGAAAATCTGGTGAAAGTACCTAGTTTAGATGGACAAGGGAAGATGAGTAAGAGTGAAAACCAAATGGCTACCTTGTATTTAGCAGATGATGATGAATTGATTAGGAAAAAAGTGATGAAAGCTAAAACCGATGGTGGACCAACAGAACCCAACATGCCTAAACCTGACTATATAGAAAATTTCTTTTTGTTAATGAAGCTTGTCAGTAACATAGAGGTGGTGAATTTTTATGAAGAAGCCTATAACAATTGCTCTATTCGTTATGGCGATATGAAGAAACAATTGGCAGTGGACATGGTTGAATTTATAGCACCAATTAGAGAAAAAGCGGCTTCCATTCAACACAATGAGCAGTATTTAAATGACATCATGGAGCAAGGCGCTGAAAAAGCCAGGGCCAGTGCACAAGCAACAATGCAACTTGTTAGAGAGGCTATGGGGTTAAATTATTGAGAATGTTTGGTTATTATGTCTTTAACTCATAAAAAAGTTAATCTTCCTCTGATTTTATCAAAAGGAATTTGTATTTTGTTCAATATCAACAATCCTCAGAAATAGTCATTTAAATTTATGTCCAAGATAAAAAAGCCAAAACATGTTGCTGTTGCCGGAAATATCGGTGCTGGTAAAACAACTCTTACGGAAATGCTGAGCAAGCATTATAGGTGGATTCCTCAGTTTGAGGATGTTGATCAAAATCCATATTTATTTGATTTTTATGACGACATGCCAAGATGGAGTTTCAACCTTCAGATTTATTTTTTGAATAGCCGATTGAATCAACTCATAGAAATAAGCAAGGGCACTGAAACGGTGATACAAGACAGAACGATATATGAAGATGCATATATTTTTGCACCCAATTTGCATGAAATGCGGTTGATGAGCAAAAGAGATTTTGAAAATTATTTCGATTTTTTTCAAAACCTTCAGCAAATGGTTAAGCCACCAGATTTATTGATTTATTTGCAAGCGTCGGTGCCAACATTGGTTGGACAAATTCAAAAAAGAGGCAGAGAATATGAAGAAAATATAAGACTCGATTACCTTAAGAAATTGAATGAGTTTTATAATAAATGGATCGAGGGCTACAAGGAAGGTCCTTTGTTGATTATTAATGTCGATCAAAATAAATTTGCAGAAAATAGTGAGTACTTTGGAGAAATCATTTCTAAGATAGACGCAGAATTGTATGGCCTTTTTTAGGATGATTAGTCAATAAAAATTTCCTCTGGAGAAAATGATGTCCCTTGAAGCATCTCTGATGAAGCTTCCAATAGTTTAACAACCGCAGATTTTCCGGCTGTTCCAAGACCCAAAGAGTATTCATTGACATAAAGGTTAATATGTTTTCTCATTACCTCTTCGTTCATCTCTTGGGCGTTTTCTGTAACGAAAGCAGGAAGTGTTTTGATATTTTCAAGGGCAAAAGAAAGGCTTCTTCGAATTACCCTGTTTATTTTTTGATTGAGGGAGATGTCAAATTCCCTACGCGACAAGATCCCCCCGAGTGGGATTGGTAAATTGGTTTTAGATTCCCATAAATCTCCTAGGTCCGCCAATTTAAAAAGACCTTTGGAGGCATAAGTAAATCTGTTTTCATGGATAATAACACCCATATCTGCTTTCCCTGATAAAACAGCATCTTCAATTTCATTGAAGGGAAGAAAGAATTTGTTTTTTATATGCGGGAAAGCCATGATGAAAAGAAGATGGGCCGTAGTGTTTATTCCTGGGAGAATAACAGAGATTCCATGATTTTCAGCTGCATCCAACGCCAGCATTTTATTTGCAATGAGGATAGGCCCAACCCCCTTTCCAAGGGCGCCACCAGCGTCAAGTATGTAATAATGTGGAATCAACTGGGTTACAGCGCCATAGCTCACTTTTGTAACATCGAGGGTTGCAGTTTGTGCCATTTTGTTGAGTGTTTCAACATCTTCTAGGATGTATTCGAACTCCAAGCCTTCTGAGTTTATTTTATTGTTCAGCAGTGCATCAAAAATAAAGGTATCATTTGGACAAGGAGATATTCCTAAGGTTAGCTTCATATACCTGGATTTTGTGAATAGAAGGCTATTAGTTTATTTAGGGGAGGGAAAATTGAGTCTATGGCTTCTTTGATTTTCCACTTGCTTTTATCTCGTTCACCTACCGAATTTGATATGCCCCTAATCTGAACAAAAGGAATGTTTCTCATCAAGCAAACATAGTGAAATGCGGACCCTTCCATCGTTTCGATATCTGCTTTATAAACGTCTTTAAAAACTGAAATCTTTTTGGCATTGGTTGAAATTTCATTAACACTCATACTCCTCGCCAAGGGTAAGTTTGTTTTTTTTAGCAAAAAATCATGGTGGTTATGGAGCATGCCATTGCTAAATGGTGCCGTATTTTCATGCAAGAGTCCAAGCGCAAATAAATCTTGGTAGCTGTTATTTTCAAAAACGCCCATGTCGTTTATCATTTCATCTTGCACAACTACAGCAGTGCCAACCCCAAAAGTATCTGAAAAAGAACCTGCTATACCAACTTGGATAACAATGTGTTGAAATTGGTTTGAAACATTCTCAGAAAGGAAAAATGTTGTGGCTATTGAACCTAAACCTGTAACCCAACCTTCTATAGAAAGTCCATTTTTAACGCCCATCAAATGAATAAATGGACGTAATTCGAGTTCCGTTGCTGCTGCTATTACTAACTTCATGAAGTAAAGTTCAGTATTTCATCACAAATGGAATGCAAATAAATTTAAAAGTATCAACAGTACATCAACTTTTAATTACCCATGTATCCTTAACTTTGCAGCCCCAAAAAGGGAAATCATGCCAATATTATATTTAACAAGGCTGGAGCATTTCAATGCAGCACATAGATTATTCAATCCAGGTTGGAGTAAAGAACATAATGAACTTGTTTTTGGGAAATGCGCCAATGAAAATTGGCATGGTCACAACTTTGAATTATTTGTAACTGTGAAAGGAAGTCCCTCACCGGATACAGGTTTTATTGTCGATGCAAAATTGCTGAGCAAGATCATCAATACGCATGTAATTGAAGTTTTAGACCACAAGAACTTAAATTTAGACGTGCCTTTCATGGAAGGAAAAATTTGTTCTATTGAAAACCTGGTTTATGAAATTTGGCTTCAACTTGAACACCGTTTACCTGATGGTGTTCGTTTGCATAGTCTCAAGTTAGCTGAAACACCAAGAATATTTGTAGAGTATTTTGGTGAGTGATTATTTTTTAGCCAAACAATTTAGAATTTTAAAACGTTGTATAAATAATATAAGGTCAATTTAAAAGTCAGACAATGGGTGAAAAAGTATCAGTATTCAGGGAGGAGCATTTTAATGCAGCACATAGGTTAAATAATGCAAAATGGACTGAGTTAGAAAATCAGCGAATCTTTGGTAAATGCAATTTGCCAAATTATCATGGACACAATTATGTACTTATTGTAAAAGTAATTGGTGAGATTGATCCAGAAACAGGTTACGTTATTGATATGAAATTGTTATCTGATCTTATTCGAGACAATATTTTGAATAAGTTTGACCATAAAAACCTAAACCTCGATGTTCCTGAATTCAGAGAGTTAAATCCCAGTGCGGAGAATATCGCAGTTGTAATTCATAACTTACTACGTCCTTTACTAAGCGAACATTTGTCGCTTCAAATACGTTTATATGAGACTCCTAGAAATTTTGTGGAGTTTCCTGCAGTTTAAAAACAAATTATGGCATACAAAAAAGTCGACCATTTCGATGAGCACGTAACCTCTGGTTTAATTGAACATTATAGAGAATCTCTAAATCTGTTGGGTGAGGATGCTGACAGGGAAGGTTTGTTGAAAACGCCTGAACGTGTTGCAAAATCAATGCAGTTCCTAACGCAAGGATATCAGATCGACCCTAAAGAAATTTTAAATTCTGCAAAATTTCACGAAGATGTGAGTGAAATGATAATTGTAAAAGACATAGAGCTTTACAGTTTGTGCGAACACCACATGCTGCCATTCTTTGGCAAAGCACATGTTGCTTATATTCCTAACGGTTGGATTACTGGATTGAGTAAAATAGCCAGGGTTGTTGACACTTACAGCAGACGCCTTCAAGTACAAGAGCGCTTAACTACTCAGATTCTAGATGCCATTAAGGAGACGCTGAATCCTCTTGGAGTAGCTGTTGTAATTGAGGCTTCACATCTTTGTATGATGATGAGGGGGGTACAAAAGCAAAACTCTGCAACAACAACATCCGCTTTTTCTGGTGAATTTAGGAACAATGAAACGAGAAGCGAATTTATCCGCTTGATTGGATCTAAACTACATTAATCTATACAGTCTTAAGTTCAATGGGTTCAATTCATTAATTGATGTTTAATTCATCATTTAATGAATTGAACCCATTTTTGGTATTAGACATAATTGATATGTATTCACAAGGTTAGTGTGCCAAGTAAGCAAAAACCCAAATTGTGTATCCCCAGTATATAGCCAAAGTGAAATAATTGCATAAAAGACAGTCGCCCAAATAATTAATAATTCATTAATCTAACGTTCATTATTTGTTAAGCACACAAAAGATTAGTTCGTAATTCATAATGGTAAATTCGCCCTTCAAAAAACAGTTATAGGGAGTTTAAATGCCTTAGCTGCTTCGTCCATTTAATCTTTTAAATTTTAAACAATGAAAATTGAAATAAGGCGCCACAGCTTTATGTGTATTGTACTTTTGCTTCTTTTGGGAATTTCATCATCAAGTTTTTCCCAAACAAAGTCAACTGTTACGGGTGTTGTAACAACTGAAGCGGGGCTTCCAATAGCTGGAGCCACAGTCACTGCTATGAATGAAAGTGGAAGCACATCGCAATATACCACCATCACAAGCAATGCGGGTGAATTCAGTTTTAATCAACTTACAGTTGGAGCTAAATACCGTTTCATCATATCATTTAGTGGGTATAAGGAGCAATTGATACGCAACTATGCTGTAAAAGTTTCTGGGAATACTGCAATTAAGGTTCCACTAACCGTTTTAAATACCGATTTAGATGAGGTTATTGTGGTAGGTTATGGTACACAAAAAAGAATAAATGCAACAGGAGCTGTTGACCAAATTACTTCAAAAAGTCTAGAGAATAGGCCAGTAACCAATCTTACCCAAGGTTTACAGGGTATGCTCCCTAACTTAAATTTGAGAATGTTGGATGGCAAACCTACGCAGTCGCCATCTTACAACATAAGGGGTACAACTTCAATTGGGCAAGGTGGTAACGCGCTTATTTTAATTGACGGTTTCGAAGGTGATCCAAGCCTTTTAAATCCTAACGATGTTGAAACCGTCTCAATATTAAAAGACGCAGCATCAGCAGCAATATACGGAGCAAGAGGTGTGTTTGGGGTTGTACTAATCACTACTAAAAAAGGACTTAAAGGCCGTACCAATGTAACTTATTCAAGTAATTATGCCATAAAATCTCCGGTTACCACGCCTGATTTTGTAACCGATGGTTATCTATGGTCAAAGATGTTTGCAGAATCATTTATAAACGGAGATGGTGCATTTCCACAAAATGCCAACAAGACTCAAAAATTTTCACAAGCATATCTTGATGAATTTAAAAGAAGATCTGAGTCGGGACAGCCGTACAAAACAGTTGAAATTGACCCCGTAACAGGTGAGTATACTTATTATGGAAGTCAGGATTATTATGCTGAATTGTACAAAAGAAATACAGCTGCATTCGAAAACAATTTATCAGTAAGCGGCGGTGGAGACAAATCAACATTTTTGGTGTCAGGTCGTTTTCTTAAGCAAGATGGTTTATTTAAATACAACAGCGATGACTACGATACGAAAAATTTCAGGGCAAGGGGTTCAATCGAAGCTTTTCCATGGCTGACTGTCGAAAACAACACAGACTATTCCGTATCTAATTATCACAACCCAATTAACGTGGGCGAAGGTGGTGGAATTTGGAGGAATATTGCAGATGAAGGAAAACCAACCGTGCCATTGTTTAACCCGGATGGTTCGTTAACTTTCGCATCATCTTATACAATAGGGGATTTTTTTTATGGTAAAAATGGATTTGATACACGTAATGAAGTAATAAGAAACATCACTGGTTTGAGAAGCAGGTTCTTCGACAATAAATTTAGGGTTAATGTTGATTTTACTTTTCGGAATACAAACTCAAACAGGTATCAAAAGCGTGTACAGGTTCCATTCAGTAATTTCCTAGGTGTTACTTCTTATGTAGGACAAACTACCAATGATATAGCAACTGAGGATGCTAAAACCAGGTATTTAGCAACCAATGTATATGCTGAATACGAAAATTATTTCGGCGATAATCATTATCTGAAGGCAATGGTTGGTTACAACTACGAACAATCAACTTTCAACCGTGTTGCTGTTCAGCGCAACGGTCTGATTTTTGATGATGCGAGCGATTTAAACCTGGCTTTAGGTCAGGCAATAAATACCGGTGGTGGTTACGAGCAATGGGCCATTTTAGGAGGTTTTTCAAGGTTGAATTATGCCTTTAAAGATCGTTACCTTGTGGAAGTTAATGCCCGTTATGATGGTTCATCAAAATTCCCTGCTAATCAACGCTTCGGTTTCTTCCCATCAGTTTCGGCAGGTTGGAAAATCAATAAAGAGTCATTCTGGAAAGTTTCTCCAAAAGCTATTTCTGAATTTAAGCTTAGGGCTTCTTATGGATCGCTTGGTAATGGTAACATTGCATCATATGCCTTCCAAGAAATTTTCAATATAAACCAGTCAGGTATTATTTTAAACGGAGTTAGGCCTCAAACAACCCGTAACCCAGCGGTGGTTCCTGAAAACCTAACGTGGGAAACCTCTACTACCAGTAATATTGGTCTAGATATCAGCATGTTGTCAAATCGCTTAAGCTTCTCTGGTGATGCTTATGTTCGCAAAACCACTGATATGTTTACGCTTGGACTCACACCACCTGCAGTGTTCGGAGCTTCCGTGCCAAGAGGAAACTATGCTGATCTTACTACAAAAGGTTGGGAAGCTTCCATCACGTGGAAAGACAAATTAGGCAACGGGAAAAAACCATTTAAATACAATGTGCGCTTTGTTTTATCAGATAATAAAACAGTCATTGATAAATACAACAACCCTGAAAAATTCTTGAACGATTTTTACGTTGGACAAACAATAGGCGAGATTTGGGGGTACGAAACTGCAGGCTTTTTTATAGATGCTGCAGATATCGCTTCTTCTGCCAAGCAGAACCCACAAATGAGGGCATCTCCCACAGGCTTATGGTTTCCTGGTGATATTAAATTAAGAGACCTCAACAAAGACGGCTTA
>Ga0164294_10001385_pt1 | contig 22580 bp, 25 predicted proteins | sample GEODES005metaG_FD_111479 | JGI IMG/M metagenome (GOLD analysis project Ga0164294, IMG submission 111479) | Oligotrophic lake water microbial communities from Sparkling Lake, Wisconsin, USA - GEODES005 metaG | ecosystem: Environmental > Aquatic > Freshwater > Lake | place: USA: Sparkling Lake...
TCCCGAGAAGGTGATCGCGCCGATCGCGATGCCCAGGCCCATCTCGATGCGGCTGACGCTGAGGATCTCGCCGTCCGCGCCCAGGATGCCGAACGCACCCGGGTTGAGGAACGCCGCCGCCGCGACGAGCACCGCCGCCATGCCGACCAGCGAGTGGAAGGCGGCGACGAGCTGCGGCATCGCGGTCATCGCGATCCGCCGCGCGGTGACGAAGCCGATCACGCCGCCGATCGCGATCGCCGCGCCCAGCTCGATCGGGCTCGCGATCTCATGCGTGATCAGCGTGGTGACGACGGCGATGCCCATGCCGAGCATGCCGAGCCGGTTGCCCCGCCGGCTGCTCGCCGGGCTCGAAAGCCCGCGCAGTGCGAGGATGAAGCAGATGCCGGCGACCAGATAGGCCAGCGCCACCCACGGATTGACAGGTGCCCCCTCGTGCATGTGCTCAGCCCTTCTTCTTGTACATGGCGAGCATGCGCTCGGTGACGGCGAAGCCGCCGAAGATGTTCACGGAGGCCAGCGCCACGGCGATCAGGCCGAGCCACTTGGCGACTTCCGCGCCCGATGCCGCGGACGCGATCAGCGCGCCGACGATGATCACCGAGGAAATGGCGTTGGTCACCGCCATCAGCGGCGTGTGCAGCGCCGGCGTGACCGACCAGACCACGTAATAGCCGACGAAGCACGCCAGCACGAAGATCGACAGGATCGAGATAAAGTCCATTTTTCAGTTCCCCAGTGCGACGCGGTAGCGCGCAAAAGCCAGGCTCGCTTTCGAGATCTGAGTGCGCCGCCGATTGGTGGCACGCTCCTGATCGCCTCCGTCCGTGGAGCCCGTTTTCATCCTGCGGCCGCTGCAATGCGCGGCTCTCTGATTATAATTCTTCCGCCAGTGCCCCAGCGTGCCGGTGGCTGTCGGTGCCAGCTCGGGATAGGCCTGCATCCGCCGTACGAGCGCAATACCCTCGAGCTCGACGGCCTGCGCATTCCCCTCTGCCCCACCACCACCGGCCGGGCAGATATCGGGAAGCTCGGCCAGCCCCGGCAGCATGCCGAGCAGTTCCGAGCGAGCCTGCGCGAGCGTTGGCGGCGGCGCCACCGGCTTGCCGCTCCTCTTGGGAATGGCAACCCGGTACTGCGCCTGTGCAGCCGTGCCGGACAACAGCAACGCCGTTGCGCTTGCCAGACAGCAAGCGCGCCAGCCGCTCACCCGAGCAGCCTCTCGTTCACCACCTTGCCGCCCTGGGTCAGGCGGATGGCATTGCCGATCTCCTCGTCGAGTACCGGCTTGCCCTGCTCCTTGTCCCAGAAGGCGGAGAGGAAGTTGAACAGGTTGCGCGCGAACAGCGCCGAGGTGTCGGCGGCGAGACGCGAGGGCACGTTGCGGTGCCCGACGATCTTCACCCCGTGCTTCTCGACGACTTCGCCGGCGACGGCGCCTTCGACATTGCCGCCGGCCTCGACCGCGAGATCGACGATCACGCTGCCCGGCTTCATCGTCGCGATCTGCGCGTCGGTGATCAGGCGCGGCGCGGGCCGGCCCGGGATCAGCGCGGTGGTGATCACGATGTCCTGCTTGGCGATATGGCTGGAGACGAGCTCGGCCTGGGCGGCCTTGTACTCGTCGCTCATCTCGGTGGCATAGCCGCCGCTGCCCTCGCCCTCGATGCCCTTCACGGCCTCGACGAAGATCGGCTTGGCGCCGAGCGACAGGATCTGCTCCTTGGTCGCGGCGCGCACATCGGTTGCGGAGACCTGGGCGCCGAGGCGGCGCGCGGTGGCGATTGCCTGCAGGCCGGCGACGCCGACGCCCATCACGAAGACCTTGGCCGCGGAGACGGTGCCCGCCGCGGTCATCATCATCGGGAAGGCGCGGCCATATTCACCGGCTGCATCGAGCACCGCCTTGTAGCCCGACAGGTTCGACTGGGACGACAGGATGTCCATCGACTGCGCACGGGTGATGCGCGGCATGAACTCCATCGCCAGCGCCTCGAAGCCCGCGGCGGCATAGGCATCGACCCGGGCGCGCTCGCCGAAGGGATTGAGCCCCGCGACGATCCAGGCGCCGGGCTTGGCACCCTTCAGGCTCGCTGGGTCGGGCCCCTGCACGCCGAGCACGATGTCGGCATCCTTGAGCGTCGCCGCGGCGGTGCCGACGGTCGCGCCGGCATCGGCATAGGCCTGGTCCGCGATCGAGGCAGTGTCGCCCGCACCCTTCTCGACCGCCACTTCGGCGCCGAGGGCCACGAACTTATTCACCGTTTCCGGAGTCGCGGAAACGCGCCGCTCGCCGGCGGCGGCTTCCTTCAGAACTGCGATCTTCACTTAGCTGGCGATCAGGAAGACGACGAGAGCAGCGACCAGGGCAACCGCAACGGTGCCCCACGTCATCATCACCTTGAAACCATTCCACGTCTGCTCATGTGCATTGAGCTGCGCGGCGTTGTCACCGGTGTCAACCATTCGTCTCTCCCCTGAAACTTTATGAAGTGACCTTAGCCCCCGGCGCGCACCCGCTCAACCCTCGTACGACTTCGGCAAGCTTAAGCCCGTCTTTACCCAAAGCTTTTATGAGGGACGACCTGAAACGGGACATTGGGGACAGGAAGAAAGCGATGACGCGCAACGGCCAGCGCCTCCTGATGCTGATCGACGACGAACCGGCACAGCGCCGTCTCGTCGCGGCCATTGCCGCGCGCCGCGGCTGGCGCACCATCTTCGCGGGCGAGGCCGAGATCGGCATCGCCACGCTGGGCACCCCCGACGGCATGGCGCTTGACGCCATCATCCTCGACCATAGCTCGCCCGACGCCGATGCGGCAGCGCTGATCGCCGAGCTGCGCGCCCGCCGGCCGCAGCTGCCGATCCTGATGCTCACCGCCAATGGCTCGGTCGCCAATGCCGTCAACGCGATGCGGGCGGGCGCAACCGACTTCCTGGTCAAGCCGATCGCCTCCGAACGCCTGCTCGCCGCGCTCGAGGCCGCGGTCGGCGGCAAGACCGCGGGCGAGCTGCGCCCGCTCACCGAGAAGCTTTCCGCCCCGCTCGCCTTCGACGAGATCGTCGGCAGCGCGCCGCAGTTCCGCGCGGCCCTCGCCATCGCCGCCAAGGCCGCCCGCGCCCGCGTGCCCGTCCTGATCGAGGGCGAGAGCGGCGTCGGCAAGGAAGTGGTGGCCGAGGCGGTGCATGCCGCCTCCCCGCGCAACAAGAAGGAAATGGTCTCGATCAATTGCGGGGCGATCCCCGCCAATCTGGTCGAGAGCGAGCTGTTCGGGCACGAGAAGGGCGCCTTCACCGGCGCGTTCGAGCGCAAGATCGGCCGGTTCGCCGATGCCGATGGCGGCACGATCTTCCTCGACGAAGTCGGCGAGATGCCGCTCGACGCGCAAGTCAAGCTGCTCCGCGTGCTCCAGTCAGGCGAGATCCAGCCGATCGGCGCGCGCCACGCCCGCGAAGTCGATGTCCGCGTCATCGCCGCGACCAACAAGACGCTGCAGGCCGAAGTGGAGGCCGGGCGCTTCCGCGAGGATCTCTATTACCGCCTCAACGTCGTCCAGGTGACGATCCCACCGCTTCGGGAGCGCACCGGCGACATCCCGGCGCTCGCCCGCCACCTGCTTGCCCGCGTCGCCGAGCAGCCGGGACTGCGCGAGCTGGGGATCACCGACGATGCGCTCCAGCTGCTCGGCAGCTATGACTGGCCGGGCAATGTCCGCCAGCTCCAGAACGCGCTGTTCCGCGCCGCCGTGCTCTGCGACGGCGACGGACTGACCCGCGCCGACTTCCCGCAGATCGCCCAGCTCGCCGCCGGCCGCCCGATGGGCAATGGCCAGCCGGCTCCCGGCGCGAACAATGCCGGCGTCACCCTGTTCCGCCCCGACGGCAATCTGCGCGCGCTCGACGAGATCGAAGCCGATGTCATCCGCCTCGCCATCGGCCATTATCGCGGCCGGATGACCGAGGTCGCCCGCCGACTGGGGATCGGGCGCTCGACGCTCTACCGCAAGCTCGGCGAGCTCGGGATCGACCAGAGCGCGGCCTGAACCGGGCTCAGTCCCACCAGAAGAACCACCAGTCCGACGCCATCAGGCTGGCGGCGAGCGGCGGCAGGCTCGTCGTTCCCTGGTCGACGATATCGCTGCAGTAGAGATATTGCTCGCGCGCCAGCGCCATCGCCTCGGCGCGCGTCGCCGGGCGCTTCGTCACCCGCAGGTCGATCACGTCGCCCGAGAGCCCGACCAGTTCGGCGCCGTAGCGCTGCTTCCAGCTGCGCAGCACCGCGACGTGCAGCGCCGCCGATGGACAGGCATTCCAGCCACCCCAGCGCAGATAGGCCGGCGCTTCGCTGCCGTCTTTGATCGGCAGCAACAGGATGTGCACCCGCTCGAAGGGCTTGCCGGTAAGGATGTCCGACGCAACCGTAAGCCCGGATCCCGAATGATCGGTGATCTCGGGCCAATCACCTTGCTCGGGAACCTCGGCCTCGACGCCATATTCCTCGGTGAAATGCCTCTCTAGATCGGCGGGCAGGACAATCTTCGCCGCCGCAGCGAGGGCAGCACCCGGACCCGGACCAGCCTCGCCCTCGAAATTCTCGGCGATCATCGCCAGCGCTTCGTCGTCCCCGACAACTACCGGCCAGCCCTTGCCCTCGCGGCGCAGGCGCTCCCAGGTGGCTAGCGCCTGGTCGCCCGGAATTGTGACCAGCGGATAGGGTGTCGGCGAGGAAATCACCGGTCGCGCCATGGCGGTGCGGCCGAACCATGCCGCCACCGTCCCGAACATCGCCCCCAGCACCCTGCGTCGCATCATCGCGCCTTCCCTCACTTTCGGCACGGCGGATTATATACCAAGCACCACATCGGAACAATAAGGGAACATTTGCTATTACCGCTCGCGGCATCCCGCCCTGAGCCCTAGACCATCAGCCAGTTCCACAGCAGCCGGCCGGGCAGGAAGGCGAACATCCCCGGCAGCAGCAGTCCGGCTGAATAGAGCGTCCACATCAGTCGCTTGTGCAGCGCAATCTTGCCCATCCGCGCCGCGCGGATCGCGCGGAACAGGGCGAGGAAGACCACCGGCACGAACAAATGGATCAGGCTGAACTGACCCTGGTTGATCGTGCGGATGAAGATCGCCGAGACCGCGGCGGTGAGCATCAGCATCGCCCAGATCCGGCCGAGCATCCTGTGGCGGGCGTCGCCCTTGCGAGCCAGCAGCACCCAGAGCCCGAGCGGGATCGCCGGCAGCACGGTGGCGAGGTGGATCAGGATCGCGACCTGCTTCGCTTCATAGGTCGACGGCGTATGGCCGAGCAGGACCCGGGCGACCGCGAGCGTGGTAGCGCCCGCCAGCGCCGTGGCGGCGACGAGCAGCGCACCCTTGGCGATCCGCGGCAGATCGATTGCGACTTCTTCCCGAACCCTTGCGACCATGACGTGCCTCCCGACTGTGTTGACGAGGGCAGGATGGCGGCTGGCGGAGGGCCCGCAATCGCGGCTACGTGGACCGGCAACTCGCTTCGCCGGCGGGCGGCGGCGCGGTGGGCGCCGCCATTTGGCGAAGCGCGAACGGGACGGGGACAAGACGGTTTGGGCAGTGCACGGCAGATCCTGATCGACTGCGCGATCATCTTCGGCGTGGGCGTGGTGCTGGCGCTGGTCGGCCCGTTCGGCAGCTTCGCCGCGCCGTTCGGCCTCAGGCTGCTCTACTGGCTGGCGATGAGCTATGCCGGCTACTTCCTCTATTTCCCGGCGATGGCCGGCGCGACCGCGCTGGCCCCAAGGCTGGAACTGCCCGAGCCGGCTTTGTGGGCGGCGGCCTGCCTGATCGTCACGCTGCCGATGACGCTGGTGACCTGGACCGCCAACTTCATCTGGCGCGCCCCGCGCTGGCCGACGCTCGACGAGGCGATGGCGCATTACTTCAACGTGTTCGTGATGGGGGGACTGGTCTGCGCGCTGTTCTGGTTCGCCCGGCAACGCCATCGCCCCCGGCCGGAGCCGGCGGACGCGCCGAGCGAAGTCGAGGCGCCCGGCGACCCTGCCCTGCCCCGGCTGGCCGAGCGCCTGCCCCCGCACCTGCGCGCCGCGCCGATCGCGCTGGAGATGGAAGACCATTATGTCCGCGTGCACACCGTCCATGGCTCGGCCCTGCTCCTGATGCGGATGCGCGACGCGGTACTCGAGCTCGACGACATGCCCGGCGCGCTCGTCCACCGCAGCTGGTGGGTCGCCCGCGACGCGGTGCAGGGCGCGCGCCGCGAGGGCCGCAATGTCCGCCTCCACCTCAGCGGCGGGATCGAGGCGCCCGTCGCCCGCGCCCAGGTGAGCGCACTCGAAGCCGCTGGCTGGTTCTAGCGCCTGGTTCTAGCGGACCGCCACCAGCCTGGCCTTGGACAAATGCCAGCGGCTGTCGGCCGGATTGCTGCTCACGCCCTCGACCACGCGGTGGAGCGTGTAGCTGCCGCGGAAATGCTGGCGCTTGCCGTTCTTGAGCGTGGCGTAGACATCGACCGGGACGGTGATCCAGCGCTGGCTCATCCCGGCATCGCCGTCGCGCGGCGTGCCGGTGACCACGCGGGTATGCGCGGTCGCGGCGAAGCCCTGGCGGAAGCTCGCATAGCTCTTGCCGCTCGCCTTGCCGCCATCATCCCACAGCGCATAGGCGCCACGGAAATTGCCGCGGTCGATCGCGGCATAATAGATCTCGACCACGCCGCGGGCCGCCTCGGGACTGTCCGCGCCCTGCACGGGCAAGGGGGCGGCGAGCAGGGCGAGGGTCAGGGCAATCGGCATGGGATATTCTCCTTCTAGCGCGCGATCAGCGCCGCATCGCGGAGACCACGCCAGACCCTCAACGCCTGAACCGTCTCGAATACGTCATGCACCCGGATGAGCTGTGTCCCCGCATCGGCGCCCTTCAGCGCAAGCGTGAGGCTGCCGCCCAGCCGCTTGTCCGCCGGCGCCTCGTTGCCGAGCGCGCCGATCATCCGCTTGCGGCTGGCGCCGAGCAGGATCGCGCAGCCCAGGCCGTGGAAGAGCGAGAGCCCGTTGATCAGCGCGAGATTGTCCTGGAGCGTCTTGCCGAAGCCGATGCCCGGATCGACCAGGATCTTCGCGCGATCGACACCGGCGGCGGCCACGTCCTCGACGCGCTTCTCAAGCCAGTCGTACACATCGAGCAGCACGTCCGCGTAGCCCTCGCCGCCATGCGGGCCCTTTTGCGGCTCGGGCGAATGCATCAGTACCACCGGACAGCCGGCCTGCACGATCACCTCAAGCGCGCGCGGATCGTAGAGCAACGCCGCGACGTCGTTGACGATATGCGCGCCGGCGGCGAGCGCGGCCGTCATCACCGAGGCGCGGCGCGTGTCGATCGAGACTGCGGCGCCACCGGCGGCGAGCTTGCGGATCACCGGCACGACGCGCTCGATCTCCTCGCCTTCCCACACTTCCGCCGCGCCCGGCCGCGTCGACTCCCCGCCGACATCGAGGATCGCGGCACCGGCCGCCGCCATGTCGACGCCGGCGCTGGCCGCGGCATCGGCGTCCTCGCTGAGCTCCCGCGAATCGGAGAAGCTGTCGGGCGTGCGGTTGAGGATCGCCATCACCTGGGGCTGATCGAGCCGCACCATCCGCTCGCCCAGCTTCAGCGGCGCACGCGGCGCGGTGATGCGCTGGAGGATCGCGGCGATGCGCGGATCGTCGGGCAGGTCGGCAACGGCGATCGTGCGCTGGAAAACGCGCTTGCCGTCCTGCCGGGCGATCAGCTCGAAGGCCGAGCACCAGCTGAGCCCGCCGGCCAGGCGAACGACCTCGCCGTCGCGGTTGACCGGCGAATCGGCGAGCTGGACAGGGCGGAGATAGAGCCGCGCGGTTGCGGGGAGATCGAAGGTCATGCGGCGACCGTTCCAGAGGCGATCCGGCATGGAAAGGGGAAAGTGCGCCCCTCCTCGTCATCCCGGCCCTGAGCCGGGATCCCGCTACCTCGAAACCTCCGCGAAGAAGCGGGACCCCGGCTCAAGGCCGGAGTGACGGTGTTGGAATCAGGGCTGCGTCGCGAGCAGGTAGTTCTGGCGGAGCGCGTCGATCGGCTTGAGGCCGTCGGCGGCTTCGAAGTTCCAGAAGGTCCAGCCGTTGCACGACGGCGCGTTCTGCAGCGTCGCGCCGAGCTTGTGGATCGAGCCAGCCTGGCCCTCGCAGCTGAGCGAACCGTCGGCGCCGACGGTCGCCTTCCAGCGGCGCTTGCTGTCGGTCAGCACGGTGCCCGGCTTGAGATAGCCATTCTCGACCAGCTGGCCGAAAGCGACGCGCGGCTGGCTCTTGGGCGCCTGCATCGTCTTGAGTGCCGATTCGTCGAGCGGCAGCGCCGCATCGATGCGCTCCTTGGCGGCTTCGACATAGGCGGTCTCGCGCTCGATGCCGATCCAGCGGCGGCCAAGCCGCTTGGCGACCGCGCCGGTGGTGCCGGTGCCGAAGAAGGGATCGAGGACGACGTCGCCTGGCTTCGTGCTGGCGAGCATGATCCGGTAGAGCAAGGCTTCGGGCTTCTGCGTCGGGTGGACCTTGGTGCCGCCCTTCTTGAGGCGCTCCTGGCCGCCGCAGATCGGGAATTCCCAATCCGAGCGCATCTGGATCTCGTCGTTGAGCGTCTTCATCGAGCGATAGTTGAAGGTGTATTTCGCCTTCTCGCCGGTGCTCGCCCAGATCAGCGTCTCGTGCGCGTTGGTGAACCGCGTGCCCTTGAAGTTGGGCATCGGGTTGGCCTTGCGCCAGATGATGTCGTTGAGGATCCAGAAGCCCAGGTCCTGGATCGCCGAGCCGACCTTGAAGATGTTGTGATAGCTGCCGATCACCCAGATCGTGCCGTCGTCCTTCAGGATGCGGCGCGCCTCGGCCAGCCATTCGCGCGTGAACGCGTCATAGGCGGCGAGGCTGTCGAACTTGTCCCACTCGTCGGTGACCGCATCGACGGCACTGCCGTCCGGACGATTCAGGTCGCCGCCGAGCTGCAGATTATAGGGCGGATCCGCGAAGATGCAGTCGATCGACTTGGCCGGCAGCGCGCGCATGGCCTCGATGCAATCCTGCTGCAGGATCGTGTCATAGGGCAGTACATCTACCCAGCTGCGAACCGTTGCCGGCTTCAGCCTGCCCTTTTCGAGAACCCCCATTAACCTCTTTCCCCTTGTTGGAGAGGCGGTTTCTGTCGTGGAACGACCTCGCGTCAAGGGAAGATTGGTTAACGAAAAAGCCTGCGATTCCGTTAACTTGTGGAACGGTCCACGAACTTATCCACATGCTGAGTCAAGAAGTTATCCACAGGCACTAGATATGGGGTGTGGCGAAAAAGACTCAGATCAGCCGAGCGCGATCGCTTCGCCGCCCAGGGCCACGCTTTCGTTGAGCCGGTAGCGCGCCTGCTGCGCGAAACCGAGTTCGTAGAGCGCCTGGGCCTCGATCTGGAGCAGGCTGGAATCCTCCGGGAACTTGATTCGGCCGGCGACGCACAGCGCGGCGCGGCGGATCGCGTTCGCACCCGATGCGCGGATCGCCTCGGCCAGATCCTCGCGGCTGAAATCGGCGCCGAGCGAATCGGACGGCAGCTCGGCTTCGAGCGCGCGGTCGCGCCAGTGGGTGACGTCGTAGAGATGGGCGATGTCGGTGCCGAGGATCGGGTCGCGCAGCGTCTCGAGGAAGGCCGGGTGCAGCGGGTGCGCCGGATCGCCAACATTGCAGCGGGTGAAATAGGGGGCGAGGTGCCCGCCGGTGTTCTGGATCATGTAGAGCCGCACCGAATCGCAGCCGAGCGACTGGCCGAGGCGCATCAGCGCCGGCATCTCATGGAAATTGTCGAGCTGGACGGTGGCGTTGAGGTGGTATTCGCGGAACTCGCCGCGCGCGCGCTTGGCGGCGATGAACTGGAGGTTCGGGTAGAGCTTCTCCCACTTCCCCGGCCGGCGGACATGCTCATAGACCCAGGGCGTGCAGGCATCGATCGAGACGTTGACCATCGCGCGGTAGCGATCGAGCCCGGCATATTGCGCCCAGCGGCCCTCGCCCATCAGCAGCGCGTTGGTGTGCAGCTCCATCTCCACGTCGAGCGCGTGATCGGCCATGTAGCGCAGGATCGAGCGATAGTGCGGGCTCGACCAGGGATCGCCCTGGCCCGAAAGCGAGATCATCACCTTCTTGCCGCCGTCCTCGCTGGTCTCGAGCATCGGGCGGAACACCTGCTGCTCGATCTTGTCGAAGCGGCGCTCCTGCGCCTCGTCGGCGGCGAGGATCGAATCGCGGCACGAGGGGCAGGACAGGTTGCAGGTCACGTCGTGGGCGAGGAACAGCCAGCGCGGGCCCTGCTCCATATGGGTGATCTCGCCATCGATCACCGCGCGCATCGCCGGATCGGTGACTTCGTCGCGGGTCGGCAGCGTGTCCTCATTGATGAAGGTGCAGCGCTGCTTGTGGCAATGGCGATAGGAGCCGTCGAGAATGCTGGCGCGCATCGCTTGGGCCGGGGCGCTGTTCCAGATCTGGTCGGCGGTGCTGCCGTCGAGCTGGCCGAGACGCTGCTGCGTCCAGATCGAGCAGCAGGGCGCGACGGTGCCGTCCATCAGCGTCTCGAACTTGGTGAAGGGCGCGTCGCAGAAGCGGTTGGAGAGGTCGGCCGACTTTTCGGTGCCGTGGCGCTCGAGGAAGAACAGCGCGCCGGCGATCTGCGGGCAATGCGCATGCTGGGCGGCGAGGCCGGCGAGGAAGGAGAAGCCGCGCTCGCGGTTCACCGAGAGGGCGTGGAGCATGCCGCCGAGAATGGCGAGGATCTTGCGGACCGGCGCGGTCTGGCCGGGCTCGAGCACTTCGAGCAGGTCGCGCAGCTCGACGATATCGTCATTGCCCGCGGCGTCGGCGAGGAGCGGCCAGACTTCGGGATGATCGAGACCGTCGCCCAGGCGATCGACGAGGCTGGAGAGGATCGGATAGAATCGGCTCGCGGTCGGATCGGTGACGGCCGGGCCGGCATCGGCACCGAAGCCCTGCGCCTCGGCGGCGGGCAGATAGGACATGCGATCACTCCGGAAATGGTTTCGTTCACCATTTTAGGAGACGTGCAGCCCCGGCGGGTGCGGAAGGCGGCAATTTTTGCCGGGTGGACCTTAGAGATCGCTGGGATTCAGCCGAACCCGATCAGATCGGCGGCATCATAAGCGACGCGCAGGCCGCCGGGCAGGATGATCTCGATGCCTTCGCCCGGTTTCCCGCCACGCCCCCCGCGCCAATGCCCGAGGATGGCGCGAACCTTCGCCCGGGCGTCTTCGTCGAGCCCCTCGAAACGCACGCGGAGCTGGGCCATCGCATAATGCCGCGCGCCGGGCAGAAGCGCGGAAACCGTGGCGGGGCGATGCTTCTCAAGCCGGGCGCGCTGCTTCGGCGTCACCTGCGCATCGAAGCCGGTCCGGTCGTCGCGGCAATCGAGGACAAAGGGCGCGGCATCGAGGAACCCGGGGGCGTCGATGTCGATCATGGCGAGCCGCGCCTCGAGCGCCTTCCGGAAGTCGGACTTGCGATAGCCCGCGGTCATTCCGCCGCCGGAATCCCGAAGTCGAAATGCGCCTGGGCGACGGGCGCGAAACTGCGGCGATGATGCGGCGTCGGGCCGAGCGTGCGCAGCGCTTCCTGGTGGACCTTGGCGCCATAGCCCTTGTTGCTCGCCCAGCCATAGCCGGGGTGGAGCGCGTCCAATTCGATCATCATCGTGTCGCGGCGATGCTTGGCGACGATCGAGGCCGCGGCGATCGACAGGCAGAGCGCGTCGCCGCCGACCACGGCATGGCTCTGGTGGCTCCAGTCGGGGCAGCGATTGCCGTCGACCAGCACGAAGGCGGGCGGGATCTCCAGCGCCGCGACCGCGCGGGTCATCGCCAGCATCGTCGCCCAGAAGATGTTGAGACTGTCGATCTCCTCGACCGTGCAGATGCCCACCCCGACCCTGGCGCAGGCGAGGATCTCGGCGCAGATCCGCGCGCGCTTGGCGGCGCTGAGCACTTTCGAATCGTCGATGCCCTCGGGAATGCAGTCGGGGTCGAGCACGACGGCGGCAGCCACGACCGGGCCGGCGAGCGGGCCGCGCCCGGCCTCGTCGACGCCCGCGACCAGGCCGTTGTGGAGCTTTCCGTATTTCCGTTCGAACTTGAGGTCAGGCCCAGATCTCTTAAGCATCGCCAACCCGCCATGGCGGATAGCGGCGCATCTCGCCAGCCTGGTAGAGACGAACCGCGTTGCCAGCCGGATCGCGCAGCCGCGCCTCGCGCCAGCCCCAGGTCTCGTCCTTGGGCTCCTGCTCGAACTTGATGCCCTGCTGCTGGAGATAGGCGACGGTGACGTCGAGGTCGCCGCATTCGAAATAGGTGACCGGGGCGGTATATTCCGGATCGGTGGCGATCGAGAAGGTCGCGCCGCCTTCGGCCTCGAACCGGGCATAGCGCGGCGCGGCGCGGACGACCTGGCGCAGGCCGAGCAGCCGGTAGAAGCGCTCGCTGGCGGCGAGGTCCTGCGCCGGCACCGTCACCTGGTTCAGCATCGGCTCGAAGAAGCTCATGTTGAGGTCGAGCCGGACCGCCTGGTGCCCCATCGGCCCGTGCCCGCGGCCGAGCCCCGGAGCTTCGCGCATCGCGATGCGGACGAAGCGGCGGGCGCGGCGCACCGCCTCGGGCAGGTCCCATTCCTCGGCCAGCCCGCAGGCGATCGCGGAGGAAAGCGTGCAGCCGGTGCCGTGCGTGTTGTCGCTCTCGATCCGCGGATTGCTCCACTCGATCTCGGGCGGATCGTCCGCCGCCACCGACCACAGCCGGTCGGTGACCACCGCGCCTTCGGCATGGCCGCCCTTGACCAGCACCGCGCAGCGATGCGCCTTGACCAGGGCGCGCGGATCGCCGCCCAGCGCGGCCAGCTCGGGCAGGTTGGGCGTGACCACCGTGGCGCGGTCCATCAGCCGCTCGAACGCGGCGATCGTCGCGTCATCGGCCAGCGTCGCGCCGCTCGAGGCGACCATGACCGGATCGAATACCACCGGCACGCCGGGCAGCTCGGCGAGCTTCTCCGCCACTGCCGCGGCGGTGCGCGCCGAGCCGATCATGCCGATCTTGATCGCATCGACGCCGATATCGCTGACGCACGCCTCGATCTGGGCGAGCACCATCTCGGTGGGAACCGGGTGGACGCCGGTAACGCCCAGCGTGTTCTGCGCGGTGATCGCAGTGATCGCGGTCATCGCATGGCCGCCGAGCATGGTGACGGTCTTGATGTCCGCCTGGATGCCGGCGCCGCCGCCGGAATCCGAGCCGGCGATGATCAGGATGCGTGGCGTCATAGGCTCAGCCCCAAAATTCAACCTTTGAACCGGCGCTCCGTGCCCGCCGGGTTGTTCGCCAGCGCCTTACCCGTGCGCGCCGGCCGATCCAACAGTTCGCCGCCGCAATTCGGGCAGCGCTCGTCGAGCGCATCGGCGCAGTCCGCGCAATAAGTGCACTCGAACGAGCAGATGAAGGCACCGCCCTCGTCCGCGGGCAGATCGGCGCCGCAACGCTCGCAATCGGGGCGCATCTCAAGCATGAACGCCATTCCGCATCATATCGATGAAAAACCATAGCGTGCCCGTAATCAGCGCGACGGCAACCGCATGCCAGAAGCCGTCGAGCGGCGACATCGATCCGCTGGCCAGCCGGCCAAGATTCGCCAACGAGGCGCCAATCGCCCCGGCCATGCCTACCGATATCGCCAGCTTCGGCCGCCCGGTCACGCCGCGACCTCCGCCACCACGCCGCAGATCCGGTCGACCACGGCTTCCACCTGGGCGCGGTCGTCGCCCTCGGCCATCACGCGGATCACCGGCTCGGTGCCCGAAGCGCGGATCACCAGGCGGCCCTTGCCGTCGAGCTCTTCCTCGGCCGCGGCGATCACGTCCTTGACGCGCGGGTCCTCGAGCGGCTTGCCGCCCTTGAAGCGGACATTCTTGAGCAGCTGGGGCAGCGGATCGAAGCGGTGGAGCACTTCGCTGGCCGGCGCGCCGGCGCGGACGATCTCGGCCAGCACCTGGAGCGCCGCGACCAGCCCGTCGCCGGTGGTGGCATAGTCCGACAGGATGATGTGGCCCGACTGCTCGCCGCCGACATTGTAGCCCGACGAACGCATCTTCTCGAGAACGTAGCGATCGCCGACCGAGGTGCGGATCAGGCCGAGCCCCTGCGCCGACAGATGCCGCTCGAGCCCGAGGTTCGACATGACGGTGGCGACCAGGCCGCCGCCCGCAAGCTTGCCCTGGCGCGCCCAGCCGCCGGCGATCGTCGCCATCAGCTGGTCGCCGTCGATCACCTTGCCCTGCTCGTCGACGACGATCAGCCGGTCCGCGTCGCCATCCAGCGCGATGCCGATATGGGCGCCGCTCGCGACCACCGTCTCGCACAGCGTCTCGGGCGCGGTGGAGCCGACGCCGTCGTTGATGTTCTTGCCGTTGGGGGTGACGCCGATCGCGATCACGTCCGCGCCCAGTTCCCACAGCGCCGAGGGGGCGACCTGATAGGCCGCGCCATTGGCGCAATCGACGACGATCTTGAGGCCGTCGAGCGTCAGATCCTCGGGGAAGGTCGACTTGGCGAAGTGGATATAGCGGCCACGGGCGTCCTCGACGCGGCGGGCGCGACCGATCTCGGCGGAAGGCGCGAGCGGCACTTCGCCGTCGATCAGCGCCTCGATCGCCAGCTCGTCCGCATCGGAAAGCTTGAAGCCGTCCGGGCCGAACAGCTTGATGCCATTATCCGCATAGGGATTGTGGCTGGCCGAGATCATCACGCCCATGTCGGCGCGCATCGAATGGGTGAGCATCGCCACCGCCGGCGTGGGCATCGGCCCGACCAGCACCACGTCCATGCCCACCGAAGTGAAGCCGGCGACCAGCGCGTTTTCGAGCATATAGCCCGAAAGGCGCGTATCCTTGCCGATCACCACGCGGTGCTTGTGATCGCCGCGCGCGAAGTGCGCACCGGCGGCCATGCCCACCTTCATCGCCATCGCCGCCGTCATCGGCGACACGTTGGTGGCGCCCCGGATTCCGTCCGTACCGAAATATTTTCTTGCCATGTGCCGTTTTCTCGCGACCTTGCAGGCCAATCTCCGCCACCGGATTAGCGCGGAAACTCCAAAAGGGCGAGCATGTCGCAACCAACCCGTATTCTTCTCTCGCTTATTGCCGGTCTGGTCCTTGGCGCGGTGCTCGCCGCCTGGGCACCGGCGACGGCGCTGACTGCCGCCGATTTCGCCCAGCCGATCGGCCAGGCCTGGCTCAACGGCCTGCAGATGACGATCGTGCCGCTGGTCGTGGCGCTGCTGATCACCGGCGTAGCCGCCACTGCCGAGGCCGCGCAGGCCGGGCGGCTGGCCGGGCGGGCGATCGCGCTCTACGTCGTCGTGCTGTTCCTCTCGGCCGTCGCCGCCGCGCTGCTGACGCCGCTGTTTCTCCATATCGCACCGCTGCCGCGCGAATCGGCCGATGCGCTGCGCGCCGCGCTGGCCGGCGCCGAGAAGGTCGGCCCGGTGCCGCCGATCGGCGACTTCCTGGCGGCGATCATTCCCTCGAACATCGTCAAGGCCGCGGCCGAGAACGCCTTCCTGTCGCTGATCATCTTCTCGCTGATCTTCGCCTTCGCGATGACGCGGGTGGGCGGCGAGGCGCAGAAGCTGCTGACCGACTTCTTCAAGGCGCTGCGCGACGTGATGCTGGTCGTGATCGACTGGGTACTGTGGGTGGGCCCGATCGGCGTGTTCGCGCTGGCGCTCGTCGTCGGCGCCAAGGCCGGCACCGGCGCGTTCGGCGCGCTGATCCACTATATCCTCACTGTCGCCGGCGTCGGTCTTGCCGTGACGATCTTCGCCTATCCGGTCGCGGTGTTCGGCGGGCGCGTCGGCCTCGGCAAATATGTCCGCGCCGCGCTGCCCAGCCAGGCCGTCGCGCTCAGCACCCAGAGCTCACTGGCGACACTGCCGGTGATGATCGAAGGCTCGGGCAAGCTCGGCGTGCCGGTGGCCGTATCGGGCGTGACGCTGCCGCTCGCGGTGGCGATCTTCCGTGCGACCGGCCCGGCGATGAACTTCGCCGTCGCCATCTATGTCGCCGAATGGTTCGGCGTGCCGCTCAGCCCCGCCACGTTGGCGGTGGGCGTGGTCGTCGCGACGCTGACCTCGCTCGGTTCGGTCAGCCTGCCCGGCACGGTGAGCTATGTCAGCGCGATCGCGCCGGTGGCCGCCACGATCGGCGCGCCGGTGAGCCCGCTCGGCCTGCTCGTCGCGGTCGAGACGATTCCCGACATCATGCGCACCGTCGGCAACGTCACCTGGGATATCGCCGCGACCAGCTGGCTCTCGCGCCGCGCCGGCAAGGTGCCGCTCGACGAAGCCGACGCGATCCTCGCGCACGACAGTTGAGGCTGAGCCGGGCGGCCGAGGGGTCGCCCAGCCGCACCCTCCCTCCGGGGGAGTGATCGGCGAAGGCTGCGCCGCAGCTTTCGGTTCACGTCTGCGGCGCGAACGTCCCGATCACTTCATCAAAACCAGCTCTTCCGACATGGTCGGGTGCAGCGCCACGGTCTGGTCGAACGCGTCCTTGGTGAGGCCCGCCTTCACCGCCACCGCCGCGGCCTGGAGGATTTCCGGCGCGTCGGGGCCGATCATGTGGAGGCCGACGACCTTGTGGGTCACGCCGTCGCAGATCATCTTGTAGAGCGCGCGCTCGTTGCGGTCGGCCAGCACGTTCTTCATCGCGCGGAAATCGGCGGTGTAGACCGCGACCGAGCCCAGCTTGTTGCGCGCCTCGCTCTCGGTCATGCCGACGCCGGCCATCGGCGGGTGGCTGAACACCGCGCTGGGGATGCACGAATAGTCGACCCGGTGCGGCTTGCCGCCGAAGATCGTGTCGGCGAACGCCTGGCCTTCCCGAATGGCCACCGGGGTGAGCTGCACGCGGTTGGTCACGTCGCCCACCGCATAGATCGAATCGATCGAGGACTGGTTGTCCTCGTTGACCTTGACCGCGCCCTTGTCGTCGAGCTCGACGCCGATCTCGGCCAGGCCGAGCCCTTCGGTGTTGGGCACCCGGCCGGTGGCGAAGACGACGCAGTCGACGTCGATCGGCTCATGCTTGGTCAGCGAGACCTTGAAGCTGCCGTCCTCGTTCTGCTCGATCGACTTGAACTCGGCATGGAAGCGGAAATCGATCCCCTTCATCAGCGAGATCTGGAGCAGCCGGTCGCGCATCGAGTGATCATAGCCGCGCAGGATCACGTCGGTGCGGTTGACCATCGTCACATGGCTGCCGAACTCGTTGAAGATACCGGCGAACTCGTTGGCGATATAGCCGCCGCCCGCGATCAGCACGCGCTTGGGCAGCTTGTCGAGGTGGAAGACTTCGTTCGAGGTGATGCCGAGCTCGCTGCCCGGGAACTCCGGGACGTGCGGATGCGCACCGGTGGCGATCAGGATGGTCTTGGCGGTGACCTTGCGGCCGCTCGCCAGCGTCACTTCGTGCGGGCCGGTGACGGTGGCGCGCTCGAGGAAAGTCTCGACGCCGTTATTGTGCAGCGTCTGGGTGTAGAGCCCGTTGAGCCGGTCGACATCGGCCAGGACATTGTCGCGCAGCACCGCCCAGTCGAAATCGCACTCGGGCACATTCCAGCCGAAGCGGCGGGCGTCCTTCAGGTCCTCGGCGAAATGCGCGCCATAGACGAGCAGCTTCTTGGGGACGCAGCCGCGGATGACGCAGGTGCCGCCGACGCGATATTCCTCGGCGACCGCGACCTTCGCGCCGTGCGCGGCCGAAACGCGCGAGGCGCGCGTGCCCCCGGAACCGGCACCGATGACGAAGAGGTCATAGTCATAATCGGCCACCGGCACTTCCTTCCGCTCGTTACGTGGGCGGGAGATAGGGCGCGGACGGCGCGATGCCAATGTGCTCCACCAACGTCATCCCCGCGAAAGCGGGGACCCATCTCCCGGACCATCCCACACCACACCGGCCGTGATTGTGGACAGCGCACAAGATGGGTCCCCACTTTCGCGGGGATGACGGCTGGGATGGAGATCAGCGCTTCCGCACAAACTCGGCGCGCAGGACCAGGCCCTTGATGCCTTCATACTTGCAGTCGATCTCCTGCGCGTCGCCGGTCAGGCGGATCGACTTGATCAGCGTGCCGCGCTTGAGCGTCTGCCCAGCGCCCTTGACGGTCAGGTCCTTGATCAGCGTGACCTGATCGCCGTCCTGGAGAATGTTGCCGACCGAATCGCGCACTTCCACCGCGTCCGAGGCGCCCGCCTTGGCCGCGGCTTCGGCGGCGGAGATCCACTCTCCGCTCGCCTCGTCATACACATAGTCGTCGTCGCTCATCCGAAGGCTCGCTGGATCAGGTCGTTGGTCGAAGCATCGAAGTCCTGGCCGCCGGCGCCTGCCGCCTTGGCCATTTCCTTGCCCAGTTCGACGCCGAACTGATCGAACGCATTGATCCCGAGCAAGACCGCGTTGACGAAAGTACGCTGCTCGTAGAACGCCAGGATCGCACCGAGCGTGCGCGGGTCGACGGTGTCGAGCAGCAGCGTGGCCGACGGGCGGTCGCCCGGATAGTCGCGCGCCAGGTCGTCATTCTTGCGGCCCGCCATCAGCGCCGCGCCCTGCGCGAACATGTTGAGCAGCAGCTGGCGGTGATGCTCTTCCGCAAGCCCGTCGCCCGGCTCGATCGAGCCGATGAACTCGAGCGGCACCAGGCGGGTGCCCTGGTGGAGCAGCTGAAACACTGCGTGCTGGGCATCGGTGCCGACGCCGCCCCAGGTGATCGGCGCGGTCGGATAGGTCACCGGCTGGCCCTCGGCGGTGACGCGCTTGCCGTTCGATTCCATCTCGAGCTGCTGGAGATAGCTCGGCAGCAGGCCGAGGCGCTCGTCATAGGCGAAGGTGGCGCGCGTCTCGCAGCCGCGGACCTGCGTGTAGTAAAGATCGGCAAAGGCGGCGAGGACCGGCGCGTTCTGCTCGAACGGGGCGAGGCGGAAATGGCGGTCCATCTCGGCGGCGCCTTCGAGCAGCTCCTCGAACGCGTCCCAGCCCAGCGCGAGCGCCGCGGGGAAGCCGATCGACGACCAGAGCGAGTAGCGCCCACCAACGCTCTCGTTGAACGGCAGCACGCGAGTCTCGTCGATGCCGAAGGCGATCGCCTTCTCGGGCGCGGCGGTGAGCGCGACGAGCTGGCCGTACGGATCGGCGACGCCGCCCTGCATCAGCCAGGAGATCGCGCTCTCAGCGTTGAGCATCGTCTCGGTGGTGGTGAATGTCTTGGAGGCGATGGCGATCAGCGTGGTCGCGGGATCGAAGCGGTCGAGCGCGGTTTCCAGCGCGACGCCGTCGACGTTCGAGACCACGGCGACTTCATAGCGGTCGGAATCGCGGCCGAGTGCATCGACCAGCAGGTCCGGACCCAGCGCCGAGCCGCCGATGCCGATATGGATGACGCTGCGGATCGGGCCGAACGCCTCGGCCTCGATCGCATCGATCAGCGCGCGCATCCGGGCATGGTAGGACTGGGCGCGGCTGACGCTCTCGGGCGAGCCTTCGCCGCGCTCGGCAGTGTGCTCCACCGCGCGGCCCTCGGTGACGTTGATCTTCTCGCCGGCGAACAGCGCGTCGCGCTTGGCGACCAGGCCCATGTCCGCGGCGATCTTGCTGAAGGCAGCGATCAGCTCGGCGGTAAGGTGGGTCTTCGACCAGTCGAAATGGATGCCGGCGACGTCGGTCGACAGCGCGGCGACCCGGCCGGGGTCCTGCGCGAACAGCTCGGTCAGCTTGGATAGTTCGAGCGACTTAACTGCGGACCAGTCGGGCAATGCCATGTTCATCTCCTTTGCGGCAGCCAGCCCCTATCGTCCCAAACTCGCCGCCGCCACTCCATTCATCGGCTTGACCTCACCGCCCGCCCCAAGCAGAGCATGACCCCATGGAAAACACCCCCGCCGATTCCCTCGACGAGAAGCCCGCCGCCCCCGCCGCCACGGTGGAGGAGAAGCCCAAGAACGAGTGGAAGGAGCTCGGCGTCTTCCTCGTCAAGCTGGCGCTGATCGTCTTCGTGGTGCGCAGCTTCATCTTCTCGCCCTTCTCGATCCCGTCGGAATCGATGATGCCGCGGCTGCTGGTGGGCGACTATCTGTTCATCACCAAGTGGAACTACGGCTATTCCAAACACTCGCTGCCGTGGAGCATGCCGCTGATCCCGGGCCGGATCTTCGCGGGCACGCCGACGCGCGGCGACGTGGTGGTGTTCAAGGCGCCCGGCCATAATGGCGAGGACTGGATCAAGCGCGTGATCGGCCTGCCGGGCGACTCGATCCAGATGGTCAACGGCCAGCTGGTGCTCAACGGCAAGGCGATCCCGAAGCAGCGCATCGGCGACCTCGAGCTGCCGATCACGCCGAACGTGCGCGAGTGCAACACGCTGTTCCAGGCGATCGACGCCAAGGGCAACCCGGTCTGCAAGATGCCGCGCTTCCGCGAGACCCTGCCCAACGGCAAGGCCTATGACGTGCTCGACCAGGGGCTGACCCCGCAGGACAATACCGAAGTCTATCATGTGCCCGCCGGCCATGTCTTCCTGATGGGCGACAATCGCGACAACTCGACCGACAGCCGCTTCGCCCAGCCGCCCGAGAACCAGGGCATCTCCTATGTCCCGATGGAGAATATCGAGGGCAAGGCAGTGCTGAGCTTCTGGTCGACCGACGGCAGCGCCAACTGGTTCCTGCCCTGGACCTGGTTCACCGCCGCGCGCTGGAGCCGGATCGGGGAAGGCTTTTGAGCGCTCCCGACCTGGGGGAATGGATCGCGAAGACTTTCGGCCAGCGCCCTTCTGACCTGGCCCCCTATCAGCGTGCGCTGACGCATGGCAGCCAGGCGGCGGAGAATTACGAGCGGCTCGAGTTCCTGGGCGACCGGGTGCTCGGGCTCGCCATCGCCGAATGGCTGTACGAGCGCTTCCCGGCCGAGCCCGAGGGCGCGCTTTCCCGCCGGCTCAACACGCTGGTGACCGGTGCACAATGCGCCGATGTCGCGCGCGAAGTCGGCGTGCCGGTGCTGCTCCGCCTCGGCAAGCAGGCGCGCGGCGACGGCGCGGCGGACAGCGACAATGTGCTGGGCGACGCGATGGAGGCGCTGATCGGCGCGCTCTATCTCGAATTCGGCTTCGCCCCGGCGCGCGACTTCGTCCGCAAGGCCTGGGCAAAGCATATCGACGCGCATGCCAGCGCGCCCAAGCATCCCAAGTCGGCGCTGCAGGAATGGGCCGCGGCCAACAACCGCCGCGCGCCGGAATATGAAGTGACCGACCGCTCGGGCCCCAACCACGCCCCGCGCTTCACCGTGAAGGTGTCGATCGGCAGCTTCGCCGATGCGAGCGCGGAAGGCACAAGCAAGCAGGAAGCCGAGACCGCGGCGGCGGCGGCACTGCTCGAAAAGCTCAAGAAGTGAGCCCGGCCCTCTCCTCCTCCGTTCGCCCTGAGCTTGTCGAAGGGCGCCGGGCCACAAGCACGGACCGGTGAGCTTTTACGCCTATATGCTCCGCTGCAACGATGGCAGCTACTATACCGGACACACTGAAGACCTCGACGTCAGGCTCGCCCAACACCAGCGCGGGACGTTGCCCGGCTACACGCACACACGTCGACCGGTTGAACTGGTTTGGTGCGAAGCGTTCGGCACCCGCTACGAAGCGCTCGCCGCCGAACGGCAGATCAAGGGCTGGAGCCGAGGCAAGAAGGAAGCGTTGATCGCCGGAGACTGGGCGCGGATTTCCGAACTCGCACGCAATCGCCAAGCGGATAGCCGCCCTTCGACAAGCTCAGGGCGAACGGTGTAGAGGGCCGAATGACTTCAGAGAATCAAAGCAACCCCGAAACCCAGCGCTGCGGCCTGATCGCGATCGTCGGTGCGCCGAATGCCGGCAAGTCGACCCTGGTCAATGCGCTGGTCGGCCAGAAGGTCGCGATCGTCAGCCCCAAGGCGCAGACCACGCGCGCGCGGGTGATGGGCATCGCGATCGAAGGCGATGCGCAGCTGATCCTGGTCGACACGCCGGGCATCTTCACGCCCGAGCGCCGGCTCGATCGCGCGATGGTCGCCGCTGCCTGGGAAGGCGCCGAGGGTGCCGACCTGATCGCACTGGTGGTCGACGGCAAGGGCGGCATCGGCCCCAAGGTGCAGACCGTGATCGAGAGCCTGAAGGACCGGCGCGAGCGCAAGATCCTGATCCTCAACAAGGTCGACGTCGCCGACAAGCCGAAGCTGCTCGGCCATGCCGCCAAGCTCAACGAGATCCTGCCGTTCGACGAGACCTATTTCGTCTCGGCCCAGACCGGCGACGGCGTGCCCGAGCTGAAGGCGATCCTCGGCGCCGCGATGCCCGAGAGCCCGTGGCACTTCCCCGAGGACCAGGTCTCCGACGCCACCGACCGGATGATCGCCGCCGAAGTGACGCGCGAGCAAATCTATCTCCAGCTCCA
>Ga0164294_10001386_pt1 | contig 22577 bp, 22 predicted proteins | sample GEODES005metaG_FD_111479 | JGI IMG/M metagenome (GOLD analysis project Ga0164294, IMG submission 111479) | Oligotrophic lake water microbial communities from Sparkling Lake, Wisconsin, USA - GEODES005 metaG | ecosystem: Environmental > Aquatic > Freshwater > Lake | place: USA: Sparkling Lake...
ACTTCCCACCCGAGGCCGTCGCCGAGCACTGCGGGGTGAGCGCCGAGGAGATCCGCACGCTGGCCCGCGAGATCGCGGCCGCCCCGACGGCGGCGGTGTACGGCCGGATGGGCACATCCACCGTCGAGTTCGGCACGATCACCAGCTGGCTGGTCGATGTGGTGAACATCCTGACCGGCAACCTCGACCGGGCCGGCGGGGTGATGTTCGCCAGTTCATCAGTGAGCTCCGCACCGCGGCCCGCCCGGCCGGGGCGGGGTTTCACCACCGGCCGTTGGCACAGCCGGGTCTCCGGATACCCGGAGGCGTTATCCGAACTGCCCACCGTCGCGCTGCCCGAGGAGATCGAGACCGCCGGCGACGGTCAGATCCGCGCAATGATCACGCTGGCCGGAAATCCGGTGCTGTCGGCACCGGACGGTCCGCGGCTGTCCGATGCCCTCGACACCCTCGACTTCATGCTGTCGGTGGATCCCTACCTCAACGAGACGACCCGGCACGCCGACGTGATTCTGCCGCCGCCACCGCCGTCGCGCGTCGGTCATTTCGATGTGGCGTTCGCCGCCGCAGCGGTGCGTAACAACGCCCGCTACTCGCCGCCGGCCGTGCCGCTGGCCGACGATCGGCCCGACGAGTGCGAGATCCTGTCCCGGTTGGCGTTGATCGCACGCGGCTTGGGGCCGGATGCCGATCCCGCCCTGGTCGACGATCAGATGATCGCGGCGAGGTTGGCCAAGGAGGTCGCCGATCCGGACTCACCGGTCGCGGGCCGATCCGTCGAGGAACTGACCGCAATGCTGGCGGACGGTCCCGGTTACGAACGACAACTAGACATGATGCTGCGGTTGGGCCGGTTCGGTGACGCATTCGGTGCCAACCCCGACGGTCTGAATCTGCAGCGACTCAAGGACAACCCGCACGGCATCGACCTCGGTCCGCTGACACCGCGGATTCCAGAGATCCTCCGAACTCCTTCTGGCATGGTCGAATTGGCGCCCGAGCCGATCCTGGCAGACATCCCACGGCTGCACGCCTCGCTCGGAAGCAATGACGATGGTTTCCTGCTCATCGGACGTCGGCATCTGCGCTCCAATAACAGCTGGTTGCACAACCTGCCGGCACTGTCCGGTGGTACCAACCTCTGCACCCTGCAGATCCACCCCGATGACGCCGCCCGGCTGGGTGTGACCGATCTGGCCGTGGTGACCGGCCCGGGCGGCAAGCTCGAGGTGCCCGTCGAGATCACCGATGCCATCCGACCGGGCGTGGTGTCCCTGCCGCACGGCTGGGGACACTCCGCGCCCGGCACCCGCATGTCGGTGGCCGCTCAGCATCCCGGGGTCAACGTCAACAGTCTCTTCGATGACTCACTGCTGGACCCGCTGTCCGGTAACGCGGTACTCAATGCGGTGCCGGTGGAGGTAGCGGCGGCGGGCTGAGGCGCGCGCGTCATCGCACACCCTCCTTGCTGTACACCACCCGTAGCACGTGACCTACTTCAGGGCCCATCACCGTCGCGGCCAACTCACAGAATATGGCGACGAATCCCGGCCCGTGCGCGGGGCTGCTGTCGGCTGCCAGGTGGTGGGCCACCTCATGAAGCACGACCAGTTCACGCATCGCCCAGCCGGCAGCGCCGCGCTCCGGAACCGCGACAACGCCTGTGCCGTCGCGGTTTTCATAGTGGGCAGCCGTGGCAGACCGCCGGGGACGGACGGCGATCCGGTCCCGCCCCGGCCAGCGGGCCGTTACGGCCGGCAGCGCCAGCACCGCGTCGAGATAGCGTTGTACGGACTCCATGGAGGCAAACCGTGCTTCCGGCGGCAGGGTGATCGGATCACCGAAGAAGTCGATGGCGCGGGAACTGTGCGCGGCGGCGCGGTCGAAGAGGGTGCGGACGAACTCCTCGGCCGCATAGACCCGAGAACGTTGACTGTCTCGGGCGCTCACCGCGGCAGCCGGGGCCGCGAACCCGGTAACTCGGGGCTGGCACCCAACCGGGCCTGGCGTCCGGCGCGGTCACCGGCTCGTCGCGCGGCCGACGAATACCCCGCCGTGGCGCTGGTGGCCCGCCAGGTGCCGCGGGCCTTGGACTCGGCGCGATAGTGGTTGCGAAGCTCGATTTCCTTGTTACGCAATGCGATCGCAGTCCCGGGAGCCGCCGTTCGGGACTTCGTCACCTCCCGCCTGGCCTCGTCACGGGCGTCGGAGAGGCGCTGTCCGATCCGGGTACCGAAGGCGAGTTGAAAGTTGAGCCGCGCGGTGATGGTGGGCGTGGGCCGGTGCGCACCGGTCGCCAGGTAGGCGTCACAGGAGCGCACCATCTGCACCACCAGGCTCGCATACAGCGCGTGGCTGGCGTCGATATCCTCGGTGAACCCGTAGGCATAGACGAACGTCGAGTTCGACGCCACGTCACACCGGACATCGTTGGCCAAGGCGATCGCGGCGAACAGTTGGACATAGGTGCGCAACCCGCGGCTACCCGGTTCGCCGATGGTGATCGTCCGCTGGGTGGGAACCTGGGCGGCGGTGCGGGAGGCCGCGTGGCCGCGCGCCACCGCAAGATCGATTGACGTCATTGTCGCCAGACGTTGTGCGGCGGCCATGAAGGCTTCGGCCTCATGGGCGTTATCGGTGCCTTCGGCCTGGCGGAGCAGGGCGGCGATGCGGGACAGCATCCTGTCATCGGTCATGGCGCCACGCTAGGCGAGGGTTGCGACGTATCCAGCCTTCTCAGTCCGCTGACCGGTGTGCTCTCCCCACACCGGGATTCATCAACAATCACCTGAGGAACCCTAGTGCGCTACCTACCGACGAACACGTTCAGCGCGTCCTTCAGTTGGGGTGACAGCGGGTCCTTGCTGGCGTAGTTGGCGACGCTGTCAGTGGCGTCGTCGCGCAGCACGTGGTTGACACCGGTCAGTCTCACCAGTTGCAGGCCGGTGTGCGCCAGTGCGTCAGCTAACGGCGCGATATCCGCGCACCCGGACTGGGCGTCGGAGTCCGAGCAGGTGAGAAGAACCGGCGTGCCCGCCGGGATGCGGGAAGCCAACTCGACGGGGTCTATCGCGTCGGACTCGACAACCGCCTTGACGTTGCCGGGACCCAGGATCGCACCGAGTCCCTCGGGCAGCGTGGCCGGCGCAGTCCCGGTGGTGCGGGCCTGCACGACTGCGGCCGACCAGGCAGCCAGGACGGCATCGGCCTGCTGCTGGGTCTTGCCGCCGGCGCGCACGGCGGCCGTCACATCGGCCCGCACCCGGCCGGTGATCAGGTCGAGGTAGCGCGCGGGCAACGGCTGTAGCAGACCCAGTGAGTGGATCCTCGGGGCACCGGGCGAGGTGTCGTCGGCCAGCGACATCGCATGGATTGTGCCCTCGCCCACGGCGTAGACCGAGATGCGGCCGGCATCGGTTCCGGCCTGCCCGGCCAGGAACCGCACCGCCGCCCGGGCGCCGTCGGTGTAGACAGCACTTCCGACGTCGGCGGGGCGGGCGGCGAACGGGCCGAGGCCGGTGGCGCCGGTACCGACCTTGTCGTAGCGCAGCGTCGCCACGCCGCGATCGGAGAGGAACTCAGCAAGCTGCCGCATATTGCCGACCGGACCGGCGACATTGTTATCGCCATTGCGGTCGGTGCGGCCGCTCTCGGAGATGAGTAGGGCGGCCGGGCCCGCTCCACTGCCGGAAAGGTGGCGGTAGGTGCCGTGCAGGGTCAATCCGGCGGCGTCGAAGCTCACCTCGTCCTCGACCCAGACCCACTCGGTGCCGCTGTTGCGCGCGCACCCGGCCACCAGCATCACGGCCAGCGCCGCGAGCAGCAGTCGCCGGATCACAGCCGGGCTTCGATCCAGGTGGTGACGTCGTCGAGCACGGTGTCACGCTCGGGCTCGTTGAACACCTCGTGGAATAGCTCCGGATACACCTTGAGTTCGACGTCGCGAGAGGCCACGCACCGCACGAGCCGCTCGCTGCCCGCGGCAGCCACCAGCCGGTCCTGACCGCCATGCACCACCAGCAGCGGTGCGGTGATTCCGCCGGCCAGTCGCGGCATGGTCTCCCCCACCACCAGCAGTGCCTTGCCGATACCGGCGGGGATCTTGCCGCGGTACACCAGGGGGTCGGCCCGGTAGTCCGCCACCACCTGAGGGTCACGGGACACCGCATCCGGATCGATCTGCTCAATCGGCACATCGGGAAGCAGCGAACCGACCGCCTTGCCCAGCAGCGCCTTGGCTTTGGACACCCCGGTGTGGGCGGCGATCGCCGGACCGGACAGCACCATCAGGTCGTAGGAGTCCGGGTACTGCGCGCCGTAGGCGAGCACGATGCCGCCGCCCATACTGTGGCCAAGGACGATTCGCGGCACGTGGGGGTTCTCCGCGGTCGCGGTCATGACCAGGGATCGGAAGTCGGAGACGAACTCCGACATGTGGCGTACCCGAACGCGTTTCCCACCACTGCGGCCATGGCCCCGGTGATCGAGGGCGTAGGTCACCAAACCGGCGTCGGCGAACCGTTGCGCCACATGGTCGTAGCGGCGGGCGTGCTCGCCGTATCCGTGCGCCAGGATGACCACACCGCGCGGTTCCAGATCCGGGGTCCACACGTCGTAGACGACGCGGACCCCACCCATTCCTGTGAACGTCTGCTCAGTGCGTCCGGCGACCATAAGCCGAGGGTAGCCGGGGCATTCGGCTGAATGCGTCGGCACCGCGCCCCTCGGGATAGGACGATCCTAAATATTTCGCCAATTTGCACTTCCCCAACCCGAATCCGGTCGACCATGATCTTGGCGCCGGACACCGGGCACGGCTACACAGAGATCGGGGACCACCATGGGCAGTGCGGACTTCACAGCTGTCTACATCATTATTGCGGCCGTCGCACTGATCGTGCTGATCTGGCTCACCATGCGATCGGTCATCCGCCGCGAGAGGGCGATGATCCGCGAGAGCATGGACGAGCCGCACGAGATCGCGGCTTATGAGGAGCGCTGGAGGAATCGCCCGGGGGCCTGAGTCCGGCAGGCGGATTCTGCTGGGGCACTTCGTAATACGCCCGCAGTCGAACGGTGACCTGGCCGTTACGGATGTTGACAGTGTTACGTACGGGATTATCGTTATTCCCGTGCCAAGCCCTGCTATCGCGCTCCGCCGCATCCTCACGGGGTGCACGGCGGTGCTTGCCTGCGTGGTGCTGACCGCGACCACCTGCCCGCCGGCCGCCGCCGCCGCCGGCCGCGAGCAGCTGGCGCAGGCCATTGCGACCACACGGGGCAGCTACCTGGTCTACAACTTCGGCAACGGCTTCCCGGCCCCGATGCTCAATGCCGCCGGCGACTGGTACGAGATGACCAATGGCGGGCATCTGATGGTGGTGAAGTCGGCCTCCCAACGCATCGCGCCGCGGCTCCTGGTCGACACTCACCAAGGTGCCCAGGCGCGCTGTGAGCGGACGCCCGGGGCGCGCACCTCCGAAGGTCTGCTGCAGGCGTCTGAAACCTACGCCCCGCTGCAAGCCTGGCAGGTACTCGGACAGCCGACCATCGCCATCAACGCGAACTTCTTCGACGTCCGCTCACAGCAGGCCGGGTCCTGGAAGAACACCGGGTGTAGCTCCCCGCTCGGGGCCTACATCGATAACACCGCGGGCCTGGGCCGGGCGAACATGGCGGTGACCGGAACCTTGGCCTACGCCGGTAAACAGGCGCTCTCCGGCGGTGACGAGGTTTGGACAGCACTGAGCACATTGATCCTTCCGGTGCGTGGTGCGCCGTTCGTGGTGACGCCGAAGGCGCCGAACGACTACGACGCCGCCTCCCCGGTGATCAACAAGCTGGTCGGAAACGGCACCCGGTTCGTCGCCGTCAGCGGTCTGAAGCTGCTGGCTCCCGGAGACACCGGGCAGCTCAACGATTCCGGTCCGAGCGCCGCCAGGACGGCGGTGGCCTACGCCCGGGACAAAGACGAGATGTACGTCTTCCAGGGCGGCAGTTACACACCTGACCAGATTCAGGACCTGTTCCGCGGCTTGAGCGCCGACACCGCGGTGCTACTCGACGGCGGCGGCTCATCATCAATCGTGCTGCGCCGCGACACCGGCGGGATGTGGGCCGGCGCCGGCTCGCCCAAGGGATCCTGCGACACCATGGCGGTCCTGTGCGATGCCCGCGAACGTGCGCTGCCGAGCTGGTTGGCGTTCAACTAGAGCGTGGGACAACTAGAGCTTGGGAGTCAGATCCAGTGACGTCACGGTGGTCATCTTGGTGACCCGCCAGTCCCGACCCTCGCGTTGCAGTTCCAACCGGTAGGACAGGTACTTGATCGACGGGATGTTGTTGCTCTGCGGTGTGGTCGAGGTGGTGTTGGTGTAAACCAGCGCCGTGGCCTCCGAGCCGCGCAGCGACTCGACCGCAGCGGCCACGACCTGCGTGGTGCTGGTGACTTTGGCCTGCTTGTTGGTGGGCGCGATCGCATCGACATAGCGGCGATACTCCTGCCCGAAGGGACCGCCGAGGTATTTGGCGGAGCGGTCTGACAACTTATCCATGTTATCGGGGGTGTAACTCCACAGTGTGGTGATCGCGTCGGCGGCCGTCCGTGCGATCTTCTCCTTGGTGGCTACGGCGGCGCGGTCTGCGAGGTAGGGCTGAACCGCCGCACCGGCGAAGGCCCCGGCACCGATGAACAATCCGACCGATGCTGCGATGACGACCCGTGTCTTGTTGCGCACCAACCATTTTCGGGTGGCCGAAGGTTCACTCGGCAGTTCAGCGGGCGCCGGTGATTCGACAGCCTCTTTAACGTCTAACGGTGACTCCTCGGACTCCGCGGCGTCGGCGTCACTCACACCACCTGCTTCAGGTCGCTGACCTTCCACTGCTCCCCCTCCTTGGTTGCGGTGACCACCCAGCGACTGACGCTCTCGATCGCCTTGCCGTCCGGCATCTTCGTCGTCATCATCGCCACGGCGATGACGTCGACGCTGGCGTCGCTATACCACCGTTCGATCCCGATTTCCTGGACGGCACCGATCCCACGTTCGGCTTGGGCTACCTGAATGACGATCCCGTCGATACTCTCATCGAAAGCCTTGGCGAACTTACCCGTGCCTTGGGCCAACACCGAATTGGCATAGTCGTTGGCGTGGTACGGATCCGGCGACGTGTAGTTGGTGACGAAAGATTTCACGAAAGCGAGCGCATCCGCATCGCGGATCTGCGCACGGTGCACGCTCTCGTGTTTGGTGAAAACCAGCGTTGCGACCGTGACACTCGAGACCACCGCAACGGCCGCAGCCGCGGCGACCATTACCAGCGCGCGACGGCGGGGCTCTGGGTCGGGCATGCGGAACGCCATCTCCCGATCAGCCGGGTCGAGCCGGCGCAGCGGACTCATCCGCCACCGGTGCCGGATTTAGGCGCGGTCAGTACGGTGAGATCCGATACCCGCCAGTCACCGGACGCCGCTTTCTCGAAGCCGACTCGAACCGACGCGCTGATAAACCGCTGATTTCCTGCGATGCCGCGCTGTCCCTGCAGCAACAGCAGCATCGTCGCGCGGTCCTTCGTCGAATCCAGCACGGCACTGTTGGTAACCCAGTAGTCGTTATCCACCGCGCCGGCCTTGCGGATGGCGTCCTGCTGGGCGGTCCAGGTCGGTCGGTAGCCGTCAGTCACCAGCGCCTGCGCGCGCCCAAAGTCGTCCTGGAGGCTCGCGGCCTTGTAGGTGAGTAGGTTCGCGACGATCTTGGGGCCCTGTACAGCGATCTGTTCGCGGGCTTGGGCGACGGCCAATTCCTGGCGATAGACCCCGAGATACCCCACCCCGGCTGCCACGGTCGCGAGTCCCGCCAGCGCCGCGATCGCTGCGAACACGCGCCCACGCCAGTCGGGCCGGGCACCATCGATCCGGTGAACTTCGGTGCGAGCGAGAACATCGGCAAAGGTACGACCACGCGAGTCCACCAGTGGCCAAAGCCAGCCGAGGAAAAGCGGCACGGTGTCCAGCAGGTGCGCCAGGTCCCGCAGCAGCAGTCGCCAGGGGCTCACCGCGTCGCCGGTCCGACTGACGACCGCGATGCCGAAAACCGAACGGCCAAGGCTCCATCCTGTCGCGGCCGGCAACAGCAACCGGTTGACCAGGACGGCCATCAGCGCCGCGCCGCCGATCAACAGGGTCAGCCACCACAGCCAACCCTGTGGCGGAGCCGACAGCCAGAGCAGAAGAGCGGTCGCAACCACGCCCAGGCCGAACAGCACGTCGATGGTGAATGCCCCGGCCCGCGCCGCCCACGGCGCCGCCGGCCCAGCCGTGCCGGGCATCTCGGTGACGGACTCCTCCGCGTCGAGGGTCACCGTCACTTGCCCACCGGCTCGATACTGTCGATCTTGTAGGTGCCATCGACAGGTGCCATCCGCACCCGCAGTCGATAGCTCAACTCCTGGTCCTTCTCCTGAACGTTGGACATGCTGACGCGGGTGGCGACCAGGACGTCGATCGAGCCGTCCGGGTTGTGCTTCTCCGCGGCTGCCCGGATATCGGCGATTTTCACCTTCGCGTTCACCGTTTGATAGGCCTCGGTCAGCAGACTGCTGTAAAGATTCGCCTGCGGTGCGTAGTTCTCGGTGGTGCAGGAGACGATCTTGCGCTGGCTTTCGGTCATCGCCTTGGTATCGGGGGCCTGGGTGGCCGCGATGCAGTCCTTAGCCATGTCGACGGCCACGACCTCGTCGCGTTCGGCCACGGCGCCGTGTCGATTCGAGACCCAGGCAAGTACGCCGGCGGCGATCACCGCAATGCTGGCCGCCAACAGCGCTACGGCAACACGAACCAGAAAGCGTCCGGAACTCAGCGCCGACTCGGGCTGATCAGGCGCCGTCAATGGCGGGGTTGGGGTCAGCTGACCGGAGCCAGCATCTCCTTCCATCCGTCGTCTCCTGTACTGGTCGAGTTCGTGACGGTGTACGTCGTACCATCCGGCCCGACGATATCGCCGGTCTTGGCGTCATAGACCGCCGACGTCTGCGTCGCCGCAGTGGCAGTCGGCGTGTAGTCGCACGGGTTGGGCTGCTGTCCGTTGCACTGCACGGTACCCGAACCCGGTGCGGACAACGGATCCTGAGCCGGCGGTGCCGACGGAGGCAGCAGTTCGGACGCGAGCGGGTTCATTCCGTTGTTGACACTCGGCGCGGGAATAACCGTCCCGGGGTTGACCGGCTGATCGCAACGCGCTCCCGGCGCCGGGCAGTTGACGATCTGATTCGGATCCCCGTACCACGGGTTGGTGCCCAGCGGTGTGTACGGTTCGTTGCTGCGGCAATCAAGGGGCGTGGCCGCACGCCTTCCGGGGACGTCCACGCACGGGAAGTTACGTGCGCCGCGAACGGAGTTGGCCGGCGTGTCTTTCGGGATCTTGCAGTAGAGCCCGTCCTCCACCGGTTTCACGCTGGTGTCGGCTGGTGCTCGCCATTGACTGGCGGGCAGGAACCCGGTCAGGCACGGCGGCGGCTGGTTGAGCGACAAGCCGAGGTCCAGTGAGGCCTGGTTCTCGTAGGAACCGGCCACCGTTTGTCCGGCGGCCGCACCCTGCGGCAGCAACACCAGCGTCTGTTCAACACCCTTGTTGTAGCGCTTGAGCATCTCGATGATGATCTCGAGATTGGCCAGCGTCTGCGGCAGGCCGTCTTTGACGTCGACGAACAGGGTGTTGAGCGCCTCGGCGGTCGGCGCGGCCTGCTGCAGACTGCTGCGCAACGCCGGGTCCTGCGCCTTGCCCTGGGCCGTCAGCGAGTTCAGGTTGGCTGCCCACCGATAGATCGCGTCCGCAGACTGGATCTGGGTGTCCAGCAGTGGCGGGGAATTGTCCACGAGGTCGTTGATATCCGTGATGTTGTTATTGAGTTCATCGACGAACAGCGACGTGTTTTCGGTCAGCTTCTGCAGTGTCGGTCCCAGGCCGCCGAAGGCCTGTGCCGTCTCGTCCAACAGGGTGGGAATTTTGTCCGCCGGCAGTGCGGCGAGGTTCCTATAGGCCGCGTCCAGGGCTGGACCCACCGGTTGCGGAACCGTGCTCTTGGTGATGGTCTGGCCGGGCTTGAAATATTGGCTCGTCTTCCCATCCGCGACCAGGTCCAGATACTGCTCGCCGATCGCCGTCACCGAACGCACGTTGGCGCTGGCATCCACCGGGATCTGGTACTTGTCGGCGATGCGCAGGGTGGCCCGGGCGCCCTTCTCGGTGGGCTCGAGGTCGGTCACCTGGCCGATCGTGGCGCCCCGGTAGGTCACGTTCGACGTCTTGTACAGCCCGCCCGCGGACGGCAGATCAACGGTGAGGCTGTACTCACCGATTCCGGCGAGGCTGGGCAGGCGCAAATAGTAGATGCTCAGGCCTACCAGAGCCAGCACGGTCAGGACGATGAAGGTCACCAACTGGAACTTAATGAAGCGGGTCAGCATCGGTTCATTCCCTCATTCACTCGCCACGCTCGACGAACGGTCCGCCGCCGTCGGTCATGTTCGGGTGCGGTGTGAACCGGACATCCGGGATCATCGTCTGCGGATCCCGGCCCCAGGACTGTTCCAGTGCCCGCAACATGCCCGAGAATCCGGTGCCGGTCAGGAACGCGTTATCGAGGGAACTGAGCGTCAGGTCAGCCGTCAGTGAGAGGTTGATGTAGTCGCCTCGCATCACCGTCGGGATGTTGTCCAACGGGTAGGGGTTGGTGACGATCAACTTCATCGCCTCGAGGAAGTACGGTGCACTGCGGCCCAGTTGCTTGAGCGGTCGCTGCAACGCCACGAGGTTGGTGTTCAGGTCGGTTTGGGCGGCTGCCAGCGCCTCGCCGGTCACCTTGTTGAAGCGCCCGAGCGCCAGCACCGCATCGGTGACCCGGTCCTTGGCACCGGCCAGGTAGTCCACCAGCGGAGGCAGATCAACCAGCAGTTGGTCAATGGTGCTGTCGCGGCTGGCAACGTAGGCAAAGAGTTTGTTGGTCGATTCGATCGCCCGGGCGATGTCACCGCGCTGTTGGTTGAGCCGGTCGGTAAAGGTGTTCAGGTTGTTCAGAAAGTCCCGGATCTGATCGGCATTGCCGCTCAGCAGATTGCTGACCTCGGTCTGGATGATCTCCAGGTTCGGGATACCGCCGCCGCGCAGCACGGTGGCAAGACTGGCCAGGGTGCGCTCGATCGTCGGGAATGCCGAGGAGTTCTTGAGCGGGATCGTCGACCCGTTGCGCAGAGGTTGGGGCGACGGGTCAGCCGGTGCGGCCAACTCCACATGCTGGGTGCCCAGGATGCTGCTCTGTCCAATCTTGGCCGTCGCGTTGGCCGGCAGTTCGATTCCCGGCTCAAGCGACAGGGTCAGCGTCGGAACCCAGTCCTTGAGCTGGATCTCGCGGACCGTGCCCACGAAGACATCGGCTACCCGGACCCTACTGTTCGTGTTGAGCGCAAGCGTGTCGGCGACCTGCACGTACACCGTCGTCCCGCCCTTGCCGGTGCCGGGTCCGACCGGAACCGCCACGTTGGCGATACCGCGCCACCCGCATGAGGTCAGCACCATCGCCGCGACAAGCAGTACCGAAGCACGCCAGCCGATTCGGCGAGCGGATTTCATGAACGCGGTGTTCATCGATGACGTCACTATCCGGCCCCCATCTCAGCAGGCAGCATCGGTCCGGGCGCGGCCGCGGCAGGTGCGGGCGGGCCGATCAACGCCGAGGCCGGCAGCGGACCCGGCACGACATCCACCCCGGGCGCCGGCGGCGGGGGTGCACCCGGATACCACGGCGGCGGCAGCGGGTTGTTCTGGTTGCCGAAGCCGTCGTAGGAGTTCGGCGGCGCGCCGCCACGAGGGCCGGCCGGCGGCATCGAGACGGGGTCGGGTCCGCCCATGAGTGCGGCGAGTGAGTCCGGGGTCAGCATCGGACCGGTGAAGGGTCCGACCTCAACACCCTGCATCCCCTTAGCCACGATCCAGTCCGGCTCGCCCAACGGACCCTGCCACGGGACGAAGGAGGAGTTGCCGTGCGAGAACAGGGTGTCCCGCGACCAGATACCCGGCACCGTCGTGTCCTTCCACCCGGACGGCGGCCGCAGCCGCTCCTCGGAGTAGGCGACGTATTTCGGAAGCGTCTCGGCGCCGGAGAACTGGTTGAGACTCAGCGGTGCGAAGTTGAACTTGGTGGCGTCGAAGATCGGTCCCAGATACTGGGCGCACAATTCCGCCGAATCCTGGTAGCCGAGCCGACTGGCCGACTGGATCGCGCTGCAGACGAACTGGATCGGGTTGGCCCAGCTGGCGATTGCCGGCACGCCCTGGATGGTGCCGTGAGTCGGGTGATAGATCATGTTGATGTTCGCGGCCAGGTTCGGGTAGACGTGCAGCGCCGTCTCGATGCCGTTTCGCGGTGCAGGCTGCAGCAGCGTGTTGGTGACACTGGCCAGATTGTTGATGTCTTTGGCGAGCACTGATCCGTTGTCGTCGACGAACTTTCGTGCGGTCTTGAGCAGGGTGTCGATATCCCTGACTGCGTTGGCCAACTCCTGATCGGAGTTGGTGAGCGAACCCGTGAAGGTGGCCAGGCCGGTGTTCAGGGCGACCAACTGCTGATCGCTCTGGTGCAGCGCGTTGACGAACAGCGCCAGGCTCTTGGTCACCCCGAAGAGGTCGCCCCGGCCCTCGCCCAGTGCCCCCATCGCGTCGCTCAGTGCCCGGAAGGTCGTGTTGAGCTGCTTGCCCTTGCCGTTGAGGCCGTTGGCCAGCGATTCGACGAACTCGCCCAGCGGGCCCCTCGGCTGGTCGGGGGTCGGGCCGAGTTCGGTGACCAACGTATTGAGCTGGCTGCGGATGTCGTCCCACTCCACCGGCACCTGGGTGCGCTCAAGCGGAATCACCGCGTTGTCCGCCAACGCCGGACCACCGGTGTAGGGCGGGGACAGCTGAATCACGCGGGAGGCAACCACGGTCGGGTTGAGTACCGAGGCAATCGCATCCGCCGGCACCTTGTACTGACTGGCAAAGCTCAGCGTGACCTTCATCTTGTCGCCGGCCGGCTCGACACTGTCCACGTTGCCGACCTTGACGCCCATGATCTGCACCCGGTCGCCCGGATACACCGCCAGGGCATCGGCGAAATAGGCGACGACAGTGGTGGTGGCCGCCTTCTTGTACAAATTCCAGCCCACGAACGCGCCGATCAGGCCGAGGATGACCACGAGCGCGCCCACGATCACCGAGCTGCGCGACACCGTGGACAGGTCCTTGTTACGGAAGTTGAAGATGGACATGGCTTATTGCCCTCCCATGTCGACGGGCGCGATCACCGCGGGATCGACCGGCACCGGCACGGTGCGCGCTCCCGGCGGGCCGGGCGCCAGTGCCGGCCCGGGCAGTCCGATGACCGTCGGGCCTTCTTCACCGGGCACGAGCCCCGACGGCACGCCGTGGTTGAGCGTCGGGGAGTCCGGAACCGGTGCGGAGACCGCGATGTTGGGCGGGCCGAATCCACCGGGCACGGGTCCGTAGGGGCCCTCGGTCGCAGCGGCACAGGGCAGCGGGTTGCCCGGCGTCATGCTGCCGCCGGTCGGCGTGTAGGAGCAGGGCGAGCCGGGGCCCACGGCCGGGCCCGGGAATTCCGGCGTCCCTTCCAGGACCTGCGGCGGCATCGGCGGAGCGCCGTTGGCCTGGGTGGCGCCGGTGGGATCCGGGAACCGGAAAGCGGGCAGACCGGCGTTGCGCCAGAACTCCTGGGGATCGATGCCGCGCTGCTTGAACGCCGCATCGATGAACGGCTGCATGAGTTGGCCGGGCAGCAGGTTCACCACGAGGGTCTTGAAGTACGGGCCCGAGGCGATCGACTCAGATAGGCCGCTCATGATCTTGGACGCAATGGTGATCGCGTCGGCGAAGTCCTGCTTGCGCTTGACCAGTACTTCGCTGATCGTATTCAGCTGCGTTAGAACATTATTGATGTTCGGGTTGTCGTCGATGAATCCCGCGAACTGCCTCGATACCTCGGAGACGTTCTGCAACAGATAGTCGATTGCCTGGCCGCGGCCGTTCAGTGAGGCGAGCAGCGCCTGAGCGTTGACCAGTAAGCGGTTGATCTGCTCACTGCGATCGCCCAACACGCCTGCGACCTTGTTCGCCTGTGCCAGAAGCTGTTTGAACTCCTGGTCGCGCTTGCCGATGGTGTCGGAGAATCGGGCGACGCCGTCGAGTGCCTTGCTCAGCTGCGGGGAAGTCTGATCGAGGGTCTCGCTCAACACATTCAGCGACTTCTTCACTGAGTCCAGGTCCCAGCCGGCCGTGGTCTTGGTGAGGTCGGAGAACGCGTCATACAGCTGATAGGGCGTGGTGCTCTGCTCCAGGGGAAGCAGGGCGCCGACCGGCAGCGGCTTGTTACCGCGCGGCTCGATCTCCATCACCCGTTTGCCGAGGATGGTGTCGGTACGGATCGATACCCGGCTGTCCGAACCGATGCGTTGGTCACCAAGGGTGAACCCAACCTTCACCCGGTCACCGTCGATCTTCAGCGACTTGATCTGTCCGACGTCAACACCGCTGATGCGGACCTTGTCACCCGGACCGGACCCGGCCGAATCGGCGAAGTGGGCGTAGTACATCGGCTTGGCGAAGAGCATCGGGACGCTGGCGAAACTCTGGCCCACGCCGACGACCATGATCAACACCAGCAGACCGATCAGGCCGTTGCGAATCCGGTCAGAGCCTTCGAGAGTTCTCATTTCGGCGTGCACCTGCCAGACGGCTGCTTGGTGATGGTGACAGTCCGAACCGGGCCACCCGGCTGAAGACCGTTGAGCTTCAGCTTGATATCGCAGAGGTAGAAGTTCTGGAAGTCGCCGTAAATGCCACCCGTGCGACCGATAAGGGTGACCGCAGCCGGGTAGTCCGCCAGCAGTTTGTCCAGCTTCTCCGGCGAGTCGGCGAACGGCTGCTGGATGGTCTCGATATAGCCGGTGGCCGATTGCAGCAGCGGGCGGTCATCGCGCAGCAGGCTGGCCAAAGTCCCTGATGCGTCGCTGATATCGGCAACCGCACCGGACAGCGGGTCGGCCCGGTTCTTCAGGCCGGTGATGAGAATCTCGAAGTTGTTGACCGTCGAATCGAATTCCTGCTGGTGCTTGGCAACCGTTCCCAGCACGATGTTGAGGTTGGTGATCACCTCACCGATCGCCTGGTCCTTCTCGGCCAGCGTCGACGTCAATTGCGCTGTCTGCGTGAGGATGTCGTTAATGGTGCCACCCTGACCCTGAAACACGGTGACCAGCGAGGTGGCGATGTTGTTGACCTTCTCGGGATCCAACGCCTTGAACAACGGCTTGAAACCGCCGATCAGAGCGTCGAGGTCCAGCGCCGGCGAAGTGTGGGCCAGCGGGATGAACCCGCCCGGTGCCAGCACCCGGTCGGAACCCTCGCCGGTGCCGCGATCGAGATTGACAAACCGGTTGCCGATCAGATCCGCATATCTGATCTGGGCGTTCGTCGACTGATACAGCGGCAGCGACTTGTCAACGGAGAGGGTGACCAACGCGCGCTGACCATTGTCAGTCAGCGCAACCTTGGCAACCTTGCCGACCTCGACGCCACCCGCCCGCACGAACTGGCCCGGGCGCAGCCCACTGCCGCTGCTGAACTCCGCGGAGTAGGTGGTGTACCGCTCGAAACGCAGCTGCCCGAAGACGACGATGAGCAGGGCAGTGCAGAGCAGCAGCACCAGTGAGAAGATGCCGAGTTTGACGGTGGTCGACGAATATCTCATGGGTTGATCGTCTGCTCCCCGATTTGGCGTCCCCAGATGTATTCCTGGAGAATCGGCTGACCGAGTTCGAAGTGGTTATACGGTGCGATCGACGCACCGGTGTCGGCCACCAGGGTCGGCGCCGGCCAGAAGTTCTTGGTTATCGGCTGCCAGCAACCCGGCGCGCCGCCCGGCCCGCCGCGGGCGTTGATGCGGGGAAGGTTCTCCGGATACACGTAGGGGTTCGGTGCGCCCAGCAGCTCGGCGATACTGTCCAGCGAGTAGCCGTTGCCGCCGAAGGAGGCGTTCGCTAACGGCACGAGATCCGCATAGTTGCGGATAGTGCAGAACAGCTCAGGGCTGTAGGTGTTGAGTAGCTGCGTCGTCGGGACGAGATCAGACATGGCCCGAACGAAGTACGGCATGCCGCGCTCGAACACGTCGGCTCCGGTGTTTCCGAATCCGGCGGCCGCCAGCAGCGCGGCGTCGAGATCGCCGCGTTGCGCATTGAGTGTGCGCGCAGTGGTCAGCGAGTTGTCCAGGGCGTCCAAGAAGTCCGGGAAGTACGCGGTGTAAAGATCAGCCACGTCGGCCAGTTTCTGATTGGCTAACTGCAAGCGCGGAAGGCGCGGGTTGATGTTATCCAGCGCCGCGTTCGCGTTCACCAGCGACTTACCCAACCTGGCACCCAGGCCGGTCAAGGACTCCGCGGCCGCCGACAGTGTCAGATTGAGCTTGACCGGGTCGATCTTCTCCGCGAGGTTGGTGACAGTCTCGAACAGGGTGTTGAACTCCACGGTCACGCTGCGGGCGTCGATGACATCGGAACTGCTGATCCGCGCGGGACTCGGGTTGGCCGGACTGCTGAGCGCGACGTACTTGTTACCGAAGATGGTGGTGGCCTGGATATCGGCATTCACATTCGATGGGATGAGCGGAATGAAGCGGGGGTTGACCTCAAGAAGTAGCTTCGCTTCTTCCTTGCCATTAACGGCCTGTGCCGAGATGTTCTTCACCCGGCCGATCTCTACTCCGTTGTACGTGACCTTGGAGTTGGGATCCATCACCAAACCGGACCGGCTTGATATCAACGTCAGTTGAGTTGTCGGCGTCAGCTTGCCGCGGAACTGCAGACTCACGAACGTGAAGATGAGCCCCAGGATGATCAGCAGGATGATGCCCGCCAACTTCAGCGGAGCGCGGCGTTCACTGTTCAGAGGTGCTGTCATACGCCGCTACACCGTCAGGTTGAAGTTCGGATTGGTGCCATAGAGCGCCAATGAAGCGAACAGAACGACGAACTGCACCACCACCAACGAGGAGCGCATCGAGCGGCCCACCGCCTCACCCACGCCCACCGGGCCACCGCTACAGGTGTAGCCGAAGTAGCAGTGGTTGACCATCACGATCACCGAAATGATGATGACCTCGATGAACGACCAGAACACATCGTTGGGCCGCAGGAAGGTGTGGAAGTAGTGCGAGTAGGTTCCGCCGGACTGCCCGTAGAGGACCGTGGTGGTCAACTGCGCGGACAGGAACGCCATGATGAGCGCCATCGCGTAGAGCGGAATGATCACCACGCTGCCGGCGATGATTCGGGTGGACACCAGGTAGGAGATGCTCTTGATGCCCATCACCTCGAGTGCGTCGATCTCCTCGGAGATCCGCATGGCCCCGATCTCGGCGGTGGCACCGGCGCCAACGGTCGCCGCCAGCGCCTCACCGGTCACGACCGGTGCGGTCAGGCGGACGTTGACCAGGGCGGCCAGGAAGCCGGTGAAAGCCTCCACCCCGATATTGCCCAGGGACGCGAAGCCCTGGATGGCGATCAGCGATCCAGCCGACAGCGTGACGAATCCGACGATGGCCACGGTGCCGCCGACCACCGCCATCGCTCCGGCGCCCATGCCGATCTCAGCAATCAGGCGCACGATCTCCTTACGGTAGAACCGCAGCGCGTGACCGATCTGTCCGACGGCCTGAACGGCGAACCAGGCAACCCTGCCGCAGCTGTCCAGGAACCGACTGGGCAGGCTGGCCAGCTTGCCGGCATCACGTGCCGCGCGCGGGAATCGGGTGCGGACAACCGTCGCGTTCGCTGTCGCAGTCGCCATCTATCGCCCCGTTCCGAACCGCACACCGATGGTCGTGAAGATCACGTTCACCGCGAACAGGGCCACCACGCACAGCACCAGTGTCTCGTTCACGGCGATGCCGACGCCCTTGGCGCCACCGCCGACTGTCAGTCCGCGGTAACACCCGACCAAGCCCGCGATGAGGCCGAAGGCCAACGCTTTGGCTATCGAGATGATCACCTCGGGCAGTCCGGTGACCAGGGTGAGAGTCTGGAGGTACGCGCCGGCTGAGATGTTCTGCAGACCGACGCCGAAGATGAAGCTGCCCACCAGTCCGATGGTGATGACCGCGCCATTGAGTAGGACGGCGACGAACATGGCCGCCACAACACGCGGCAGCACCAGTCGGTGGATCGGGTCGATGCCGAGCACCTCGAGGGCGTCGATCTCCTCACGGATGGTGCGCGCGCCCAGATCGGCGCAGATCGCGGTGGAGCCGGCCCCGGCGACCACGAGCACGGTCACCAGCGGGCCGAGCTGAGTCACCGAAGCCAGTGCCGCGCCCGCGCCGGAAACGTCCGCGGCGCCGAACTCCTGCAGCAGCAGGTTGAAGATGAAGATGATCAGCACGGTCAGCGGGATCGACATGGCGAAAGTCGGTAGCAGCGCCACTGTCATCAAGAACCAGCTGTACTGGGTGAACTCTTTCCACTCGAAAGGCCGCCCCAGCGCCTTGCCGGTGAGCATGCACATCTTGAAGAACCCGCCCATGGCCTGCAATGGGCCGCGTGCGCGCTTCCGGAGGTAGCCGCCCACGCCGGTCGCTGCAGTCACAGGCAACCTCCCTCGACCTCGTAGCAGGTGATCCCGATCTCCCTACCAACGGGTAGTGAGCAAGTCCACAGGAACATACCCGATCCCGCATGGGTCATACACCGCAACCGCACTATTGGTCTCCCGGTGAATTTATTGGCGCGCCGTAGCGCAATCGCAATTCGTTCTTCAGTACTTTTCCTGCCGGATTTCGGGGCAGCGAATCGACGATTTCCAGCACTTTCGGGTGCTTGTAGCGGGCCAGCCGGTCGCCCAGGAAGTCAATGAGCTCCTCCAACTGCAGGTCTTCGCCGCTGATAGCGGCCACAGCTACCGGCACCTCGCCCCATTTATCGTGGGCACGGCCGATAATGGCCACCTCCACGATGGCCGGGTGAGCAGCCAGGACGTTCTCCACCTCGGCGCAGTAGATGTTCTCCCCGCCGGAGATGATCATGTCCTTCTTGCGGTCGACCACCCAGATGTAGCCCTCGTCGTCGCTGCGGACCAGATCGCCGGAATGGAACCAGCCGCCGGCGAAGGCCTCGGCGGTGGCCCGGGGGTTGTTCCAGTAGCCGGCCATCAGCGTGGGGGCCCGGTAGACGATCTCGCCCACCTCCCCGATCGGCACGTCGTTCATGTTCTCGTCGACGATCCGGGCCGCCACGGTCGGGACCACCCTGCCCACCGAGCCGAGTTTCCGGATGGCGTCTTCGCCCAGCAGCATGCAGGTCACCGGAGACATCTCGGTCTGGCCGAAGGCAGCCAAAATTTTCGCATCCGGAAAGGTCTGCGACATCTGGCGCAGCAGGGTGTCCGAGGCCGGTGCGGCACCCCAGGACATGGTTCGCAGGCACAGATCACGGGGCCTGGCCTGTTGTTCGGCGCACACCACCTGCCACTGTGCGGGCACCAGGAAAATACCGGTAACCCGTTCGGCAGCAAGCACATTGAGAAGATCGCCGGGGTCGAACCCGCCCAGTGGATGAATGACGACGGGGGTGCCCAGCGTCATGGCCGGGAACATCCCGCCGATGCCGGCGATGTGGAACAACGGCACCCCAACGAATCCGACGTCGTTGTTGAGTTCCGGAGCCGATGAATAGATCGCACACGTCGCCTGCCCGGCGATATTGGCATGGGTGAGCACAGCGCCCTTCGGGTGACCGGTGGTGCCCGAGGTGTACATGATCAGCGCGGGGCTGTCATTGGGTATGTCGACCGGCGGCGCCGGACTGCCCTCCTCGGCGAGGAGATCCTCGTAACCCAGCACCTGGTCATCGGTCTGTGCCTCGGCGACGATCACCGTGGACAGCGCGGTCGTGATACCGCGCACCGCGGCGGCGATCGGCGCCAGCGTCGGCTCGGTGATCAGCACGCCTGCGCCGCAGTTGTCGACCAGATAGGCCAATTCCGGCGGGGTGAGCCGGAAGTTGACCGGAACAGCGATCGCACCCAACCGATTGGCGGCCAGGGTGGCCTCGATGAACTCGGGCCGGTTGAGCATCAGGATCATCACCCGGTCCCCGAAGCCGATACCGCGCCGGTGCAGGGCGCCGGCCAGAGCGGACACCCTGCGATCGAGTTGGGACCAGGTAATCGTCCGGCCCATGAATCGCAGCGCGGTGGCGTTGGGCTGCATCAGTGCGTGGCGATCGAGCTGGGTGATCCAGTTCTGCCGACGGGACAGGTAGGGCTGCTCGAGGCCCGTTGAGTGCTCCATTGCGATCCAGCTTGCGTCAGCGACGCGCCGCGGTGGCGCGAATTGGCCGAACTCGTTGTCGCCGTTGGGCTCTACGCCCCGGCCGCCAGATGCTCGGCGCGAACTTTCAGGTTGTTCGCGAGGTGATCGAGGGCGTCGTTGATGAGCTTCTTCACCATCACGGCGGGCACCGGCAGTGCGATCTCCACGTCGAGGTCTACGGTCAGCAGGCTGGCCGACCCCAGCTCCACGACGGAGAACAGCTGCTCCTGCCTGGTGAACAGATCGCCCTGCTGCATCACGGTCTGAATCTGGGCTGGACTCGGGTAGTACACGGCCTGGATGTAGGTGCCGGCGTTGCCCTGAATTTCAGTGTCGATACGCAACTGGCTGGGCCGGCCGTCGTTATAGCGGGCCAGGATGTAAACGGCCTTGACCTCGTCGTTCCACTGTGGGTAGGACTCGAAGTCGGCGACGATGCCGAGGATCGCCGCCGCGCCGGCGTCAACCTCCAGGGTCTTGCTGACGAGGGGCACCGGCAGATCATATCGGCGTCAGGCCCAGGGGGCTGTGAGCACGAACCTTCTCGTCGCGGATCAGACCGCGCAACAGTGCGGTGCTGAATTCGGCGGCGATCTCGGATGCCGAGCGCCTGCCGTCCGGCCGAAGCCAGCGGTAGGCGCCCAGCGTCATCCCGATATAACCCAGCGCCACGACGTGGGAGTCGCACTCGAAGAACTCGCCGCTGGCGATACCCCGGTCGATCAAGCCGGCGACGTGTTCGTAGACCTGGGTCTCCTTCTCGAGCACCTCGGTCACCTGCTCGTCGGTGAACCATTCGGTGATGTAGGGCTGCTCCTGGAAGTACACCGCCGCGCCCTCCGGGTTCTCGGCGATGTTGGTCAGCAGGCGCACCGTGTACTGATAGAGCGCTTCGCGCGCGGTCCACGAGGGGTCGTCATGTACCGCGGCCAGGGTGTTTTCGGCGGCCCGGCGGTAGATGTCGAACAGGATCAGCGACTTGCTGGCGTAATAGTGGTAGACGGTCGCCTTGTTCAGGCCGACCACATCGGCCACGTCGTCCATCCTGGTGCCGTGGTAGCCCCGCGCGGCGAACAGCTTGGTGGCCACGGCCAGCAACTCTTCGCGGCGGGTAGGCACGTTCTCCGGCGGCATGGTTGGCTAGTTTAGGCATCTGGCCAGATCATCCCTGCGGTCCGGTCCGGCGCGATACACTCAGCACCAGCCGGACGTCATGATGGAGGTTTGTGAAATGGATCCGAGTCCCGATTACGACGCGACCGACGAGATCGAATATTTCATGAGCTGGTTCCCCTGGGCGCTGCGCGGCACCGACTGGACCGGCACCCCCGCCTACCCGCCGGTCTAAGCCCCTCTCACCAGTTGGCGGGGTGATAGTCCTTGAGGAACACCCCGTAGAGATCCACTCCGGTTTCCCCCTGCACGATCGGGTCGTAGACCCGGGCCGCACCGTCGATGAGATCGAGCGGGGCGTGAAAACCCTCTTCAGCCAGTCGAACCTTGGTGTAGTGCGGACGCTCGTCGGTGATCCATCCGGTGTCGACAGCCGTCATCAGAATTCCGTCGGTCTCGAACATCTCTCCCGCACTGGTGCGGGTGAGCATATTGAGAGCCGCCTTGGCCATATTGGTGTGCGGGTGCCCCGGCCCCTTGTAGCGGCGGGAGAACACCCCCTCCATCGCCGACACATTGACCACATAGGTGCGCCGCGCCTCCGACGCCGCCATCGACGGTCGCAGCCGGCTGATGAGCAGGAACGGCGCGGTCGCGTTGGCCAGCTGTACCTCGAGCATCTCCAGCGGTTCGACCTCGTGCACATGCTGGGTCCAGCTGTTCACGTGATGCTCGTCGGGGACGAGTCCACCCGCGTCAATGGCGGTCCCGGCGGCCAGCCGCTGCAGGGATGTTGATCCTGCGGTCAGCGCTGCGACCGTCAGGCCATCGGCCTGCGCGACAACAGAAGCCGCGAGCGCCTGCGGGTGCGCATCATTGGTGTGTCCGAACGTCAGCAGCTCGGGGAGCGGGCCCTGGGGCAGCGGCGCGACTTCGGCGTCGACCAGTGGCGCATAGGCGCCGGGCGATCGGCGCACGGTCTGGGCGGCGTTGTTGATCAGGATGTCGAGCGGCCCGGCGTCGGCGACGGCGTCCGCAAGGCGAACCACCTGGGC
>Ga0164294_10001388_pt1 | contig 22535 bp, 17 predicted proteins | sample GEODES005metaG_FD_111479 | JGI IMG/M metagenome (GOLD analysis project Ga0164294, IMG submission 111479) | Oligotrophic lake water microbial communities from Sparkling Lake, Wisconsin, USA - GEODES005 metaG | ecosystem: Environmental > Aquatic > Freshwater > Lake | place: USA: Sparkling Lake...
ATTTGGTCAAGCGGATACCCTAGTTTTCACTGCGGGCGCGTGCGAGGGGTAACATCCCTCCCCGATCATACGATTTAGATGTATTAGTATTTTGAAAACCCTGTTCAAGCGCTCACAACCACTGGCCGCCGCTTTGGCGCTGGGCTTGGCCATGGTGGGCGCTGGGGCACAAACCCCAAGCAGGCTGCCCAATATCGGTGACGGCAACAGCATGAGCGTGCAACAGGAGCGCCGTTTGGGGGAGTCCATCATGCGCCAGTTGATGCGTGACCCGGATTACATGGATGACCCGGTATTGCTTCAGTATTTGCAAAACATCTGGCAACCCTTGCGCGAATCGGCCAAACAACTTGGGTTTTTACAAGCCGAGTTGGATGAAACCTATGCGTGGGACCTGTTGCTGGTCAAAGACCGTACCGTGAACGCGTTTGCCTTGCCGGGTGGTTTCATGGGCGTGCATTTAGGCTTGATTGCGGTGGTGTCAAACAAAGATGAATTGGCTGCAGTGTTGGGGCATGAACTCAGCCATGTGACGCAGCGACATATTGCCCGTTCTCAAGACAGCCAATTGAAGCAAGCACCATGGATGGTGGGCAGCATTTTGCTGGGCGTGCTGGCGGCCAGCAGAAGTCCGGATGCAGCCAATGCATTGATCATGGGTGGCGCTGCCAGTACGGCCCAAGGCCAGTTGAATTTCTCCAGAGACATGGAACGCGAAGCTGACCGCCTGGGTTTTGCTGTCATGACCAACGCTGGTTTTGAAGCGCAAGGCGTGGTCAGCATGTTCCAAAAACTGGCGCAGGCCTCGCGCTTGAATGACAGCGGCGGCTTTCCCTATTTGCGCAGTCACCCGCTCAGCACCGAGCGCATAGGCGATATGCAGTCACGCATGGGTGCCACTGCCACCAGCACACAAAGTACGCCCGGCAATTTAGAACATGCACTCATGGCCGGGCGCGCGCGCGCCTTGATGAGCACACGCTCAGAAGAGGTCGAGTCATTGGTCAAGGCATATGAAAACCTGACGGCTGCAGACGCGCCTTCTTTGCGCATGGCAGGCTTGATGTATGCCGCCAGCATGGCCTACACACAGCAGCGCCAAGAGGTCAAAGCGCGCGCGGTGGTGCGTCAGTTGCTTGCACTCAGTGCATCGGATGCGGCAGGCCTGCGTGCCGTGCGCTGGTTGGCCGCTGACACCGAACTCAAATTGGGCAACCCGCAAGCCTGTTTGACGTATTTACAAGAGGCTTCGGTTGAACGCCCCGGCATGTTGCTGCAAATGCAATGCAAATTGGCGGTCAAAAACAAAGTGTTGACGCAACAAGTGATTGAAAAAATGCAATTGTGGCTGGCGCAATTCCCCAGAGATCCGCTGGCTTGGGACATGGCGGCACAAGCTTATTTGCAAAACGGCATGTCGCTGCAAGCCATTCGTGCGGATGCCGAATCCCGCGCCGTGCGTTGGGACGAGATCGCGGCCATTGACAGATTGCGCGCTGGTCATGAACTGGCGCGCAAACTCAACCAGCAAGGTCAATTGGATTTGGCCGGTCAGCAAGAAGCCTCCATCATTGACACCCGTTTGCGCGCTTTGGAAAAAATACGCATAGAGTTGTTGCGACCGCAAAACAATTAAGCATGAGCCACAGTATCCATATCACCGACATCGAAGCGGCTATCAACCATTGGCGTGACTTGAAGCCTTCGCCAGACGGTGTGACGCTGGCGCCCGAGTTGCGTGCCTTGGCCGAGGTGTATGCATTGATGATTTACCACCACCAAGACGAGGCGGCGGAAAAAGGATTTCCACCCAATGCCTACGCCGCTTGGCGCGCTTGGTACGACACCACGCCGGACACGCCGTGCATTGCGATTTGCTCAACCAGCCAAGGCGACCCTTTATGCAAAGGCTGTGGCCGTACTTTTGAAGAAGTGCAGTATTGGACCGAGATGAGCCCGGGTTCTAAGCGACAGGTGTGGCGGCGCATCACCTTGTCGCGTTCGTCATGGCGCTTCAACCGGTATGCAGAGCGGGCAGCAGAAGGCGTGTTGCCTGATGCCTCGTCCGAAGCAGGCGCACGCGCTTAACTTTATTTTTGAAGAGCAATTGCCGTTGGCTTAAACCCGCTTGGCCAGACTGGCTGCCAGCCCGATATAAGTCGCCGGTGAGAGAGCCAGCAGGCGTTGTTTTTCGGCTTCAGGTATGCCGAGTTTGACAATCAAACCATGCAAGTCTTCGCGGGTAACGCGTTGTCCGCGCGTGACTTCTTTGAGTTGCTCGTAAGCACCGCTGACACCGTAGCGGCGCATCACGGTTTGTATAGGTTCGGCCAGCACTTCCCAGGCGTTGTCCAGATCGGCGTTCAATGCGTCCGCGTTCAACTCGAGTTTATTCAAGCCTTGCAACAGCGACTGGTGTGCCAGCACCGCGTAGCCCAGCGCCACGCCCATGTTGCGCAGCACGGTGCTGTCGGTCAAATCGCGCTGCCAACGGCTGATCGGCAGTTTCTCGCTCAAATGGCGTAGCAGCGCATTGGATAAACCGAGATTGCCTTCGGCGTTTTCAAAATCGATGGGATTGACTTTGTGCGGCATGGTGGAAGATCCGATTTCACCGGCTTTCAAACGTTGTTTGAAATAACCCAGCGACACATAGCCCCAGATATCGCGGGACAAATCGATGAGCATGGTGTTGCTGCGGGCCACTGCATCGAACAATTCAGCCATGTAGTCATGCGGTTCAATTTGGATGCTGTAGGGCTGAAACGTCAATCCCAAACCCAGCGCGTCGGTGGCAGAGGCCGGCATGTCGGTGGTTTCAATCACGCGCCGGGCAAACGCTTCCCAGTCATAGTCGGCACGGGCTGACACGTGGGCATTGAAGTTGCCGACCGCGCCGTTCATCTTCGCCAGCATTGGCACTTGCGCGATACGTGCCATGCCGGTTTGCAAGCGCATCCACACATTCGCCATTTCCTTGCCGACGGTGGTCGGGCTGGCGGTTTGTCCGTGGGTACGACTGAGCATGGCCTGGTCTGCGTAGGTATGCGACATGTCGCGCAGTTTGTCGGCCACGGCTTGCAAGCCGGGCAGCAACACCTGCGCGCGTGCCGCTTTGAGTTGCAGCGCATGGCTGGTGTTGTTGATGTCTTCGCTGGTGCAAGCGAAATGGATGAATTCCAGCGATGCAGCCAACTCGTTTTTCAATGCATCAGACAAAGTATCGGCTTGGCATTGGGCTTTGAGCCAGTACTCAACGGCTTTGACATCGTGGTTGGTGGTTTTTTCAATCTCTTTGATGGCCAAGGCATCGTCCGCAGAAAACTGCGCGATCAAGCCGCGCAAAAAAACACGCGCATGCGCTGAATAAGGTTTGAACTCGGGCATGCCGCTGTCAGACAAAGCCAGCAACCAAGTGACTTCGACTTGCACGCGACGGTGCATAAAACCTTGCTCACTCATCAAGGGTCGGAGGGCGGCGAGTTTGCTGGCGTAACGGCCGTCGAGTGGCGACAAAGCGCTGACAGGTTGTAAGTTCATAGTCTGATTTTAGGGCTTGTCATCCCAGACACAATTGATCAGTATTGTTTCTATAAAATGAACGTTCAATAACAATTTAACTTTTTTATGAAACTGTTAGGCGCTGTGACCAGCCCGTACGTGCGCAAAGTGCGCATTGTGATGGCCGAAAAAAAACTGGAATACCAGTTTCTACTTGAAGATGTTTGGGCTGCTAATACCCGCATTGTCGAATCCAACCCCTTGGGCAAAGTGCCCTGCCTGTTGATGGAGACCGGTGAGGCTTTGTACGATTCACGTGTCATCGTGGAATACCTCGACACCTTGTCGCCAGTGGGTAAGTTGATTCCGCCCAGCGGCCGCGAACGCACCGAAGTCAAAGTCTGGGAAGCGCTGGCAGATGGTTTGTTAGATGCCGCCATTGCCGCGCGCTTGGAAGCGCATTGGGCTGGCCGCAGCGATGAGCAGCGCAGCCAAGTCTGGATAGACCGTCAACTCGGCAAAGTGCAAGACAGTTTGAGTGCCATGTCGCGTGGTTTGGGTGACAACCCGTGGTGTTGCGGCAATCACCTCACGTTGGCTGACCTTGCTGTCGGTTGCGCACTCGGGTATTTGGATTTCCGCTTCCCCAACATTGGCTGGCGGGATGACTTTTCCAACCTGGACAAGTTGCAAGAAAAACTGATGCAGCGCGCCAGTTTTCAGGAAACATCACCGGCGTAAAAGCAGACCACGCGCCAGACATTGGCGTGTGGTTTCAACTGTTGACGCGGCGTTTCAACCAGCGCATCAAACCGCCGATCCAAGGCAGTTTTTCATACAGTTCTTCGGCGGCGTCCCAATAGTCGCGGTGCATCACAATCCGCCACTGGTTGTTCTCATTCAACCCCATCACCAAGTGCGAGCCGCCGCGTATGCATTGCTCCACACCGGGCTGCATGGTTTTAAAACGAAACAAAAAATCCCAGACCAGAAAACACTGCTTGCCTTGAAGCATGCGCGAGGTGACCACAAAACGCGGTTGCTCCAAACTTTCAAACATGTGCGCAAAAATCGATTGAATTTGAGCCAAGCCTTGCACGTCTTTGAATGGGTCTTTAAAGCGCGCGTCCGGCGCATACCAGTCGCCCATGTGGGCCACATCCTGCGCTTGCAGTTGCTCAAACGCTTGGATAAGCCCATCTAGCCAAGCTTCAGGAACAGCGTGTGTAGAAGGCATGTTCACAGTCCGGTGAACCTTCGCACCAGCGGGAAATACCAGCGGTAGGGCAGCAGGCGCAACAGCTTCAAAAACAAGGTGAAGCGTTTGGGGAAATGGATATCAAACGCACCGTCGCGCCAGCCTTGCAGCATGGCTTGTGCGGCTTGCTCGGGAGAAATGAGCGCCGGCATGTGAAAGTTGTTTTGCGCAGTCAAAGGCGTGGCGACAAACCCGGGATGCACCACGCTCACCCCCAAGCCAATGTCAGACAAATCCAGATACAAAACTTCAGCCAAATGGGTCAGCGCCGCTTTGGTCGGCCCATACGCCAGACTGTTGGGCAAGCCGGTGAAACCGGCAACGCTGGAAACCAGGCTGATGTTCCCCTGACCTTGCGCCAGCAACACCGGCAGCACAGCATCCAACATCAGCAAAGCGCCGGTGTAGTTCACCGACAAATGGGTTTGCATGCTGTCCACATCGTAGGCGTTCGCTGTTTGCGCTGTGTAGTAACCAGCACAATACACCACCATGTCTATGGGACCCAGTGCTTGCAATGAGCGCACAGCTTGATGGAGCGCTTGCGCATCAGTGACATCCAAGGGCAAAGCGACAGAGCCGGGATGGGTATCGACAAAATCCTGTAGCAATGAGGCTTGGCGCGCAGACACGCAAACTTGCGCACCTGCTTTGTGCAGCGCTTGCGCGCAGGCCAAACCAATTCCGCTGGAAGCCCCCACCAACCAAACGCGCTTACCCCGCCAGTCGGACAAGGGCGGGTTGAAAGGTAAAAGCCAGGACATGTTGATCAGACGCGCTTGGTGAATGACAAAGTGACTTCACCCAAAAAAATACCGAACTTGGACATTGACGCTTTGTTGAGCATGACCTGCTCGTTCATCACATACATCCAATCGTCAAACTGAACATGCCAAACCTGATCGTTGACCGGCAAGGCCAAGGTGTAACGCCAGTTGAATGCATTGCCCCGGGTTTGACCTTGCGCCACGCCGATGACATCGTCGGCTTGCCCCGAGTAACGTCCATCCCCCAGATGCGTCAGTTTCCAAATGCGTTTTTGTTTGGTGCCGTCGCTGTACACAAAGTCTTCGTCCAACACGCCTTGGTCGCCGTTCCAACTGCAGTTCATGACCACGGTGAAGCGCTTGACCACTTTGCCGGAGCGGTCGGTGAAGATGCCCCAGGCATCCACCACGCCATTGAAATAGCGCTTTAAATCGAGTTGCGGCAGTTCGCTCGCGTAATCATTCACCGAAGGACCGGCACAGCCGCTGGCGGCCAGCGCAGTCGCCGCCGCAGCGGAAAGCATCAATCGTCTTTGCATCATGACTCCCAGTTTTGCAGTGTTTTGGCCGAGAAGAACAAAACCGCTGCGGCCAACAGTTTCAATATACAGGGCAGCAGCGCATAAGCCCAGCTCAGTGCCAGCAGCGCAGGCGCGTCACGCGAACCGCTGGCGTAACCCAGCCATTGCAACAAGGGCAGGCCGAGGCCCGCAGCCAACGCCAAATTGAGTTTGGTCACCACTTGCCACCAGCCGAAAAATGCACCGCTGTGTTGTTCATCGCTTTGATCGTTTTGCAGCATACCGTTGAGCAATGCACCTGGGGCAATCAAATCCGCGCCCAAGGCCAAGCCTGACAGCAGACACACGACGGTATAGGCGATGTCGTCACCTGCGCCCAGACCCAGTGTCCAGATGAACACCGCCACGGCCAGCAACATGCCAGCCAGCCAACTGCGGCGCAAACCAAAACGCGAAATGCACATCAACCACAACGGCATGGAAACAGCGGCGCTTAAAAAATATGCGCCCAAAAACTGGGTTTGCATGGAAGACGGCAATTGCAAACGGTCTTGAATAAAAAACAGCATCAATGTCGCAGGCACTGCCGAGGCAATACCGTTCAACATGAACACCATCAACAAGCGGCGAAAACCGGCATGGCGCCAAGGCCTGAGCAGACTGCGCCACGCCGCTTGCGGGACGGGCGAAACTGTGTGGCTGTCAGACGGGCGCGGTGCATACCACCAAGCCCAAAGTGACAAGCCCAGCAGCAGCACAAAGCCGCTGACCAGCGCCGGGATACCGCCCCAAGCGGGTATCAAGGACGCCAATATCACGCCGCACAAACCCAGGCCTTCTCGCCAACCCACCAGGCGACTGCGCATCGGCTCGTCTCCACCGAGACGCGCGCCCCAGGTTTGCAATGCGATATTGAGAAAGCTGTAGCACAGGTAACTGATCAACAAGGCAACCAACACCAACAGCATCAACACTTCAACGGTGACACTTGGACCGGTCAACCAGTTCGGGAAAAACAGCAGCAAAAACCCCGCAGACAACAGCGTGCCGGCCAACCAAGTGCGGCGCAACAAGGTTTCGCTGCCGCGTCGCAATACATTGTCTATCCACAAACCTAAAGCAGGGTCGAGCAAGGCATCCGCCAGTCGAGCCAGCAACAACACGGCGCCGATCAAGCCCAGCGACACGCCGAACTGGTTCGCAAAGTAATGCGGCCAAATGACATAAAGCGGCAAAGCCACAAACGCCAAGGGCAAGGCAGGCAAACCTAGGCGCGCCAAATGGCGGTGATCGAACTGACTCATGCGGGCTTGTGCAAGGTGAATTGCACCACGTCGGTGTTGTGCTCTAAAAATGCGGCTTCGCAATACGCCAGATAAAACAACCAGGTGCGCTCAAAACGCAAATCAAAACCCAAGGCAGGCATTTGTTCGCGCACTTGCAAAAACGATTCGCGCCAGCGTTTGAGTGTTTCTGCGTAATCCAAACCAAAAGCCAATTGGTCCACCACCACCAAACCGGCTTCTTTCGCTTGTTCGATGAAGGTTTGTGTGCTGGGCAAGAAACCGCCGGGGAAGATGTACTGTTGAATGAAGTCCGTGCCCAAGGCGTAACGCTCATACAAGGCGTCATCAATCACAATGCTTTGAATGCAAGCGCGCCCGCCCGGCTTGAGCAACTTGGCGATGGTTTGAAAATACGTTGGCCAGTATTCGCGGCCAACTGCTTCGATCATTTCAATCGAGCAAATCGCGTCGTAGGGGCCATCGTTGGTGTCGCGGTAATCTTGCAAGCGCAAATCGGCAGACAAAGCCAGCGCGTCCAAACGTTGTTGGGCAAACGCCAGTTGTGACGGGCTCAAGGTGATGCCGGTCATGTGCGCGCCGAATTCAGCCGCGCCGATTTCGGCCAAGCCGCCCCAACCGCAACCGATTTCCAGCACGCGTGAACCTGTTTGCACACCGACCATGCGCAAAGCGCGTCGCACTTTGGCGTGTTGTGCGGTTTGCAAATCTTGGTCGCGCTTGTCTTCGAACCAGGCCGAGGAATAGGTCATGCTCGGGTCCAACCACAAGCCGTAAAACGCATTGCCCAAGTCATAGTGGGCGTGTATGTTTTTGCTGCTGTTCTTCTTGGTGTTGCGACGCATCCAGTGGCGCACTTGGTAGGCCAGTCTTCCCCACCAGGTGCCAAAGATCATGTCGTCCATCGGTCGGCGGTTGATCACCAGCAATTGCAGCAAGGCAGTGAGGTCGGGTGTTTCCCAATCGCCGTTGATAAAGCTTTCTGCAAAACCGATGTCCCCGGAGCGCAAAGCCGCACCGAACACCTGCCAGTTGTGCAATTGCAGTTGCGCTTGCGGGCCGTCTTCTTTGCCAAAACGCAGCCGATGTCCATCGGGCAAAGTCAGATGCAAGCCACCGGTTTGCAGGGATTGCAACATCTGCAAACCGCGCTTGGCGGCAGCGGGAACGGCTTTGCCCAAGTCGGGCAAATGAAAATCAGGTGTTCGAAAAGTAGTCATGGGCGAGTAATCAAAAATCAATGACCGCCACGTGTGGCGAATGAATCAGGGGGCGCGGGTTTGCTCACCAAGGGCACGCGCTTGAACCACAGCAACAGCGCCTGCCAATGGATGCGAGCGATCACCCCCAAACTGTGCATGGGGTGCGACCACAGGGCTTGGCGCAAACTGGATGCTGTGAGCAAAGCCAAACGGCCGCTGACACTGGTGCTGATCAACAAACCGTTTTCATCGCTGTGGTCAATCCGCACGACCGTGCGTTCACCTTCAGCGCTGTCGGTGCGCATGAAGCGAAACACATACTTGCCCAGCACTTCGCAAAACGGCGACACATAAAACACTTTGTCTGCCGCCATGCTCACGCCGTAGCGCGGCGAAGGCAGCACATAACAATGACGCTCGCCAAAGGTGTTGTTGACTTCAGCCACGATGGCGGCGAGTGAGTTGTCTGCGCGGTGGCAATACCAAAAGCTGACCGGTTTGAACACATAGCCGAGCACGCGGGCATAGGTGTGCAACCAGACCTCGCCTTGCGCATCGTGTATGTCGTGGGTGTGCAGCAATTCATCCAACCAAGCGACGGCGCCGCCTTGGGCGGCATTGCGACCGTCACCGTGGTCAGCGTCATGGAACGACACGAGCGCGCGACGGTTGAGCGCCAGTGCGCCGCCGCCATGGCGCGCCATGCTGCGCATGGGCAGCAGCAAAAACCAAGTGCGGTAGGCGAAGGCGTGAACGCTGGGGCGTTGCCGGGTGTGGCGCACCTGACCTGTGCCTATCAAGGGTTGTGCTTGGACGGCGGTGTTCACGCCGCTTCTTCCTGCATCAATTCCTGCCATATGCCTTTGGCGGCAGCGCGTCCGGCTTTGAAGCCGTCTTCGTGAAAACCGTAGCCCATCCAGGCACCGGCAAACCAAGTGTGGTTCACACCTTGCAAACTGTTGACGCGGCGTTGCGCTTGGATGGCGGCCAAGTCAAACACCGGGTGCGCATAGTCAAACTCGCCCAGCACATGCTCAGCGGTTATCGGTTGCGCAGGATTGAGTGAGACAAACACGTTTTGGCTGAACGGCAAAGGTTGCAATTTGTTCAACCAGTAATGCAAACACACGCGGGCGTTTTCCTGTGTGTCTGATGTGCGTTGGTAATTCCAGGCCGCCCAGGCCAAGCGCTTTTGCGGCATGACACTGGCGTCTGTATGCAATACCGCACGGTTGTTTTGAAAACCGACTTGCGACAATACATCGCGTTCATCAACTGTGGGTTGCGCCAGCATTTGCAAGGCTTGGTCAGCGTGCGCAGCGATCACCACGTGATCAAAACGCTCGGCGCCTCGGACGGTGTGCAACACCACACCGCTGTCGTCGCGCTCAATCGATTGCACCGGTGTATTTAAGTGTTTGTTTTCAATCCGCGAGGTGATGGCTTGCACATAGTGTTTGGCGCCGCCTTGCACCGTGAACCATTGCGGACGGTTGTTGACTTGCAGCAAACCATGGTTGTCGCAAAACCGCACCATGGTGGCCGCAGGAAATTGCAGCATTTGCGAGGTCGGGCAGCTCCAGATGCAACCCAGCATGGGCAACAAATACGTGTCGCGGAAGGTGCCGCCAAAGCCGTGGCTGTTCAAAAAATCCTGCAAGGGTTGCATCAAGGCACCGTCGTCATACGACTGTGCCAGTTGTGTGCAAAGGGTGTTAAAGCGAATGATTTCGCGCAGCAACCACCAAAATTTGGGGCGCAACAAGTTGCTGCGTTGGGCAAACACACTGTTGAGATCGGCGCCGTTCCACTCTAGGGTGCGACCGCTTGTGCCCCAAGGCGCTTGCACCGAAAACGACATGTCCGAGCGAGCGGTCTCAATGCCGAGTTGCTGGAACAAATCGATCAGGCCCGGGTAAGTGCGTTCGTTGTAAACCAAAAAACCGGTGTCCACACCGAAGCTGACCGGTCCATTCGCGCCTGGCAGCGTGATGTCAACCGTATGGGTATGGCCACCGAAGTAATCCCCTGCTTCAAACAAACTGATGTCAGCATGGCCGTGCAGTTGATGGGCTGCCGACAGTCCGGCAATGCCTGAGCCGACAACGGCTACCCGCGCAGTCATGTCAAGGCGTTTTGGCGTTGAGTTGTTTGTCGACCTCGGCCAGAAAACTGGCTTGCAGCGGATCGGTGGTGCTGTTGAAGCTTTTCACCTGTTTGCCGTCGCGGCTGATCAGGTATTTGTAAAAGTTCCACTTGGGTGCGGTGTCGGTCAACTGCGTCAGCTGCTTGAAAAGAGGTGAGGCATCAGCGCCGCGCACTGTGGTCTTGCTGAACATGGGGAATTTCACGCCGTAGGTGTTTTCACAAAAGTCGGCGATCTTTTGGTTGTTGCCGGGTTCTTGTGAAAAATCGTTGGACGGGAAACCCAACACCACCAAGCCTTTGTCTTTATAACGTGCGTGAAGTTCTTCCAGGTTTTTGTATTGCGGGGTGAAACCGCAAAAGCTGGCGGTGTTGACCACCAACACCACTTGTCCGGCGTACTGACACAGGTTTTGCGGTTTTTCGTCTTGCAGGCGGTCGACCGTGTGCTGCAGCACGGCGGGGCATTTGCCGCCGCCAGTGACAGCAGGCTTGGTTTGAGCTTGCGCCGTGGACAAAATCGCCATGCCTAGTGTCAGGCAAACCAAGCGGAAAGATTTGAAGAATGGAGATGAATTCATAAGTTCAATCATGCGTTAAGTTGCACATATTGTCTCCGACTGTGGCTAAAGCCCCTCATGTCACAGTGAAAACCGCATGCCACAGTTGCAATATGGCATCGCGGTGCGGGTGGAGTTGGCCGCTGTCATCTCTGCCCGCCATTTCATCCAGCCGGGCCTGGTGTTGCCAATGCCTCAATTCCCGGTAGGCATCGGCAGCCGCCGTTCCTACGCTGGGCGGCAGCAGTCCGGCAGATTGCGCTTGCAGCATCAAACCAATATTGCCCACGTTGTCTTGCAAGCCCGGGTAGCTGGCCGCGTAGGCCAGCACCAAAAACTGCACCGCAAATTCGGCATCAATCATGCCGCCGGGGCTGTGTTTGCAATCGAATTGACCGGCGGGCACCGGGTAAGCCGCGCGCAATTTGTGGCGCATGGCGACAATCTCGGCGGCCAAAGCGTGCAGCTCGCGCGGTGCACACAGCACTTGCTTGCGGATGCTTTCAAACGCCTCTCGCAAGGCCGGGTCGCCCACGCAAAAACGCGCGCGCGTCATGGCCTGGTGTTCCCACAGCCATGCGGTGTTGCTGCCGCGTTGGGTCTGGTAGTCGGCGAAGGCTTCGATGCTGCTGACCAGCAACCCTGAGTTGCCATTGGGTCGAAGCGCTGTATCTATTTCATACATATGGCCTTCACCGGTTTGGGTGGTCAGCCACTGAATCAGTTTGCGCGCAAACGGCGCATAGATTTCGGCTGCTTGCGGATGCTCGTCGCGGTAAATAAACACGATGTCTAAATCGCTGCCATAGCCCAGTTCCTTGCCGCCCCATTTGCCATAACCGATGATGCCGAAACACGGCGTGTCCCGGTGCCGCTGCTTCAATCTTTGCCAGACCCATTGCGCGGTGATTTGCACCATGGCGTCGGCCAGTGCACTCAAATCGTCAGCGACTTGCTCCACTGTCAAACGGCCTTGCACGTCACGTGCCAGCGTCAAAAATAATTCGTTGTGATGGGCGCGGCGCAGCAGATTGAGCAAACTCTCTTCGTCGTCCCCGGCATGTGCTCGCAAGGCGTCGTAGCGGGTTTGGATATTGCGCTGCAAGGCAGTGACATCCAAGCGTTCATCCAACACGGCCGGGTCGGCCAACTCGTCGATCACGCCGGGATACTTCATCAGGTATGCCGTGGTCCAGCGGCCGGCATCCAGCAATTTCAGCAATTGCTCATGCACTTGAGGGCGTTCCAGCAGCAAGGACAAATAGGTTTCGCGCCGCAGCAAAGGCTCCATCCAATCGCACCAACGCAGCGCCGAGGCTTCGCTGATGCGGCCTTCCTCCAGCCAGTGGTGGGTGCGTTGCAGCAGTTTCAACAAACGTTGCCTGGCGTCTTCGCGCAAGCTTTTGTAACGCGGTGAATCAGACCAAGCCGCCACCCGCTGGCGCAGCGCCGGGCTCAGGTGTTCTTGTATCGAATCGAAATCCTGCATGGACGCAGCTGGCACCGGTGTGCCATCTGCCTGCGCCACCGGTCGCAACAAACGCTCAAACTCCAGCGCAACCAAATCGCGCCAATATTGCAAGCGCGCCTGTAACTCCGCACTGTCTGCCAAGTGCAAGCTGTGCGCAATCCATTGCAAATCAGTTTCATCTGTGGGCAGCACATGGGTTTGTTTATCGTCCAAGTATTGCACCCGGTGTTCCACCCGGCGTAAAAAAACATAGGCAAGTGCCAACTCATGCGCAGTTTCAGCAGGCATCAATCGCGCTTGCACCAGTGCAGGCAAGGCGGCCAAGGTCGGGCGCATGCGCAGCTCGGGAAACTGACCGCCGCGCACCACTTGCAGCAATTGCACAGTGAATTCAATCTCGCGAATACCGCCGCGACCGAGTTTGATGTCGTTCGCGCGCTCGGGTCGCCCGGCACTCAGCCGCACCGCATGGGCGCGGATTTGCCGGTGTAAATCGCGCAAAGCGTCAATCACGTTGTAGTCCAGGTAACGGCGAAAGACAAACGGCGTGACGATGTCGCGCAAGGCCGGTACGTTGTCGATGAAGCCGGCGGGTGCGACCACCCGCGCTTTAAGCCAAGCCAGGCGCTCCCATTCGCGCCCTTGCACTTGAAAATAGGTTTCCAAGGCGGCCAGTGACACCACGCTGGCGCCGGACTCGCCATTGGGTCGCAAGGCAAGGTCCATGCGAAACACCTGACCGTGTTCGGTGGTGTCACCGATCAGCTGAAACAGCTGCTTGACCACTTTGTCGAAAAACGCTTGGTTGTCGATGCTGGCCCGCCCTTGCGCATCGCCGTCTGTGACACCGTCTTCGTCATACACATACACCAGGTCGATATCGCTGGACACATTCAATTCGACGGCGCCGAGTTTGCCCATGCCCACCACCCACAGTTGCGCCAGCGCACCATCGGCGCGGCGCGGCCAACCGTGACGCTCAGCCACACGTGCCAAAGCTTCGGTGAGAGCGGTATCCAGGCTGAACTCGGCCAGCCAAGTCATGCTGGAGGTCACCACAGCCAAGTCGGCTTGTTGCTCGGTATCGAGAACGACGAGTCGCTCCATCAGCAATTGCCTCAACGCACGCAAGGCATCTGCCGTTTGCGGGTAGTGCGTCAGCAACTGCGCATAACAACGTGTCAGGCTGTCCGGTGAGGGTTTGCCCGCTGCCAGCCAGTGCAATTGGTCTGCATAGCGACGACGCAAACGCTGCACCAAACGTGAGCCATTGGCTGAATAAACCGGGCTATTCATATCGGTCTTTCTGTGGGGATTGGCTCTGGCGGCGATAATTTCATATAAACCTCAACTTTGCCCGGGTACTTATTCTGCATGTCTGATCAACCAATGCCCACGACTGATACCGCTGCCGGTCTGCGTTGGTATGTCAGATTGACCCGCTGGGTGTGGTGGTTGGTGATCGGTTTTTGGTCGCTGATGGTGTTGTCTACCTTGACATTGCATTGGTTGATTGTGCCGCGAATAGTGGATTGGCAGCCGCAAATTGAAGCCATGGCTTCGCAGGCTTGGGGGGTGAAAGTCAGCATCGGTGAACTGCAATCCGAATCCGATGGTTGGGTGCCTTCTTTCGTGCTTTCCGATTTCGTGTTGCGTGATCAGCAAGACCAGGAAGTCCTGCGCCTGCCAAGCGTGCGCATCAGTTTGTCGCCCGCGTCCTTGCTGAGCCTGACGCTCGACAGCATTGAGTTGCAGTCGCCGCAGCTTGAAATCATGCGTGACGCACAAGGCCATTGGCAAATAGCGGGTGTTCCCATTGGCGGCGAAGACGACACCTCACTGACCGATTGGTTGTTGCGTCAGCCGAATATTTCCATACGCGACGGCCGCTTGCGTTGGGTTGACCAGATGCTGCAGCAACCCGAGGTCGATTTGACGGCTGTCAATGTGTCATTGCGCAATGGTTTGCGCAGCCACGCTTGGCGATTGGATGCAACGCCACCACCCGAATGGGGTCAGGCCATCAGCATCCAAGGCCGCTTCAACCAGGCGCTGCTCAACAGCCGCGCCAGCGATGTCGCCACCTGGAAGGGCAGTTTTTATGCCCAGATGCCGCACATGGATATCAGCCGAATGGCGGCTTATGCCAAGGCGTACCTCAACATCGATGTGGTGTCCGGCGAAGGCTGGGTGCGCGCTTGGGTGGATATTGACCAAGGGGTGTGGAATAACCAGACCTTGGACGTCAGTCTCAAAGACGTCAAAGTCAAATTGGCGCAGCAACTGGATGACATCCACTTAATGCAAATCGAGGGCAGGCTGCGCATGCAATCCTGGATGGGCGGCCTGGGGCAAGAGCTCGTCACAGAACAAATCAAAGTCACCCCGGCGCAGTCAAGCGCCTGGTCCAGCGGCAAAACACGTTTTGCTTGGAAACATGCCATCAATGAACAAGACCCGTTTGCCAGCACCGGTGAGTTGCATATTGAAGACATGCCCTTGGATGTCATTACTCGGATTGCGCAACGCATACCGATGGATGAAAGCACACACGCGTTACTGGCACAAACCCAGCCACGCGGACAAATGCATGCATTGAATTTGCAATGGTTTGATGCCGCCTCACCCGGTTTTCATTTCAAGGCCACCGGACAGATCAAGAAACTGGAAGTCAATGCCAGTCCCGCGCACAAAAACCCGAAACCCGAGGACGACTGGTGGCCCGGCGTGACCGGTGCCAATGTGGATTTTGAAATCAATGAAGCCGGCGGCAAAGCGCAGGTTGAAGTGCAAGACGGCAGCGTGACCCTGGTGGACTGGCTGGAAGACCCGCTGGTGCCGTTGAAAACATTTTCAAGCTCGCTCACCTGGACACGGGCGAATCAACGTTTACAAGTGCAGTTGCAAAACGCCCGGCTTGCTAATGCGGATACCCAAGGCAATTTTGAACTGACTTGGTCAGAGGGGGACAGCAAGTTGCCGCAGGGCCATTTGGAAATGGATGCGCAAATTCAACGCATGCAAGCCTCCCGACTACACCGGTATCTGCCGTTGGAGATGGAGGTTGAAGCCAGACGTTACTTGAAAGAAGCCATGGGTGCGGGATGGTTTGAAAAAGTATCTGTGCAGATCAAAGGCAACATGGACAATTTCCCGTTCGATAAAACCAAGGATGGTGTCTTCTTGGTGCGGGCACCTTTTCAGCAGTTGGGGTTTCAGTATTCGCCAGCACCTGCACCTGCTGGCCTGGGGAAACAAGCGCCTCCCAATTGGCCGGCGTTGCAGCAGTTTGCCGGTGAAATGGTGATCAACCGCAACCAAATGCAAATCAAATCTACCTCGGCACGCATAGGTCAGCCAGTGGCTTTGCAACTCAGCCGTTTAGATGTGCAAATAGCCGATATGGATGACATCGTGGTGGATGTGACCGTACAGCTCAAAGGTAATTTGAATGACGCATTGCTGGCCATCAACAACTCGCCCTTGTCGGAGTCGGTGGGCAGTTTGTTTAACCCGGCCGGTGTCAATGGTGTGGCCGAGCATCAGTTCCACCTCACCGTGCCACTGTCAGACTTGGACAACACGCGGGTGCAAGGGTCGGTCAATTTGCTGGGCAATGACATACAACTGCAACCGCCTGTCCCCAAGCTATACAAAGCCAAAGGGGTGGTGAACTACACCCAAAACGGCATCAGCGTTCGCAACACCAGACTGTCCGTGCTGGGCGGTGAGGCTCGCTTGGATGGCGGTTTGCGGTTTGCCGAGGGTGCGTGGGAAGGTCCCACGCGTTTGAGTTTGCAGGGCAACATCACATCCGACGCCCTCAAACAAGCACCGGAATTTGCGGGCGTGTCCGAGGTGCTGGCCAATCTCAATGGCAGCACCAGCTACATCGCCACTCTGGGGCTGAAGCAAGGCACACCAGAATTGACCATCCTCAGTAATTTGCAAGGCATGGCGATTGACTTGCCGGCCCCGCTGGACAAGCCGGCCAGCGCCTTGCTGTCTATGCGTTATGAATCCACGGTGTCTAGCGCTGCCTCTGGCCGTGCGACCCCATTGGCAGAGCAGTTGCGTTTCAATCTCGGTCAGTTGCTGTCAGTGAACTACGTCAGAGATATCAGCGGCGCAACACCCACTGTGGTGCGCGGCAACATTCAGCTCGGCCAGTTACCTCCGGCCAAAGAGAGCGCGGACAACGGTGTGTTGTTGCAGATCAAGCAAGCGCATTTGAATTTGGATGAATGGCAGGCGGTACTCAACAGTTGGATGGATACCGAACCCACGGCCAAACCAGCCGCTGCCAAAAACAATGCGCTGGCCTACATGCCATCCAAAATAGATATTCAAAGCCAGGAATTGGTGTGGTCGTCGCGCACCTTTAGCCAGTTTCAAGCCAGCGCAGAAAAGCAACCCAAGCAATGGCGCATTCAAGCGCGCGCCAATGAGTTCCAAGGAACGGCGGACTACCGACCTGCAATCGACGGCGCGAGTGCACGCATCACTGCACGTTTGGCCAATCTAAGCATTCCACCTTCGGCGCTGGAACAGGTCGAAACCACGTTGTCTGAGTCTCCCAAAGACATGCCCGCGCTAGATATCGTGATCGATAACTTGGAGTTGCGCGGTATCGCCATGGGGCGCGCCGAGATTGAAGGCTTTGCCCGCACCAACACTTCCGGAACGCGGGAATGGGTTTTAAGCAAGCTCAATCTCACTTTGCCCGAGGCCAGTTTTCAGAGCAAAGGTCAATGGGGCGGAGCAGCCAAGGCGGTGGCCAAGCGATCGCAACTGGAATTCACTTTGCAAATCCAAGACTCCGGTGAATTGCTCAACAGACTGGGTTACAAAGATGCAATACGCAATGGCAAGGGGCGCATGGTCGGGCAAATCAGCTGGCAAGGCTCGCCTTTTTCGCCTGACTACAACAGCATGAGCGGTCAATTCAATGTCAACATGGAGCGTGGCCAGTTTTTGCAAACCGAGCCGGGCGTGGCGCGATTGCTGGGCGTGTTGAGTTTGCAGTCATTGCCCAGACGCTTGAAGCTGGACTTCAGCGATTTGTTCAGCGAAGGTTTTTTGTTTGATTTTGTGCGTGGCGATGTCACCATTCAGCAGGGCATAGCCAGCACCAACAATATCCAAATGAAAGGCGTGAGTGCGGCGGTGTTGATGGAAGGCAAAGCGGATCTCAAAAATGAGACCCAAGACCTGAAAGTGGTGATCGTGCCGGAGTTGAATGCAGGTACTGCATCCTTGGTTTACAGCGCCATCAACCCGCTGGTGGGGCTCACCACCTTTTTGGCGCAGTATGTGTTGCGCAAGCCTTTGATGAAATCCAACACAGAGGAGTTTCACGTGCAAGGCACCTGGAAAGACCCCAAGGTCACCAAAGTGGAAACCCCTGAGCCAGACAGCAAGTCACCCACGCCGGGCAAACCTGCCAACGCCAAGCCATGAAAGCCGCATTGCTGCAAATGGTGTCGGCCTGCTCGGTGCAGGTCAACATGGACAGGGCTGATCAATGGATGGCACAAGCCGCCGCGCAAAGCGCAGAACTGGCGGTGTTGCCCGAGTATTTTTGTCTCATGGGGCAACACGACACAGACAAATTACAGATTGCAGAAACCTTTGGTGCGGGACCGATGCAAACCGCTTTGTCCGCCATGGCCAAGCGCCATGGCATGTGGCTCGTTGCAGGCAGTTTGCCTATAGCTGTGCCGGGCGATGCCAGCCGTGTGCGCAACACCTGCCTGGTGTTCAACCCGAGTGGTGACAACGTGGCGCGTTACGACAAAATCCATTTGTTCCATTTCGACAATGGGCTTGAAAACTATGACGAAGCGCGTGTCTTGCAAGCCGGTGAAACGCCGGTGTGTTTCGATCTGCCCTCGCGTGACGGTCACACTTGGCGCATCGGTTTGAGCATTTGCTTTGACATGCGCTTTCCATCGCTCTATCAACAACTCGCTGGCATGGGTGCGCACTTGATGCTCATGCCCAGCGCGTTCACCTACACCACCGGCTCTGCACATTGGGAAGTGTTGTTGCGCGCCCGTGCCTTAGACAGCTTGGTGTGGGTCGGTGCGGCCGCGCAAGCCGGTACACATGAAAACGGCAGGCGCACCTGGGGGCACTCTATGTGGGTGGACCCGTGGGGCCAAGTGGTGGCTTGTCAACCGCAGGGCGCGGCCTGTGTGGTTGCTGACTTGGACATGCCAACACTGATAGAGCGGCGACAGCAATTACCAGCTGTCTTGCCCGCTGCGCATTGAGTCATTCGTCGTCTCGGCGTTCACCTTTGCGTCGTCCGGAAAACATGGTCCACCACACGATCAAAACCAGTATTCCACCGGCAAGCAAAGCTTCAAGCAAAATCAACAGCATGTTTCTTTTTCCATGGTCAAGACAAACCGCCATCTTAGGGGCTCGCCTGTGTGGTCTGCGCTGGCATTTTGTGTGGCGCTGGACCTTGCCTGCTTTGCTGGCTGCCTGTGCCAGCAAACTTGCGCCTTTGCCTGAGGCAGTGCCAACGGTGCCCATTGCCAAACCGAGCCCGGCGCCGGTGACTTCGCCGGCCACTCTGCCTACGGTCATTGCCACTGCGCCCGATACCGTGCCCGCTGCATCCAGACGCAGTCAATTGGTGCCGGTGGCTTGGAGTGATTTGCCGGGCTGGGACAACGAGTCCATGCCTGAAGTCTGGTCTGTGCTGTTGTCTAACTGTGAGCGCCCCGGCAACCTCATGGCGGCCGTTTGTCCCGATGTGCGCAGACTCACTTTGGCATCTGACGCTGAACAAAAGCAGTGGCTGATGCAGCGCTTGCAACCGCACCGCATAGAGAACACCCAGGGTGAAGCTTCAGGTTTGTTGACCGGTTATTTCGAGCCGGTGCTGGAAGCCCGGCGGATACCAGGCAACGGGTTTTCAGTGCCCGTGTACCGCCCGCCTGCCAGTTTGAAATCAGGCCAGCCCTGGTTCACGCGACAAGAGATTGACTCACAACAAACCGCGCAATCGGCTTTGCACGGCAGAGAGATCGCATGGCTTGCCGATCCGGTAGATGCCATGGTGTTGCACATACAAGGCTCGGGGCGTTTGCGCATCACCGAAGGCGATGGTCGGGTGCGTATGGTGCGTGTTGGTTTTGCTGGCTCTAACGAGCAACCCTACCAAAGCATTGGCCGGTGGCTGCTGGATAACAACGAAGTCAAAGATGCCTCATGGCCGGGCATCAAGGCCTGGTTGCAGCGCAATCCGACCAAAGTGCAAGCTTTGTTGTGGGTCAATCCGCGCTATGTGTTTTTCAAAGAAGAAGCCATCCCGGACGCAGCCATAGGGCCACGCGGCGCGCAAGGACTGCCGTTGACACCGGGTCGATCGATTGCGGTGGATCCGCAAAGCTTGGACTACGGCACGCCAGTGTGGATGGTGTCACCCGGGCCCACGCAGGCCTTGCAACGCTTGGTCGTGGCACAAGACACAGGCAGCGCTATCGTCGGTGCGGTGCGCGCGGATTTGTACATGGGCACGGGCGCGGCGGCCGGCGAGTTGGCCGGGCGCATGAAGCAGCCGCTGCGGTTGTGGGCTTTGTTGCCTAAAACGCCCTGATTCACTGAAAGGACTGGCATGGGTTTCATCATCGTCTTGGCAGCACCGGTTTTTTTTCTGGCTATCGCATTCGAATGGTGGTGGGGTTGGCGTTTGTCACGACAAGGGCAGGCATCGTCACAAACCTACCGCTGGGATGACGCGATCAACAGCATCAGTCTGGGCATGATCAGCCAGTTAAGCGCGGTGTTCACCCGTTTGTTGCGCATCACGATTTACACCTTGGTGTTCGAGCAGGTCGCGTTGTTTCCTCAGCCCGAGTTTTGGAACACTTGGTATGGCGTGTTGCTTGCGTTGGTGCTTTACGACTTTTGCTACTACTGGTACCACCGGGCTAGCCATGAAGTGGCCTTGTTCTGGGGCGGCCATGTGGTGCACCACCAAAGCAACCATTACAACCTGTCCACGGCACTTCGACAAACCACTTCGGGTGTGGCGGTGGGCTGGATTTTTTACATACCCATGGCTGTCATCGGTGTCACACCTTTTGTTTTTGGCATCGTCGCGCTCATCGATTTGCTCTACCAGTTTTGGGTACATACCCAACACGTGGGCAAGCTCGGTTGGTTTGACCGTTGGTTTTGTTCACCCTCCAACCACCGGGTGCACCATGCCGTGAACGACGCGTATGTGGACCGCAACTATGGCGGCATCTGGGTGGTGTGGGACCGCTTGTTTGGCAGCTTCAAAGAAGAAGATCCGCAAGAGCCTTGCGTGTACGGCACACGCACGCCGCTCAAGAGTTGGGACCCCTTGTGGGCCAATTGGCAGGTCTACAGCGGTCTGCTGCATGACAGCTGGCACGCCGCAAGCTGGCGCGACAAGTTCAGGGTGTGGTTTCGTCACCCCGGCTGGCGACCGGCGGATGTAGCCGCGCGTTTTCCTACACCCGAGTTTTCTATGCAAGCACATGCCCCGTTTGAGCCGGCGCAAACCAAGCCGGCGCTGCAATGGGCGGTGGGCTGGTTTGTGTTGCTGTTGGCGGCCGCCATGGATGTGTTGTGGCACATGGACAGCATGGTCTGGGGCGACGCAGCGGTGAGTGTGCTGGCGGTCACCGCAGGCTTATGGGGCGTGAACGCTTTGCTGCAAAACCGCATCACACCTGTGATGTGTGCATTTGTGCAATTTGCCGCCATGGCCACTGCAGCGTCAACTTGCGGTTGGGTGGATGTGTACAACCTGGCCAAGCCCATCGCCTTGTTGCTGCTGATGTACTTGGCTTGGTCGGCAGACAACCTGCCTGTGAAAGCGCAAACTTGGTTGGTGCGCGCCTTGGGTTTGAGTTGGGTGGGTGATGTGTTGTTGCTCTACCCGGGCTTGTTTGTGCCAGGGCTGGTGGCATTTCTCGTCGCACACCTGTGTTATTTCAAGTTGTTAAGCATGGATGCGCTATTGTTGTCGAGCAAGCGTGCCGTGGTGAGTTGTCTGCTTGCAGGCGCGCTCATGTATGCCGTGCTGTTTTTCAATGGGCTACCTGTTGACATGCGAATCCCGGTGGGGCTGTATGTGATGGTGATTGCCTTGATGGCGTCCCAAGCTTGGGGACGCAGTATGCACCTCAAAGACCCTGCAAGTTGGTGGACCGCAGTCGGCGCCAGTGTGTTCATGCTGTCAGGCGGTGTGCTGGCTATCGATAGATTTATCAGCCCCTTGCCTTATGCCGGACTGTGGGTGTTGGCCACCTACTATGCGGCGCAAGCCCTGATGGTCACCGGCTTGTTAGGTTCGTTGCGTCAACAAGCCGAGTTGCAGAAAAAACCGGTGACTCAGCTCAGCCAGTTCAAAAACAGCTGAGCCACTGCCGCCGTGGTCGGCGATTTGCACGTGTTGATCGGGAAGCCATGGCAGCAGCGGGGACTACACGCTGAGGTCGCACATCAGGCGGGGATGAGGAGGAGAGGCGTGGGCTTGGGGGGACTTTAGCTGCTGACTAGCCAGAAGGATCAGGTAACTGGGGTGTTTAGGAATTTATGAATTATGTAAATCAAAAATCAAAAAACTGTATAAATACACAGAGGGACAAAATGAGGACATAATGTCCGAAAATTTTCCCGCCGGAGTTCTGATGAAACTTACTACCGAAATCCCAAATAACTTTGACGCTTATTACGAGGCGGCTCGAAAAGCGCAGCCTGAAGTTAACCTTGCAAATCGTCTTGGAATCACTGAACGAACATTGCGGAGGTGGAAA
>Ga0164294_10001389_pt1 | contig 22534 bp, 17 predicted proteins | sample GEODES005metaG_FD_111479 | JGI IMG/M metagenome (GOLD analysis project Ga0164294, IMG submission 111479) | Oligotrophic lake water microbial communities from Sparkling Lake, Wisconsin, USA - GEODES005 metaG | ecosystem: Environmental > Aquatic > Freshwater > Lake | place: USA: Sparkling Lake...
TTAGTTGTTAGTTGTTAGTTGTTAATGGTTAGTGGTTAGTTGTAATTGTTTCATCCTAAAAATCCTTCCATCCTATTGATCTAGATTCAGACAAATAGGAGATGAAAGATGGTTTCTTTAGGTTATAAATGACCATTACAAATATCAGACTTAAAACCATATAAGGCAGGGCCCCGTGCCCTGCCTTATATGTTAATCATCAAACTGATGATTGATCTATTTATACCTTTATATTCACTTTCCCTAATTCCTAATTCATATCCACATTTCCTCAATTCCTAATTCCTAATTAATAATTAATAATTAATAATTAATAATTAATATCCACATTCCCCCAATTCCTAATTCCTAATTAATAATTAATAATTCATATCCGCATTCCTGCAATTCCTACTTCTTAATTCCTAATTCTTAATTCACATTCCTAATTCCTAATTCATAATTCCTAATTCATATCCACATTCCCAATTCCTAATTCCTAATTCTTAATTCATTTCTCTTCTCCCGGATGATACATCGTTTGTTTGTTTTTCATCACATCTTCTTTATAAAATAACAACGTTTTGTATTTACCATTAATATATCCATCGGCTTGATCGGTATAATGTGATGATGCTGGATCACTACTGCTTCCGCCGGTGAGAATGGTTTTACCAGCAATCCGTTTGCCAAAAGTAACGGCAGCCACAAAGGTATTGCCTGAAATACCATATCGACTTTTGGTATCTTTTGCTTTTTTACTAACATAAGCATTTAAAGATCCCATAAAACCTGGTGCCGCAATTACCGCCATGCTAAATGCAGAATCACTTGGTTCTTTGTTGGATCGCTGATAACGATTGATTTGCCCCCAAGGGATTTGCCATTTCCCCCAATCTTTTTTAAGATCGTTTACTACCTTAGCCAACAACTTCAATTGCAGTTCACCGGAAATATCGTTCAGCGATAGTCCAGAACCATTGGTTACTCCATAACCATCCTCATACGTAATGGGTTGCCTTAATTTTTCCAAATTATACGGCACTAATTTTTCTACCCACAACACGGCCAACGCCGTAGCAATACTGTTGGTGTCTGCAATAAAATCCCATTGCTTCAACAATGCGATGGGCTCCTGCAACAATTGCGCAACTGAATCTGATGTATTTTTTTCATAAGACGCAATCAACACAGGAATGAAACGCTTTGCCGTCATTAAAAAAGGACTATTTGCCATGTTGATGACTTGATCAACGGATAGTGCTGTACTGTTTTTCAACTGTTCGATGGCATTCATTGCACGAGGAGTATGACCATCAGGAAACATATAACTTGGCTTTTTAAACATCACCGAATCAAATTGACCGATACCAAACAGCGGTGTGGAATTGGAATTTTGTACCCACCCGTTTGAAGGATTAATATAATTGGGTATTTCTTTCAATAGATGTGTTCCTTTCCATTCCGTAGCGGAAATGTTTCCCGGCACTGGTCTTGACCAATCATACCCCGTATCTCTAATGGGAACAAAGTTGCCATGCCAATAAGCAATATTACCCGCTTTATCTGCATAAATGGTATTGGTACCTGTCATAACCCTTTTGTCTAACCAACTCGTAAATTCCTTATAGGTTTTGCTTTTGGTGATATTCCAATGTACAGAAAGCAACGCATTATTGGCATTAATGGATTTGGCACTGAGCCATTGTTTGTTTCGCATGGCAACAACCGGCCCATGATGTGTTTTGTACACCGTAAACTTTGCAGTACTCAACGCACCATTGTTGGTATAATGCAGGATAACTTCAGATGATTCCACCGATTTCCATTGGTTATCGTATGCATATTTGTACGTACCGTTGTCCGATAATGCCGTTTTTTCTATATACAAATCCCTAGAATCTGATTCAGTTACGGTATGCATCCATCCGCAAAATGCGTTAAACCCTTGCCAAATATGGAATTCGCCTAAGAATGGCGCACCATACACATTCAATCCTTCATCGCTTACCAATTGCACTTCAATGCGGTTGTAAAATTCCGAATGTGGATTGATTAAAATCATCGGGGAATGTGCAGATGTTAACTTAGAGGCAATTGCCCATCCATTAGAACCTGCTTTTTCTGATGCGTCTTCTTTTACATTGGTAGGGGCAAAAACAACATCATGTAAAATAGGTAGTGGATACATGTTTTTTACGTCAGTTTCAGAAAGGCTAAAGCCAGACAGTGCAGGAATATTATTCATCAACGGCATCCACGGCTGAAAACGGGTAATTAATTTAGGCTTTATGGCAGGATGTGTATGTATAAAATAATTCATGCCGGCTGCATAAGCCTTACAAAGATTCTGCATAGAAGGTGTGGCTTGGGTCAATAATTTTTTCGCTTGAATGGTATCTATAAACATTCTAGACCATAAATCTTTGTACAATGCTGATTTACCCGCCAATTCTGATTCCCTTCCCAACTTACCAATGATAGCAGATTCAATCTTATAAAAGTAAGATTCACTTTGCACATACATCATTCCAAAAACCGCATCAGCATCCGTTTTGGTATAAATATGTGGAACACCCCAGTTGTCTCTAACAATATTTACGCGTTGGGCTTGAACTTTCCAAGTGTTAATTTCCGCTTTACTAAAACTTTGCGCATGTGAATAAGTAGCAAAAAAGAAAACGAGTAAAATAGTAAGCCCTTCTTTTATTCTCATCTTAAAATTATGAACGTTTTGATGAAGTGAATGGATGTAAATAGTATCAATTGTAAGAATTAAAAAGCCTGTTATTTAACCAATAAAAGACCACATATTCCTTTCAAGTACAATAGTAAAATACTATAAACGAATTATGGTTTGTACACTTTGTACATTTCATCAAGTATTGTAAACAAATCACCAGATTAACGCCACAGAATATACAATTCAGAACGAATCGCTTATCCTGGATAAAGTATAGGATTTATAGGCGAATTAATGACTTCGCCTATAACGGCACCAGGGCACCAACTATCCCAATCGGCTTGTTGATTTTTGTTTTCCGGTGCTTTTAATCGAATATCCTTATCCATATAAATCATGGTCATCACTTTGCGCATTTGATCCGACTTGTTGGGTCCCGCACGATGGTATAACCAACCCCTGTGAAAACTCATCTCACCCAAATCAAATGCTTCCACCACATGATTAAATCCGGCATCTTTTAAGGCTTGTTCTAAAAATGATTGGCTATCATCGCTAATTTCCTTATCTCTTCCCTTGGTTAATTGATTACTACCTGCACTAAATTCTAATGGCCCAAATTCCAACGGGGTATACTGTAAAGGAATCCATGCTGTAATGGTTTTATCGCCCTCCAATGGCCAATAATACTGATCGGCATGCCAAGGCGTATGACCACCGCTAGGCTCCTTGTATAAAGCTTGGTCATGGTATAATCTTACCCCATCAACTTCTAATAATGCCGCTGCAATTTGTGCAATACGCTTACTAAATACGATTTCTTTTACGTCGGCTGAATTTCTCCAAATATTCATAATTTGTAAAAAAGCCTTCCCATAAGTATCTCTTTCTTCTAATGCAAGCTGCTGATTATTTAACTTATGCACTTCTGCTGTAATAATAGTATCCATAGCTGCAATTACATTAGCGGAAAGAATGTGCTTTATTTTTATAAACCCATTTTCCCTAAAAAAAGCAATTTGCTGTGCTGTAATTTCAAAAGGCGTATTTAATTCGCTTAATATTTCCGGAGTTAGCATACACTTGATTGTTTAATTATATATGTAATTAAATATAAAATAGATTAGTGACATTATTATGGCTATAAAAAACCAAAGTAATTTAATCATATTATCAGACTTTGGAATTTTAATCAGAAGAAATGTTGTGTGATTTCATCCGGCTTTATATTTTACTTTTCAACTTGTTGATACAAATGATAAGGGGTTTTTCGAGCAATAAGTAAACCAATACAATTGTACAAATTAATATCTAATACTATGCTTAACCTGTACTGATTTTCAGCTTGTCTTTACCTCTTTTTCCCAGCCGGTTTCTTTAAGTGCAGGATCATTTTCTTTTATCAAGAAATCGGCACCTTCTGTTGCACCACCCACTTCATTTTGCATTAATGCATCATCAGCAACAACTTTTATTGGCTCACGCCATGAAATGCTTTGATCATTAAATGCAGTATTAGTCATGGAATTGTAACAAGAAATAATAGACCACCGCGACTTATCGCTCGTATTGGCTTCGCTTCGATGCAACAAATTAGGGTGAAAAAACAATGCATCCCCCGGTTCTAATGACACAAATATATGCTCCATCACTGTGAGCGCGTGCTCTACCATCACTTGATCGGCACCAACCTGCTCACCAGAAAAACCATGGTTTACCCTACCCATTTTATGTGAACCTTTTATAACTTGCAAACAACCATTGGATGGATTTGCAGGTGTAAGCGCTATCATAATACTCAATAACTGATCAGGATATAAAAACTGGTTTTTATACCAATAGCCATAATCTTGATGCCATTCCCAAGCACCGCCAATTTTAGGCTCTTTTTGCATTAATTTAGTGTGGTAATGACAAACCGGACTATCACTATCCAATAATTTTGCTGCATTCTCCACCATCCGCTTACTTCTTAACATCATGCTGTACACATCTTCGCCGGGAGTAAACCATAAGGTAAGTTTTGAATTTTTACCCTGATTGTCCTTTACATTGGTGGCATTATGCTTGATAACCTCGTCTCCAACAGCTATTGAATACAATTTTTCAATTTCCTCCTTTGCAAAAAAAGACTTTATAATAACATATCCATCTTGTTGAAACTGTTGAACATCTGTGTCTGATAAACGGTAAGTCATATTCTTTGTGTTACTTTAAAATACTAATGCGCTAAAAGTAACACTAATATAAAAAAATTTATCAATAGCCCCTTCTTTAGCTGGGGGAATTCTGCAATATTCATTGAGCATTAGCCCCCAAAGCGTAATATATAGTTCAAAGCTTATTTTTTGATAAAAAGAATAGCTATTTCCTACTTTACATAAAAACTTTACAAATAGGAGATAAAATTGGCACAAATAACCTAAACTATATTGCAACTTACCTTACTAAACAACATTCCGCATCAACAAAAAATCCCGACACCATTGGTATCGGGATTTTTACAAATAACATTTGAGATGTCTTTACCACATCTCCCTAAATATAATCTACGTTTCCAAATACTACTGGAAACAAAATAAATACTTAATTACTCGTTTTAACTTCATCTTCTTTCCTTCTAGTAGCCAAAACTTCAAACATTTCCATCAAAGAACCTACAGCATGATCTGGATCTTTTTTTGAAACATATAAAGTAACATCATAAGACATTATATTAAAAGCCATGCTAATTTTTTCATTTACTAAAAAGACGGTATCCATCTTTACTTCCGATTTAGTATCAGGAGAAAAAAAGTAACCCTTTAAATTACCCTCGATTACATCAAAACGAACCGGTAAAGTAACATCACCATTTGGTGTTCCTTTTACAAAAAACTCCCACTTACCTTTAAAAAACTGACTAGTACTGTCTTGGGCCTTAACACTGTTGGCACTAAACGCGAACAAAAACATTGCAATTGCGACTACGACTCTTTTCATTTAAGTTTTATTTAATAAGTATATAGAATAAACCAATCATCTTTCATTGGAATAAGCAACAAAACATGAAATTAAGTTTCTTTAAATTATTACAATGCTTGAAAGAGAGAATTGTTTTTAAATTAATACGATAATTATAAAAATGTACGATTGATTTTGTGAAGGATTACCCTTTTGAAGCATGCACATATTTCCGTATGTCTTATAAATACTATTACTTTTTACTCCAATAATTAATAAATATATCCCATTACATTGGCTATTATTCTGTATTGCAACAAATTTATTATGCCAAATATTACAAAAAGTAAATATATTTAACAAAATACATTTTTCATGACCTCATCTCGCATTGCCATTGTTTTTTTCGCCCTCTTTATATGCTCATCCTGTAATCAATCCCTTAAAGAATCGCGTATCACATTAATGGATACGGCAAAATCGGCAGCGCTTGCCAAAGAGATTGAAAGCTCCGTAACACCAACATTAGATTCAGGTTTAACACTAAAGATTTGGGGCGGTGATTCATTGGTTGCCGATCCGGTTTCAATTGATATTGACGATCAAGGCAGATTATATTACACTAGAACCATTCGTCAAACAGATGTAGAATTTGACATACGAAGCCACCAAGATTGGGAAATAGCATCCAATAAATTAACTACGGTTGAAGAGAGGCGAGCTTTCTTACATAAAACATTAGCTCCCGAAAACAGCTCAAAAAATCTTTGGTTAAAAGATATCAATGGCGACAGTTCGCACGATTGGCGTGATATGACTGTTTTAAAAGAACGTGTTTATCGTTTAGAAGATATCAATGGTGATGGGGTTGCAGATAAATCTCAAATGGTGGTGAATGATTTTAACGATGAAATTACCGATGCTATGGGAGGCGTGTTAAAACATGGTGATGACCTATTTGTAGGCATTGGCCCTGATTTATGGCGAATAAAAGAAAATAAACAAGGAACTGCGGCATCAAAAACTTCCATTTCTCATGGCTATGGTGTCCATGTTGGTTTTGGTGGACATGGAATGTCTGGCATTGAAGTTGGTCCGGAAGGTAAAATTTACTGGCAAATTGGTGATATTGGTTTTAGCGGTAAAGATAAAGACGGTAAGCAATGGAATCATCCCAATAGCGGTGTAATTGTTCGTTCAAATCCTGATGGAAGTGATTTTGAAGTATTTGCCTATGGCAACAGAAATACCCATGAATTTGTATTTGACGAATATGGAAACCTTATTAGCGAAGACAATGATGGAGATCATAAAGGAGAAAGTGAAAGATTGGTATATGTTGTAAATGGTGCGGATATCGGTTGGAGAAGCAATTGGCAGTATGGAAAATACAGAGATCCACTAAACAATACATACAAAGTTTGGATGGACGAAAAAATGTATGTGCCAAGATGGGAAGGTCAGGCAGCATACATTTTACCAACCATAAAAAACTTTGTAAATGGTCCAACCGGTATGTTGTACAATCCGGGAACAGCCTTAGGAAAGGAATACAATAACGCTTTTTTTATTGCTGAATTTGTAGGCAATCCTGCTAAATCTGGCATTCACTCATTCCATTTAAAACCAAAGGGTGCTTCTTTTGATTTTGCAGATTCTAAGAAAATATTGGGTGGCGTTTTGGCTACGGGTATAGATTTTGGTCCAGATGGCGCCATGTATATAGCCGATTGGATTGATGGCTGGGATACCAAAGATTATGGACGTATTTGGAAATTAGATGTTGCAAATCCAGATTGGAACATCCGTAAAAATACAGAACAGCAAATAAAAGCAGACTTCAAAACGTATAAAGATGACGCACTTCAATTGCTTTTGCAACATGCCGATATGCGTGTAAGACAAAAAGCCCAATTTGAATTGGCAAACCGAGGCAAAAAAGGATTAGAAATATTTGCAGCAACCTTAAAAAACAAAACCCATCAATTGGCGAGAGTTCATGCTATTTGGGGGATAAGTCAATTTGCACGAAAAGATATTTCCTCTGCTAGCGTGTTGATTCCTTATTTAAAAGACAGTGATCCAGAAATAAGGGCACAGGCAGCAAAATGGATTGGCGATGTAAAATATAAAGATGCAGGAAACGCCTTAATCCCATTGTTAAAAGATGCCTATCCAAGAGCAAGATTCTTTGCAGCTGAGGCATTAGGCAGAATTGCATTTACACCTGCTATTCAACCTTTAATAGACATGTTGGCTGCAAACAATGATGAAGACAACTATATAAGACACGCTGGCAGTCTTGCTCTTGCCCGTATCGGAAAGGCAGAACCACTCATTGCATTAGCGTCTAATCCATCTCGTGCGGTAAGAATTGCAGCTGTTGTAGCGCTTAGAAGAATGCAAGATCCAGGAATAAAGGTATTTCTACATGATGCAGATGAATTTATTATAACAGAAACAGCAAGAGCCATCAACGATGATCTTTCTATTCCTGAAGCATTACCCAATTTGGCAGAATCATTAAACGACCATAGATTTGGCAATGAAGCGTTGGTAAGAAGAGCCATAAATGCAAATTTAAGAGTTGGAAAGCCAGAAAACATGCAAAATTTATTGAAATACATTCAATTAGAAGGCGCACCAATTGCAATGAGAAATGAAGCCATGGATGCCATTAGTACCTGGGCAAAGCCTTCAGTATTGGATAGAGTAGATGGAAGATACAGGGGAGAAATCACTAGACCTCTACCTGTAGTTCAGCAACAGTCAGCGCCAGTGTTGAAATCTTTATTACAACATAAGGATACATTAATTCGTTTGCACGCAGCCCAAGCACTAGGAAAATTAAAAATAAATGGTGGAATAGAATACCTTATGTTGAGCCTTAAAAAAGATTTATCATCAGAAGTAAAAATTGAAGCCTTAAAATCTTTAGCTAATTTAGAAGGGGCAAAGATGGATGAAGCCATTACAATAGCATTAGCAGATACTGGAAAATTAGTAAGGGTAGCTGGTTTAGATTTACTTAAAAAATCAAGTTTGCCGAAAGAACTGATGGTAACCCTTTTGGTTGACGTTATCAATACGCGATCTGTGCAGGAAAAACAAGCAGCACTAAATACATTAGCCACATTGCCATTTAATAATACTGAAAAATCTTTAACAGATTTACTTAATCAATATTCAAAAGGAACATTAACAAAAGAAATTCAGTATGAATTGGGGGATGCAATTGTTGCAACTGGTTCAAAACCATTGTTACAAAAATACCAACAAGTTGCATCTACTTCGTCTCCAGATTCTTTAAAAGCAGCTTATGCAAGTACAATGTATGGTGGCAGTCCTGGAAAAGGTAAAAATATTTTCATGAATAACAGTTCCGCACAATGTGTAAAATGTCATGCAATTGATGATTATGGTGGAAATGTTGGACCAAGATTAAATGGAATAGCCAATAGATTAACTGTAAATCAATTGTTAGAGGCTCTAATAGAACCTAGTGCCAGAATAGCTCCAGGTTATGGCATGGTAACCCTTGAATTGAAAAATCACCAAAAACTGAATGGAATATTACAAGCAGAAAAACCACTTGGCTACCAAATAAAAATAGGAAACAAAGCAGACACTTTGGTAAGAAAAATAGATGTTGTAAATAAAACCATGTCACCATCGAGTATGCCACAAATGAACCTATTGTTGAGCAAGAAAGATATTAGAAACGTTATAAGCTATTTATCAACACTTACAGAAGAATAATTGTCGCTCATCATCGATGCCCAATATGTTGAGATCAACTTCTGCTTGGATTTGATGATTGTCTTGAAAACTAAACACAATTAAAATAAAAAAGCGAAAACCCAATCTAATACATTGGGTTTTCGCTTTTTTATTTTAACATCTTTGCAATCAACTCTCCTTTTGAATGCACACCCATCTTTACGTATATCTTTTTCAGGTGCTGGTTTACCGCAAAACTGGTAATGTAACTTTTTTCGGCTATCTGCTTGTAGGTTAGGCCTTCGCACAACAATTGTACAATTTCTTTTTCCCTGCTGGTTAATGTTAATTGCAATTCATATTGTACAGAATGTTGCAACTGACCAATGAAATCTGCAATCACCCCTTTTGAAATATATCCCCCAAAACCAACAACTTGATCAATAGCTTCTACAATTGTATTAAAAGATCCATTAGAAAGATACCCCTTGGCACCTTTTCTTATCGCCTCAATTACCGCACCTTTCTCATGCTGCCCCACTACCAACAGCGTTTTTATAGGCCCAATTACTTTAATGGTAGAAGCAAAATCCAGGGCGTGATCCGTCCAAGAAGGTAAATACACAATTACAATATCTGGTGGCTTACTTAAAACCATCATCGTTCTAAAATCTGAAAAATCTTCTGCCCTAAACAAGATCTTCATCCGCTCAGTTTTTTTCATCTCACTTTCATAAGACGAAATAAAAGTCCCATCAAACACCATTTGACCAATACCAATCATTATTTCTTGTTATATAACATTAACGCTAAATATTTATATTCATTTTATAAACATTTGTTTCAAATTGTATACCAAAACCTTATACGTTATCCACATTTACCCAATAGTATATACCATTATGCACCAATGAAATACCGTTTGCAGTAATCACTAAAATTATGCCACCGAATTATTGCTAATTATATGCTGTTTGCAGTTGATTGTTGTATTTTTATGTATTGATTTCCTTATGCATAAATCCTTTCTCTTTACACTGTTGTATATATTGCTGCTTTTTAGTGCCGAAGCACAACAAAAATCTGCCTTCATAAAGGGCGTTATTGTAGACGAAAATGAATCCCCAATTGCACGTGCCACCATAGAAATATTGGGTAAAACAGCGGGTAATGTGGCATCTGATAGTGGTACTTTTTCCATCCAAGTTGTTGCAGGAAAGGCTATTGCACTGTTGTTTTCTGCAGATGGATATTATACCCAACAACGCAACCTCTTTCTCAACGAGAAGGAAATAGAACAGGTTTTTATCAGACTCCAGAAAAAAAAGAATACCCTCGAAGAAATCATTATCACTTCCACCGCCGATCGGAAAGAAAGCGGATTGATTAGAATAAATCCTAAAAATGCACTAAATCTTCCTTCGCCAACTGGTGGTATTGAAAGTTTGATCAAAATATTTGTAGGTAGCAACAACGAATTAACGTCTCAATTTTCGGTAAGAGGTGGTAATTATGATGAGAACCTTATCTATCTGAATGATTTTGAGGTGTTTAGACCCTATTTGGTGAGAAGTGGTCAACAGGAAGGATTAAGTCTTATCAATCCAGAACTCACAGGAAAAATAAACTTCTATAATGGTGGATTTTCATCTCGCTTTGGAGATAAGATGTCGAGCGTATTGGATATTCAATATAAAAAGCCCAAACAATTTGGTGGTTCTGCCTACGTAGGTTTGTTGGAGCAGGGCTTCTATGTAGAAGGAACCAGTAACAAAAATAAACTTAGCTATTTGGTTGGCGTAAGAAGCCGTTCCAATCAAAACATTTTAAGTGCACAAGAAACCCGCGGTGCCTATATTCCTAGATCTGCCGATATCCAAACACTACTAAATTATTCTTTATCCCCCAAGTGGCAATTGGAGGCGTTAATTACCCATTCAACCACCTCCTTTACATTAATACCGGCATCTTCTCAACTTACATCTTCTGTATTCTCTCCCTTTTTTAGTGCTAATCTTGGATTAGATATCTATTTTGAAGGTAAAGAAACAGATGCATACAGCACATCCATGCAAGGGTTTTCTGCCACTTACCAACCTTCCTCCGCGCTGAAATTAAAATGGATGCTCAGTCATTTTGTAAATAATGAATCTGAACGTTATGATATTACAGGAGCGTATCTGTTTGGAGAAAGAAATTTCGATCGATCTAAACCCGATTTTGGTTCCATCACCAATGCCCTCGGTGCCGGATTATACCAACAATTTGCTAGAAACGAATTAACTATAAACAACCTCACCGCAGCACATAAGGGCCAATATACCTATAAAAAAAATCTACTTCAATGGGGTTTGAATGCTGAACAATCTACCATAGACGATAAATTAAAAGAGTGGGAACGTCAAGATTCTGCCGGCTATACCCTACCCTTTTCCACCAACCAATTGGTATTGTCAAAATCCCTACAAAATACTTCCCAGCTAACAGTCAACAGATTTTCAGGGTACATTCAACAAAATACACCGCTCGGCGATTCTTCGGGCATTACTGTTTCTGCCGGCCTAAGATTTAATTACAATAATCTCAACCAAGAGCTGTTATTATCACCCCGCTTACAAATATCTTACCAACCCAAAGGCAGCAGGGATATTATTTGGAAAACCGCTTTTGGCGCGTATAACCAACCACCATTTTACAGAGAATTGCGACGTTACGATGGCACCATCAACACCCAATTAAAGGCACAACGCAGTTGGCAATGGGTATCTGGATTTGACTATCAATTTAAAGCATGGAATCGTCCTTTTAGATTAAGTACAGAGGCTTACTTAAAGTTGATGCACCAAGTTGTACCTTATGATATTGACAATGTACGCATCCGATATGCCGGCGAAAATGCAGCGAAAGCCTATGCCGCAGGAATTGAAATGCGGCTCATCGGGGATTGGGTTAAAGATGCGGAAAGCTGGATTAGCCTTGGATTTATGCGTACCCGCGAAAACCTTAACAATGATTTTTATTACAACTACTACAATGCCGAAGGCAAACAAATTACTGCACAAACAGAAAATCAAGTGGTAGCAGATAGTTCAAAACAAGAAATGGGATGGCTACGCAGACCAACAGACCGTTTGCTTACATTTGGCATGTTTTTTCAAGATTACCTGAGTACCAACAAAAACTTCAAAGTACACCTGAATTTCTTGGTAGGTTCCAATATGCCTTACAACATCCCCAATTCTGTAAAATACAGAAATGCACTGGAAATTGATCCCTACATCAGAGCTGATATCGGATTCTCTGCATTATTAATCGATAGTGAAAAAAACAACCGAAGATCTCACGACCCCTTTAGAAGCATCGATAACGCCTGGCTTAGCCTCGAAGTATTCAATATGCTCGATCGAAGAAATACCATATCGTATATGCTGATTAAAGATTTTTCAAACACGATTTACACCCTACCCAACAGGCTAACACCAAGATTGCTCAACCTAAAACTTATTATCAAATTCTAAATTGAACAATATTTGTATAAAAGCATTATAAATTGTGTATTAATTAATAGGTATGATTGTACAACATTCAATTTAATCCTATATTATTGTAAGATACATAAACCAAGCAAAATGTAAACCCAATGATGCATTAAACACCTTGATTTGTAGCACATCACATGCGCCTACAAACAATCCAAAGTCCTAAAAAAAGACATTCTTAATATTTGAACTTAAACCCACTCGCTTTGACAGAAGCAATCATCAACCTTGACACCGTTAATCCAATAGAATTCTTTGGGGTTAATAACGGTAAATTAGATTTATTAAAGAAAAAATTCCCACTCCTTAAAATTTTAAGTCGTGGCACCCAAATTAAATTAAGCGGTGCCCCCGACCAAATCAACATTGCAAAAGAGAAAATTGGACTTTTGGTTCAATACATTGAGAGAAATGGGCAAGTTACCGAGAACTACCTCAACCAAATTATGGGTGTTGAAGAAGCTGAAACCGTTGATAATTTTGCGGAAAAGCATCCCAACGAAGTATTGGTTTTTGGCCCAAATGGTAAATCTGTTCGTGCCAGAACCCATAACCAAAAAAGAATGGTGGAAGCTTCAGATAATAACGACATCATTTTCGCTATTGGTCCGGCAGGAACCGGAAAAACCTATACTGCCGTTGCATTAGCAGTTAGGGCATTGAAAAACAAGCATGTAAAAAAAATCATCCTAACACGCCCAGCTGTTGAAGCGGGTGAAAGCTTAGGATTTTTACCAGGCGATCTTAAAGAAAAAATTGACCCTTATTTACGTCCATTATATGATGCATTGGATGATATGATTCCAGCTGATAAGCTGGCCTATTATATGACCAACCGTATTATTGAGATTGCTCCATTGGCGTATATGAGAGGTAGAACCTTAGATCATGCTTATATCATATTAGATGAAGCGCAAAATGCCACAGATTTACAAATCAAAATGTTTTTAACCCGTATTGGTTCCAACGCCAAGGCAATCATTACAGGAGATATGACACAGGTAGATTTGCCCAAAAACCAACGCAGCGGATTAGAAAAGGCTACACGTATCTTAAAAAACATTGACGGCATCGCACATATTGAACTAGATGAAGAAGATGTTGTACGTCACCGCTTGGTTAAAGCCATCATTAGAGCTTACGACAAAGACAAAGAAAAAGAAATCACCTTCGAAAGAAGATAATTGAATTAATTAACAGATAAAAAAATATGAAAACCAAAATATTGTATTGCATTGGAGTAATGATTGTATTCGCTGTTGCATGTGCAAATCCTTCCGGTTTTAAAAAACCAGAAGACGCATTAGATGCCGGTAGAGAATTCATCAGAGCCGTTTTAGATGGTGATTATACCAAGGGTGAATTCTATGTTTTACCCAATGACGAAGACATCAAATTGTATAAAACCTATACCGGTTTTATGAAAAAAAGATCTGGCAAAGATTTGGTTGAATTAAAACAATCCAATATCATTATTAATAAAGTAGAACAGTTGAATGATTCTGTTACCATTATTAATTACTATAATTCGTTTTTAAAAAAACCTGCCGACATTAAAGTAGTTAAGCAACAAGGTGAATGGTGGGTAGATTTTAGTTATACCTTTTCAGGGAACCTCCCTATAGTAGAATAAAGCGCTACATTCATCAGAATACAAAAGTTCTGTCTTACTGTTTGGCAAAAACAATAAGGCAGAACTTTTGTATTATATCACACAGATAAGTATAATCAGCTCAATTACAATAATTTGTATAATTATCAGTTTATTGTGTATCCAATTGAGTAAACAATAGATTTGGAAGCACCTTAAAGCATTAAATTAAAATGGTAACCATTAATAAAAAACCCATGACTACAGCCGTAATTATAACTTTAATCATCATTGGATTAGCTGCCGGTATGTTGGGTGGACTTATAGGCATTGGTGGTGGCGTTTTAATTGTTCCGGCATTGGTATTCTTTTTGGCGTATTCGCAACAACAAGCACAAGGCACCTCTTTAGGGTTATTGGTTTTGCCCGTGGCTATTTTTGCGGTAGTCAATTATTATAAAAAGGGATATGTTGATTTTAGAGCTGTAGCGTTGCTTGCCGTTGGCTTTATGGCGGGGAGTTACTGGGGCAGTAAATTGGCTGTAACGCTTCCACAAGAAACCTTAAAAAAATGCTTCGCAATTTTCATGTTAATACTCGCCGTGAAATTGCTTTTCTTTGATAAGAAAATGTCTTAAGCAGTACAAAATAGCTTCCCTATTTTCATTATTTTATTGTACCAATAGTAATGTATTGGCTAATCAGAAGATTTAATACCAATAAAAGCGCGTTATGCAATTGATATATTTCAATAATCAATCTTTATATTACGTGATTGTGGTAGCAGAACGTTAAATTCATCTATTTTAATGGAATTAATGGTGCATATGCATCTAAATACCATAATTTATATTGACATTTAGGTATGCCAGATCAATTTTCACACCTTTCAGATCAAGAATTGCTCCACTTGTATTACAAGGATGGTAACAACTTTTGGATTGGCGTTTTACTAGAACGCTATACCTTACTGTTATTGGGTGTGAGTATGAAGTACCTCAAAGATGAAGAAGAAGCCAAAGACAATGTGCAACAAGTAAACCTTAAAGTAATATTAGAATTACGCAAATACAAAGTTGAATATTTCAAAACTTGGTTGTTTAGTGTTGTGCGTAACCACTGTTTAATGCGTCTAAGAAGTAGGGGGAAATCAACGGTTGAAATTACTGATCGATTAACCGGCGTAGAATCTGATGACAGCAAGTCCATTCATCAACATCTTGAAAAAGAAAAATGGTTACAAGAGATGTCGGAAGCTTTAGCAGGATTACAGCCAGACCAAAATAAATGTATTACAGCTTTTTATTTACACAAAAAAACATACCGTCAAATTGCAGACGAAACCGATTATACAATGATGCAGGTGAAAAGTCATATCCAAAACGGCAAAAGAAATTTAAAAACCCTTTTGCAAAAGAAAATATCACATGAATAAAGAAACCAATACCAACAATAAGGCGGAAACAACACTCAACGATCTTGATCTTTTGGCCTATTTGGAAAATACACTACCAGCAGATCAACAATATTTGGTTGAAAACGAAATGAATGATTCTGCTTTTTTAGACGAGGCGATGGAGGGATTAAATCAAATTAAAGACAAGCAAAAAATCCCGTTGATGGTACAGGAAATCAATTTTACCTTAAAAAAATCTATGAAAAAAAAATCTACCATACAATTGCCTCGTATAATAATCAACAATCAATTGTTGATTATCGTCACTACTATTGCTATTTTACTTTTTGTATCTATAGGCTTTTTGTTGTACAAAATGTACACTTCATTCTAAACCATGAGAAGACATTAAGCTGTAGTGGAATTCAATTTTGCTATTCAAACCCTCTATTGTTATGGTTTAATATTATATACGTGTAAGAGATGTGATGATAGCTTGATGTTGAGGGTATTGATTGATTAACTCGCTTCTTGAAGCCAATTCGAAATCTTGAAAATCAAATCCTGGGGCAACAGTGCAACCAACAAAAGAAAAACCTGTTGTAGAAACTGGTGATGAAGCAAACCAACAGCCTGCGGGCACAAGTGCCTGAAATGATGCTCCATTTGTATAATCACTGCCTAAACATATTCTTTCAAAATCACCATTAGGATAAATCACATCAATATTAAGCGACTCGCCGGCATAAAAATGCCAAAGTTCGTCGCTTTTAATGCGGTGGAAAGCAGAAAAATGGGTTCCACCTAGTAAGAAATAAATGGCTGTGGAAAGATGTCTTTTCCCACTAAAATTATCAGCAAGCAATTCTCCATCGACAACAATTGGGGAACAATAGGTTTGGCGATAAAAGCCACCTTCCGGATGGGGTAATAACCCATAAAAATCAATCAATTGTTGTATCGGATCCTGTTGTTTAACCATATCTTTTTTGCTTATAAAAAATTCCTTTATCTATTTGTTTTAAATTTACAAAATATGAAGAAGATTATCTTGCCCATTCTAATCATATGCTCTATCCTATTTTACAAAAAAATTATTGTGATTGGAATGATTGTGATTGGTGCTATAATCTTTCCAGAAGCATCCCAAGCGCTAAGACATTATTGTTTTGGCGATGGTTCAACATTAAATGTAAGCCCTGATTACATAAAGAACTCTCCCGTAGTTAAAAAACATCTAGCGCTTTTAAAAATGGGTGAAAAACATAAAGTTAGCATGCACCAGAGAGAAGATTGGCGTTTGTCTTTTGCGATTAATCCATTTACAATGGAAAAAAGAAAAGATACAATCATTATCACTCAATGGATGCAATTTGATACAACAAACAAAGTAATAACTTGGTTTGGACCAATTCCCATTCAAGATAACATTGTACACACATTCAACTGTACTCCTTATATGTTTCAATGCAAATGGACGCTCTAATTTTTATATCAACCATAATTGAACAGTTGAAAATTCAGTGTAACAGATTGTATTAGCAAAATACGATTGGATTATTCCAATATTTTGATAGCATCGCTAATTCAAATAGTGAAAACAAATGAAGTGTATTTTATTCTTCTTTAGCGACTACGAACTTACTCTTCATATTATATTGTAATTCCATAGCCTAATCATGCAAGTTTTACACGTTTTATTGGTATTGAATATACATTGGGCGAGGTTTCAAGTTTACCAATTCTGCAGGCGTTAACAATACGTGTGGAACATTTTTCAAATCGTTTTTGTAAAACACTTTAAATCCGGTAAACATGACGGGTTCTTTGCAGATGAAATACTTATAAGAATCCAATTTTTGGGCAGGATGACCCCATCCGTCCATGTGCATAACCACTTGTACTTCAGGAACTTTCTTTATCAATTTTGAATTCGTAATCATTCCTTGCGTAAACCGGTGTATGGTTAATATTTTAGGAGGAAGGTTATTGTCTTTTACCAATTGAGCGAGGTAATCAATAATATAGTTGATGTCGGTTGCGTCCAACGTGCCAATTACGGTACCGGGTTTTTTACCTGTTTTCATACTGAATTCAGGGTCTATTCCAAAATGGATATTAGGTTTAATGAGGTAATCTTTTAATTTAGGGATTTCGCTTTGGACACTGCTTAATCCAATTTGTACATCCAAAAATACTATTGCATTGATTTCTTCCGCCATTTTTACTACCTTATCAATTTGATTGAAAGGCATTCTTAAGCGATACATACCGTCTGCGCCGGGGCTAGCTTGGGCTGTTATGGCGATATAATGCAATGCAGGCTGTACAGGTGTTTGCGGATCTGCCTTTTCCCATTTGGCAATTTCAGTTTGTAGCTTAGCAAACATTTGGGGCTTAGGCAACTCGCCTAAAATACCCATTCTTGTTGAGTACAAATTACCATAATAAGCCACAACTCTCTTATTAGGAAGGATGGCTCCAGGCAAAGGATATGGCCCATTTTTAAACCATTTACCTGTACTATCTCCATTCAACATGTAGATAATTTTAGCTTTATAAGCCACAGAATCTAATACTTCCACAGGTTTAACAACTTTTTTAGGTGCTACCGTATCCTTACGTACAATTCGCTTTTCGGTTGTTTGTCCACCTTTATCAGCACTCTGACAAGCCATCAAACTATATATAAAACTTAAGGCATAAACAATACATCCCATTATCTTCATTTAAGTTGTGTTTGTGTAAAGATACCTAAAAGCTTTTCTAATAAAAACCTTAGACTGTAGCAATTTTATAGATCTATTTTCAGGCGCTCTCGGTTAGGCGTTCTGCATCAAAGAAGAAGATAACATCTATATTTAACAATGTATCAGTTTTTGTTGATGAAGTTCTAAGAAGTAAAAAAACAACGCATAAAAAAGGGTAGGATTAACCCTACCCCATATCACAAACACAACACATGAACAAATTAAGCCAATTCCGCTTGCTTGAAGTTCCTAAAAACGACCAACCCATCAAACACATCAACCACAACTGGTTTAGATTTATCAATTGACCCAGATAAAATTTGTTTCGATAATTGATTGATGATTTGCTTTTGGATCAATCTTTTCAATGGACGTGCTCCATATTGGGGATCAAAGCCATTATCTGCTAGAAAATCGAGCATATAAGGCGTAAATTCTAACGTAATCCCAGATTGAAGCAGCAATTGTTTTAGGCCATTCAACTGAATGGTGATGATATTTTTAATTTCATTTTTCAACAACGGCTTAAACATGATAATTTCATCTACGCGGTTCAGAAACTCTGGGCGAATGGTTGCTCTCAGCAGTTCCAACACCTTAGCGTTGGCTTCTTCTGCTATGATATCAAGATTTCTTTCACTAGCATTTTCAAAACTTTCTTGAATAATATGGCTACCGATGTTACTCGTCATAATGATGATGGTATTTTTAAAATTCACCACTCTGCCTTTATTATCCGTTAATCGTCCATCATCAAGCACTTGTAGCAAAATGTTCCACACATCAGGGTGAGCCTTTTCAATTTCATCCAATAACACAACGCTATATGGTTTCCGGCGAACAGCCTCTGTAAGTTGACCGCCCTCTTCATAGCCTATATAACCGGGAGGAGCACCTACCAAACGAGAAACCGTATGTTTTTCTTGGTACTCACTCATATCAATACGGGTAAGCATCGATTCATCATCAAAAAGAAAAGCAGCCAATGCTTTTGCCAATTCAGTTTTACCAACACCGGTAGTTCCAAGAAAAATAAACGATCCAATCGGTTTGCGTGCATCTTGTAAGCCGGCTCGGCTGCGCCTAACGGCATCAGCAACCGCAGTTATAGCATCTTCCTGGCCAACCACTCGATTGTGTAGGTGTTCTTCCAAATGCAACAGTTTTTCACGCTCACTTTGCAACATCCTTGAAACAGGAATTCCCGTTGCCTTAGCCACATTTTCCGCAATATCATCCGCATCAACCTCTTCTTTCAACAATCTTTTTTCGCTGATTTCAGACAATTGTTCGGTAATACTTTCAATAATTTGCTCTTGGGTTTTTATTTTCCCATATCTTATTTCCGCCACTTGACCGTAATCGCCATCACGCTCAGCACGTTCTGCAAGTTGTTTCAATTGTTCAATTGATGCTTTAGCTTGCTGCACTTTTTCTACCAATTCCTTTTCGCTTTTCCATTTTGCCGATAAGGTATCACGTTCAACCGATAGGTTGGCGATTTCAGTAGACAACTCCCGCAGCTTTTGGTCGTCATTTTCCCGTTTGATAGCTTCGCGCTCAATTTCCAATTGGCGAATCAATCGAACCAATTTATCCAATTCTTCCGGCATTGAGTTCATTTCGATGCGCAATTTAGCGGCACTCTCATCAATCAAATCTATTGCTTTATCCGGTAAAAATCTATCGGTAATGTAGCGTTGAGAAAGTTCAACCGCCGCAATAATAGCCTCATCTTTGATTCTTACGTGGTGATGGGTTTCATATCTATCTTTCAAACCGCGTAAAATAGAAATAGCATCTTCCACGGAAGGCTCATCAATCATCACTTTTTGAAAGCGACGTTCGAGCGCCTTATCTTTCTCAAAATATTTTTGGTATTCATTGAGTGTAGTTGCTCCAATTGCCCTCAATTCGCCCCTTGATAAGGCAGGTTTTAAGATATTGGCTGCATCCATCGCTCCCTCTCCTCCTCCAGCTCCTACAAGTGTGTGGATTTCATCAATAAACAAGATGATTTCCCCATCACTTTGTGCCACTTCTTTTACCACACCCTTCAATCTTTCTTCAAATTCACCCTTATATTTTGCTCCAGCAATCAATTGACCCATATCCAGCGCAAAGATGATTTTGGATTTCAGGTTTTCTGGCACATCACCATTTAAGATTCGCATCGCCAATCCTTCGGCGATAGCCGTTTTTCCCACACCAGGTTCACCAACCAATATCGGGTTATTTTTAGAGCGGCGAGATAAAATATGTAGTGTACGTCTGATTTCCTCATCACGACCAATTACGGGATCTAGTTTCCCTAAACGAGCCATTTCTATGAGGTTTTTGGCGTATTTATTCAATGTATTGAACTGCGTTTCTTGTGTTTGAGAGGAAACGGTTTCGCCTTTTCGCAATTCTTTAATCGAAGCAGTCAATCCTTTTTCCGTTAAACCAGCATCTTTCAATAATGTAGAAATGGCATCACTCCCCTGAACAATCGCCAAAAGCAAGTGTTCTGTAGTTACAAATTCATCTCCAAATGTTTTAAGAACGGAGCCGGCACGCAAAATAATGCTGTTGGCATCTCTACTCAATGTTTGAGCAGGTTCGGCAGCGGATGTAGGCAGTTTGGAAAGCAATGCTTCCAACTTGGATTCCACTAAGTTGATGGTGACATTATTTTTCTTCAATAAATACTCTACTGGAGAATCCTGTTGTTCCAACATCGCTTTCAAAATATGTTCTGATTCAATCGACGGATTTTTGGCATTAAATGCCAATTGCTGTGCTTGTTGAATAAGTTCTGCAGCTTTAATGGTAAAGTTTCCTAAATTCATACCTTATTATTTATTTGACTACTATCTTGCATCAAATTCAAAACCAAATACAAAAAATGATAATTATGGCATATTGTACCCAAAAAAACTGTCTTAAAGGCATAACCGTACTAAGTTTTCTGCTATTATTTCAGTTCGCTTCAGCACAAAATTTCTCAGAAGCGGAAGATTTTTTACTCAACAACCAAAAAGCCTTTGGAAAAGACTTGGTAGTATTGGTAAATAAAGACGGGAAAACGGTCTATAAGAAAGAGTTAGGCACAGATATGACGGTAAAAATACCCATCAATGCCGGCGAATTAAGCCAATGGTATACAGCAGCTTTAGTAATGATCTTGGTGGATGAAGGTAAAATTTCGCTTGATGATCCCATTGCAAAATATGTTCCTAAGTTTTCAAAATATATGAAAGGGTACATCACTTTTAGGCATTGTTTAACCCATACAACAGGTTTAGAAACGGGTGGAATGTCGTCAAAGAAAAAATTTCCCAATTTAGATGAAGAAGTAGATAGCTATATCACAAAGAGAGACATTGTGAACAATCCAGGAATGGAGATATCGTATGATAAAATGGGCTATTCAATTGCGGCAAGAGCGATAGAATTAGCTACCAAAAAGAGTTTTGACAGAATTTCGTCTGAGAAACTTTTTAGGGCATTAGGAATGCGGGGCACCTCTTTTTACAGAGAAAGTGGGGAGATCAATCCATTTGAGGGTGCGGTAACTTCTGCAAATGATATGATGGTTTTTATGCAAATGTTGATCAATAATGGCATGTTCAATGGGAAGCGTATCCTCAGCGAAAAATCAGTAAACGAATTATTAACCATCCAGTTTCCAAAAGCTGCCATCAAATTGAAGCCTGCAGAAAAAAAATCAGCAAGCATTGGGTTAATAAGTTGGATAGACGAATCAAATAAAGACAGAGGCAATATTATTTCACAAGGTCTAAATGGAACCAAGGGTTACATCAACTTTGCAGAGAAAAAAGCCTGGCTAATTATGGTAAAAGAAGAGGGGGATAAAATTGCAGCCCTTGCTGATGCGTTGGGAAAGAAATTATAAGTGGATTAATTTTTCAATAATAATAAGGGAGATAA
>Ga0164294_10001391_pt1 | contig 22529 bp, 19 predicted proteins | sample GEODES005metaG_FD_111479 | JGI IMG/M metagenome (GOLD analysis project Ga0164294, IMG submission 111479) | Oligotrophic lake water microbial communities from Sparkling Lake, Wisconsin, USA - GEODES005 metaG | ecosystem: Environmental > Aquatic > Freshwater > Lake | place: USA: Sparkling Lake...
GTCTTTCAGATACGCGCGTGTTTTCATTCCAGATGGATCGCTTCCATGGTCCGGTTCCGTCAACCCAAAACATCCAATCAGATTGCCTTTTGCAAGTTCCGGCAAATATTTCTCTTTCTGCTCTTGTGACCCGAATTTGTAGATAGGGAACATCACTAACGACGACTGCACACTTGCACAACTTCTGTATCCACTATCGACCCTCTCGATTTCTCGCATGATTAGACCGTAGGAAACGTAATTGACTCCGGCACAACCGTAACCTTGGATGGTGGGACCTAATAATCCGACGTTTCCCATTTCTTTCATGATGTTTTTATCGAATTTCTCGTTTCGGAAGGAGGCGACCACGTTTGGTAACAAAACGTCTTTCGAAAAATGATGTGCGACATCTTGGATGGATTTTTCACTCTCGGACAACTGGGTTTCTAGTAAAAATGGGTCTCGGTAGTTGAACACCGTCCTCTTATGTATTTTGCTAAATATTTGCGGTGTATTCCTAAACAGGGGTGTTCGAATCATCATATTATTATATCAATAATATGATCTTTGATTCTAAATCATTTTGTCTCGATTCTATCGACCAATTTCTGGTAAAATTCGTCCTCCTCGGCATTCCATGATGCCGGGGTCTTTAAGTAGGACGCGTATATGTTGTAGAACCATGCTAAATAATCGTAGGACATGAGGACGGCAAGACCGATGTCGGGTTTTTCGGAGAACATGAGGGCAGCAGCAGCGACATAGAGACGCTGGAATTCAGGACGGTCTTTTGTCGCGTCGTAGACTTTGTCTAAATACTTTGCTACTGCGGTGCCGTCGTAGTTGTATTCGTCGATGGTTTCTTCGGAGACGTTCGGGTCGGTCGGGTCGCATTTGATATCTTCGGTTTCGTAGAATTTCGCGGGATCCATTTGCATGATTTGACGCAAGAACGAGCGGTATTCTTTGTCCGAACTGTACATTATGTATTGCAAAATACAGGATATGATAAGATGTACAAAATGCGGGGATGTTTTTATGCTGTTTCATGTCTAGTCATATGGGATTTACCATCTTTTTGTCATTTTCTTTGCTTTATTGCCTTTCTTTCCGCCTGCGATTTTTGCGCTGCAACCACATCCGCCTTTGGAATTCTTTCTTCTAGATTTCTTTCCGCCGACCGATTTTAACTCAGAAAACGCTAAAGCACCACCTTTTGTCTTCTTTGCGGTTTTGGATGCCTTTCCTTTGCTGCCCTTTCGTTTATGGGATCTACGACCGCCTGTCTGTTTTTTATCATCGGCATTGGATACAATGGTCTGGGCATCGCTATCGACACTATTCGTGCCATTGGAATTGCTCTGAACGCTACTATCGAGATCGGCAGTTTCATCGACAATGGGCTGGGCATTGGGATTGAGATCGCCCTCGACATTATCACTGTCATTGAGCTGGGCATTGGTATTGACAATGGGGTTGCCCTCATTATCATATTCGGCATTGTTATTTTCAGTGGTTTCTTCTATAATTTTTTCACCAGTAACAGACGCATCATCTGGATTATAATTATCAACCGTATATTTATTATCACCAATCGTAAATGTTATCCTATTATCATCTGCCATATTTATCAATAAAATTGCGTTATACATAATAACGCGATTTTTGTATATTATATTTTCGTTCGTTATAGATACACAGTGGTATATTTGACCCAGGGAAGAAGACGAACCCCCTAAATAACACATTTATCTTCTGCGAGATCCACGACGCTTTCTATTCATCTTCGGTTTCTTGGTACGATTGAGTCGGCGAGAACCGCGACGACGACGACCACCCAAAATGACAGGGGGGTTTGTATTTGGTTCGGGTCTAGTTGCGGCGCAATAGTAGTTCTTCCGTGTGGTTGGATCAAGAACAACGTTAGCGAATTCGTCTCCTCTATAAAGTTTACCTACTTTTCCGTCAATATTACCAATATCTACTGATAATGCAGCCATTCTTATTTAACGTATATTATACATTTAAATCATATTTTCTTCGTACCTAGACCCATCTTCGTTAAACGCACAACCAATTCCCCCTAAAACCTCATATTGGGTCGAGCATCCTTGGCAAACGCACCATCCTGCGCCAATTCCCGGGTCTGCACACCTCCTCTCACCCATCCCTCTAAAGCACTCTCCTCAATCGTATTCCGCGTATCCGAAACCCGATTTTTCATTTCATTGTCTAAAGGATACATCGTATAGTTCATGAACGATTTCGTCATGATGGTCGACACGCTCTTCTTGTCCTGACTATTCTCCCCCTGCAAAATCTGCGCCTCCAACAAAGGGTCGCAAGACCCTCTTCCTAAATAAGGAATCGTCAAGAACGCGCGCTGGTTCAACGACAATTTCTCTAAACTTCTCTCCTGCTCGGATTTAAAGTGCAGATTCGAATCCACATCCACTAAACTTCCAATCAACCCGGGTCCATTCATCGCGCCCGAAAACATCACATTCGGTTGCTGTGTCGCAAAATTCACGTGACCATTTTCCGCGGGTTCGGCAAAATAGTTCGACAACATATAACTCGAATACCGGGTATTCTCCATATTACGTTGTGTATTGTCGACATTGTCTAAACCTATTCTTCCATTATTGAAAAACGAATAATCAGTCATTTGTATTAAATGTTTATTAATATATTATTAGTAGACATTAGACGATAATGACGATTGTCGCAGGCAATCGTGCATATGTATTTGACGTCATTCAGAAAACCGTGTTATTGAGAGAGATAGAGGGAGAGGAATATTACGTCAATGTATGGCGCATTGCTGCCGCGTTCCGAGCACACGCAAACTTATTCCCTTCCGCACAAGAAATCATACTGCCATAACAGAACTCCGCGAATGCTTGTTGGTCGTCGGGTGTCAGGGTCGCGGGGTTCGAATAGAACTGACGCATCGACTGCTCAAACGTCAACTGTTCGCCTAAATCCTTGAACAACTTGTCCGAAATGTCGGGTTGGTCGGGGTTCGCATTCATCACCGACTCTTTTGCTGCCTCCAAAATCGTCTTGTTCACCTTTTCGTTGTAGGCAGGTGGCGCAGGTTTCTTTTTCGGATTTCCGGTGACGTCGGTTATCAGCACATTGCTAAACGGGTTTTGGGCAGTCGGTTTGTCGAAGACTTGCATCGGCGATCCTAGCAAGTCCGCGTCGCTTCCTAAAGCAGACAATGCCGGGTCATTACCGGCATTCTGCCCATTCAGACCAGTAAATGCGTCGCGCCTTGCATCTTCTTTTTGCTTGTTCATTGCGTAGTAATAATGCACTAAATAAATCGAAAAGACGGAGAATACGCCGAACACAACACTTCGGAATGTTCGGGTGAAAAGGTAGACGAATATACTCAACAGGATGACCATGCGGGTGATGGCATTGAGTTTTTGGTTGTAGGACATGTCGCCGGATGGGAAGAGTTCGGTGATGTACGAGAGGTTCAGCAATACATTTGGATTGTCTGACCAGAATGGGATTTCTTTTTTTGGGTCTTTTTCGGATTCAGTTTGCGTTTTTAATATGAGTTCAGGTTCATCTGTATCCATTATGTTATTATTCGTGAATATATTTGCTTTATATTATCAGGCGAGATTCCTGCGGCAACTACATCTTCCGCGCTTCACTTCTGTCCGCGCTTAGTATTTAACGTCCTAGTCATATGGGGTTTTTCGTACATCCATCCGGTATTATTCAACCGGAACAGTCCCTTTTCGTTTGATGCAACTTTTATCGATTTGTATGGTTTCGCACTTTACGTCTTGGGGAATGATTTTCAGGACGCATTTTGCTTTGTTTCCGTAGAGAGGAACGACGCAACCTTTATCCGATTTTTTCCCATCCTTCTTTTTCCGGGTACATATACGTTTGAGAGGTTTCGCGCACCTTGCCCGGAAATGTTCGTACCTCTCGCGCACATTATCGTAGGTCAGTCCCGAATGTTTATTCAGCATCCGATTCACCGTCTCGTGTAGGTCGTAAATATACCTGGAAAATGTGTCGCGCGATTTCATGTGCGACATCGTGAGAGGCAGTTTTTTGAAATTCTTTGCCAGATTTTTGCGGCATTTCCCACACGGCAATACATACTTCAACTCCAACACAAAGTTGCGATAATGTTGTTTGTCTTCGGCAGTCGGGTTAATGGGATAGTTAAAACTCATCGTGTGTAGATAGTGCCAAATACCCGGTCCCCATACCGTCGTGAGCATCCCATCGTTACTATTATAGTCTTTGTCTTCATATGGTGTATTTTTTGGTCCTGACTCGGAATTCCGAAGATATCGAGAGGCAGGTTGGCGAATGTTTTTGCGAGTGTGTCTCGACATTTCTAAGTTACAATATGGTCGCATTTTTTGCAATTTGATAAAAATAATTATGTGGACAACCCATCGTTCGTTTGCATTCCATTTAATTGTACCATTATTATATATTACAGCACATCTATCATACCATGTCAGCATTAATGGATTTACTATACTTTCGCTTTAAAAAGTACCTGCCAATGATTTACGGTGCGATTCTATTTATTTTTGCAGTGGCGATATGTTACTACGTATACACGTATATGTATTTGCCAAAGAAGGATGCGAAGAAGTTCCAAGACGTGGCAAACGCGAACCCTTATGGACGCACCATTACGATTTACATGTTCCATGTAGACTGGTGTCCTCACTGTAAGAAGGCAACGCCCGAGTGGCAAATGTTTAGCGACCAGTACAACCACACCTCTCTAAATGGGTACCAAATCGAGTGTCGCGAAGTCGATTGCACGAATTCCGACGATCCGACCGTCAAATCCCTTGTCGACAAGTATAGTCTGAAACAATATCCCACCGTGCTTGCGGTAATGCCTGGTCAAAATGGAAAAGAAAATCGGGTAGACTATGAAGCGAAAGTGAAGAAGGCGTATCTGGACCAGTTCGTGTCGAGTCTTACGACGGAGAATAGCGGCATGTAATGTCTGGTCGTATTTTGTGTTGCGATAAGATAACTGCCCACAAGCAGTTATCGGAGTACAAGCATTTATCGGAGTACAAGCATTTATCGGAGTACAAGCATTTATCGGAGTACAAGCATTTATCGGAGTGCAAGCAGTTATCGGAGGGCAACAACCTATATGACTAGACGGTAACATCACGTTTCCAGTGATAAAGGAACGAATCCGATTTTCTGTTTGTATTGTTGCCAGGCATCGACCCCATATTGTATTTTTGCTGCACGCGATTCTCTCGTTTTCACTGCTTCATAGACTTCCCATGCGCTTGTAGCGCGGTCTTCTATCTCCATAGTGTATTTGCTGGCAGTTTTTTCCACAACGAGTTTTTTCACTGTTTTACCTATAATATCCAGAAAATAATCTATGATGGTTTCGTATTCTTTGGTTGCCTCTTTTGTTGGAGAAACCGGGGATTTTAGACTACACTTATTTATACCAAATATCTCATGTGAGTCTTCTACTTGGTCGATGCATTGTTGGAGAGGATAACTACATACAAATCCGCCGTCGACGTAGACTTCTCCATTGACTCGGTTTGGGCGAAATAGGAGAGGCAACGCACATGAACTATATATCGCATCGACTAGTTCCCACTCTGGATGAGTTTTATAGGAAATGTCGACCAAACTATACGTATCGAGATTGGTCGTATAGTAGTGGACTTCGAATCCAGTGAAATCGTAGAATTGTCGCATAGTAGTATTTAGGGGTAGGTCGACTGCCATTAATATAGGGGCGAAAGTCATTTCGATGGTTTCTCTGCCGCAAATACCGATGTTGGTATATGCTTTCAATATTTTATCTGGCGAAAATCCGAAGACAGATTCCCAGGGGCGTTTAATGCTGTAGTCGGTTAAATCATCCCATCCAATATGCTTCAACATTGCCATCATAGAAACGAATATTGCTCCGACAGAAATACCGTGCATGGTTTGAATATCGTCAATGTTCCAGAACCCGTCTTTGTGAGATTCGCGGAGGGCGCCGTAGTAGGCAAACCCGGTTCCTCCTCCGCCGGATAAGACTAAATGCCGGATTTTATGGGGAGGTTGAGAGGATTTGGAGTCTTCTGCGTCAGTCATTAACAATAGATAACCGTCTATGCAAGGGTTTATATTTATTTTTGCTGCAAAATAAATATTCAAAAATAAAATCCTCTCTAACATATAGACACGTCCACACCGAATTCCTCTCGATAAATGTCTGTATTTTTGTTTGCAGAAGATGACGACAATGTTCGTAAAATTAATATCGACGAATTGTACGAGAAGAAACAGCAGCGCGACCAGCGCCAATTAAGCGTTTTCAATAAGATTCTGAATCGCATAAACAAGAGGATAATGACAACCTCTCAAATGAAACGCGACGAGAAGTATATTTGGTATCAGGTGCCGCCGTATATTTTTGGCGAACCGATATACGACCAGACAGATTGCATTGCTTATGTGGTGACGAAATTGGCAGAAAACGGGTTTCATGTGAAGTATATCAATCCGGGAACGCTTTTCATTAGTTGGGAGAATTGGGTACCGACGTATGCCCGACAAGAAATCCGGAAGAGGACGGGGTATATCTTGGACGAGAGGGGGAATGTGATTGACCGAGTGGAACAGAAAGATAAAGGACGAGAGGACGAGAATGGGTTCTTAGGAAGGGAAGTGCCGTCGAATGATCCTAGGAGTCAAGACTCGCGCACGATTCAATTGAATGATGGCAAAAAGAAGTATACGCCGATTGCGCAGTATAAACCTACGGGTAGTCTGATATATGGCGATGCTCTGGAGAAGTTGGAGAAGCGGGTGACTTTCAAGTGAATTTTTTGTTATGGGTTCGCAGATGAGTTCGTGGTCGATGAGTCCGCAGATGAGTTCGCAGATGGTCCCACAGATGAGTCCGCAGATGAGTCCGCAGATGGGTTCGCAGATGTGACTGCAGATGGGACCACAGATGTGACTGCAGATGGGACTGCAGTTGGGACCACAGATGGGACAACAGATGGGACCACAGATGTGACTGCAGATACATCATTACTATTGTTCGTTTGTCCTGTTTGGACCACAGAGGAGTCCGCAGTTTGTTTACCTTGCAGAACACTGTCTGAATTTCCGTCAGGTTCCATAAAGGGGTCTGATGTATTTTTCTTTGACTCGGGTTTTTTACTAAAATACGAATAAATTTGGCGTTTTTTCATTTCTAACCCAACTCTTGCCTTTCTCGTAAATTTCCTTGCCGAAGAAAGAACCGTTTTGTTCGTATTAAAAATCGCACGAAGTGCTTTATTATAAGACTTCTTTTCTTGTGGCGGGATTTTATCCATAATTTCGTCTTTTATTTTTGATAGAACGAACCCATCATTGTATTCTGCAACCAATCCAGAGAATATCGGAATCTGATTATCCAAATGAACAATATATGGAGTTTCGATTTCCATGTTTATGTCGGGCGTGAGGGCAGACCCCGAATGCATTAGAAACGCGGCATATTGCGAAACCAATTTTACCAAATTCTCATTAAACGCATTCGTGTTGGTCTCGAATTCCGGACTTTCCGCCTCATTTTCATCTACTGGTTTCGGCGCGGTTTTAAAAAGTGTGAGTTTTATGTCTGAAGCATGTTTGATGCATTCCGATATGATTTTCTTCGTATAAGAATGTTTTGTCAGAATGTACCTCTCAATAAAATTATTGACCCCATCATGTTCAAACTGTTGTTGTATTTGCTGCATGAATTTGATGCTTCTGCCGCTGTACATATTGAATAGCAATGCCAAGAAATCGATGTTTTCGCTGGATTGGTGAAACTCTTTTTTGAAAACATTGAAAGCCGGTAATAATATAGACGATGTGAATCGGTCTTTGACAGACGGTTCTTTTCCGACGTTTTCTGTTTTTATAAAGTTGGAGACTCCGGTGGCGTCCAGTTTGGAATCGCCTTCTCTTTTATTGCAACAGTCATCTAGCGCATCATATCCTGCCTCTTTTGGAATCTCTTCTCGTTTTATTTCTGGATAAACTGGAATAATACTTTTATCGTTGAACATTTTAGAAGGTACATTTCGATATCCGAGAAAGAAGGATTCGACAATTCCTACATTGTCTTTAAAAATGTTGGCAAGATAGTTGGTGAATTCTTCGAAATTTCTCAATATGTAACTTTGCAGAATTGGTGCGGCATATTTATCTGGAATGTTTTTACATAGATGTTCTAGCATTGTATGATACTCCTTATTCATCATTTCTGTCATTTCCTCGTTTTTATCTGATACGAGATCTAAACTATCACAGTTTGCTTGCAAAAACACTTCTTGAAACCCTTTTTTAATACCTTCCGTATTTTCTTTGTTTAGACTCATTTTTTCGTGGATTAGAATTTGGAGTCTTTCTTCCACATATCCTTTTATGTTTTCCCATATGTAGGTGGAGGGCATATAGTCAGGTATCATTGGATCTACTGTTCCTCCTGATTGTAGATTCAATGCTGCATCACCATTTACCCTTTCAGTTCCAGATCCAAGTCCAGATCCAGTTGCAGTTCCAGATTCAGGTCCAGTTACAGTTGCAGTTCCAGAATCAGGTACAGGGGTTACAGCACTATCAGTTGCAGATCCAAGTACAGATTCAGGTCCAGATCCAAGTCCAGATTCAGGTCCAGATCCAAGTCCAGGTACAAGTCCAAGTCCAGGTACAGAGGATCCAAATAATCCAGCAACTGCACTTGCAATTGGATTTCCGGATCCCGGTGTAGTAACAGATGAGTTTGCAGATGCAATCGCTGCGGCAACTGCGACAGCAGAATCATCTGAAACTTGTTCGGATGGTTCTCTTTCTGAAGGAGGAGGTGCCTCAATCGCGGTTGATTTATCCCGGGTTTCAGTATCCCCTAAACGTTTTATTTTTTTAATGAACGAATGATAGATGCTTTGCTCTTCATTTTCGAGTGCACTATCCGATGGTTTTGTCCATACATTGTTATTGCGGGTGTAGTCGTTTAACTCTTCTATGGCACTCTTCCCCAATATGATTTTGCGTAACTCTCCGACTAAAATATCCCGATTGATAACAGCATAATTACACAACACTTTGGATATGATGCTTTCGTGTAAATCGTATACTTGCGAAACGGTGGCAGAACGTCGGATGGGTCGTTTTTCAAAATTATCTATTTCGAATAACTTGCTTTTGTATTCGATCAGTTTTTCAAAGTATATGCTATTACTGCCTGCTCGAGGTTGTCCATAGTCTGCCCCGGGATTTGCGAAATTGCCCATATTCGCTAGACCGGTTTGTCCTAGTAATGCGGACATATCCTGATTTTGCGTTAGGGATGTTAACATCTCTGGTGTTAGGTTCGGCGGCATTTTACCTTGCGTTATGGATGATAGCATATTTGGCGATAAACCCTGCGGCATTTTACCTTGTTTTATCGATTCTAAAATATTCGACTGCATGTTTGGCGGCAAATTACTGTTCTTTATTGATTCTAAAATATTCGGCGGCAATTGACCGGGTAACATTGCGGACATATTTTGAGGCAATTGCCCATTTTTTCCTAACATATCGGACATATTTGGCGGAAATTGACCGGGTTGTCCAGATGCTTCCATTTTTTTATAATCTTCGAGTAATTTTGCATATTTATCTATACCACCTGGGACTTTTTTTGCCAGACGATCTGCCATATTATTAGCGAATTTACTATTCGAAGCATATTCCATTGCTCTTTTCGCTAATGGATTGAGTTCCTCAAATTTTTTGGTTCCTTTTACTGACGCAAATAACCCTTTTAAATCTGATGCAGCACCAGTAGTAGGAGCAGGACCACTAGTAGGAGCAGCACCAGTAGTAGCAGGAGCACCAGTAGTAGCAGTAGTAGCATCACCAGCAGCACCAGCAGGAGCATCACCATCACCGCCAGTTTGAGAAACATCCTCTTTATTCAAAAGCAAAATAAGATCCTTTAGTATTTTTTCATTTCGGGTTCTTAATGCACCATACCATGCTTGACAAATACTATCTTTAATATTCTTCTTCACTTTACGTGAACCTTCACCTTCATAATAAATGCTAAGCATATCGATTTTTATTTGCGCTTTTATTTTTTCAGGAGTGTTATTCGGGTTACCATCGATATAATCTTTTTTTATTTTTTCAATGATTCGATCGCCAATCCGTTTGATGTTTGCATCCACATCGTCATATGTAAGCAAATTGTATTTATCACTACCCGAAGTTCCCAATAATCCTGTTGTAGAATGTAATGCTCCGAATGCTAAACTTGACATTATTTTTATAATATAAAGTTATTTTCATTTGCGAATAACACCGGACTCACAAAAGTAAGGGTCCGACCGAAATATCCTGGCGCAAATAAAATTGAACTTTGTTTATATTATTAATCACAATAACATAAACACAATTTCTTTATATTAACTTAGACTTCAAATAAACCAATATTAAAATGCAAATACAAGATTCTAAAAAAGACAAGACGAAAAAACGTAAAACCACATTAAGCATGTCGGATAAAGCGAAAATGTGGGACGCTTTTCAGACGGAATTGACACCGAACCCGGATCCCGTTCCCATAGTGGATTGCGTCTATCAATCTACCCCCAAAGAAAACACATGCACAAGTTGCGGTTCCGCGCTCATGGTGATGGAGGACGGATTCCCCACCTGTCTCAATAAATCGTGCGGAATGGTGTATACCGACACGCTGGATTACTCACCGGAGTGGCGCTATTTCGGCGCAGACGACAAGAATGCCAATGACCCAACCCGGTGCGGAAACCCGATTAACCCGCTGCTCGAAATGTCGTCGTATGGATGCAAGGTATTGCACACACCTAAATCGTCGAAAGAGATGATGAAGATTGGCAAATGGATTGCGTGGCAATCGATGCCGCATAAAGAGAAATCGCTCTACGACGAGTTCCAGTTTATCACCATCATGGCACAGAATGCGGGTATCAACAAAATCTTCATCAACGACGCGATGGCAATCCACAAAGATATCAGCGAGCAGAAGATATTCCGCGGCATCAATCGCGATGGTATCAAGGCAGCATCGATCTATATTTCTTGCCGGTTGAATGGATGCCCGAGGACGTCGCATGAAATCGCGGACATTTTCAATATCGACAAGGCATCCGCGACGGCAGGTTGTTCGATGGCAGTCAATATATTGAATAATATTGAGAGGGGCGTCGAGCATACGGATTTGTGTCTGACTAAACCGAGCGATTTCGTGGATAGGTATTGCAGTAAACTGGGAATACCGCAGGAGTTGATTATGGTGGCGCGATTTGTCACGGAAAAGGTGGAGAATGGTGCAGTGAAATGCAATAATACGCCCCATTCTATTGCGGCAGGAATTATTTATTTTGTGGCACAAAATTGTAATCAACCGGTTTCGAAAACGGATGTGAGGCGCGTCTGCGGGGTAAGTGAAGTGACGATTAACAAATGCTTTATGAAGATGCAGGAGAATATAGAACAATTACTTCCTAAAATGATTCGCATGAAATACTCGGTAAATGTTGGTGGGTCTATACATTAGTCTTCTTTTGTGTCGGTATCCGGTGGATAGTAAGTATTCGTATATAAAATATATTCTGGTTTCAAACAAATACGCACCTTTTTATTTGTGTGACTTATTTTTTTGGTTTTAGAGGGTTTTTGGGCGTGAGGGTTCATATGAATTATATGTTCCAACCCATGTAGTAAATATATCGGAATAAGCATTTCTATATATTTACAGAATGATATCGTAGATACTTCTGAAACGACCCCCGTAACCACTAGTAAAACCTTCATGTATTATATATAATGAGTGAAGTTGAACAAGACATTCCTACTGACCCGGTTATTGACCAGGTAGTAGACGACCAATCCGTCACTGAATCAGTTATTGACCAGGTTATTGAAACCGTCATTGAACCAGTTACTTACCAGGTAGTAGAAGAGCAACCCGTCGATGAACCAGTTACTGACAAGGTTATTGAAACCGCGGATGAATCTGTTGTGGAAGAGCAATCCGTCGATGTCCTGGTTATTGAAACCGTCGCTGAACCAGTTATTGACCAGGTTATTGAAGATCAACCTGTCACTGAACCAGTTATTGACCAGGTAGTAGAAGACCAATCCGTCGATGTCCCGGTTACTGACCAGGTTATTGACCAGGTAGTAGAAGATCAAGACAATCTGTCGGAATCAACAGAAGAGCAACCCGTCGCCGATGCAAACGCTCCGGTTCCGGAAGGAGAAGAACCAGAGGTCAAGTTACACGAGATTTATATTTCGCCAGAAGAAGAAGAAGTTTGCCTAAATCAATCCAACGATGTACAACCTCCGGCAGTGAATATCCCTGAACTTGTTTTTATAGTGCCGTATCGCGACAGAGAGACGCACTATAGACTGTTTTCGTCTGCGATGAAGGACCAACTTGTCGATGCGCCTACCTACAAGATACTTTACATAAATCAAACAGACGATCGAGGGTTCAATCGTGGCGCAATGAAGAACATTGGGTTCCTCGCAGTCAAAAATATGTACCCGAACGACTATCAAAACATTACACTAGTTTTCAATGACATCGACACAATCCCCGCGAAAGATACCATTTTTAACTACAAAACAACGACAGGCGTCATTAAACATTTCTACGGGTTTGAATACACTTTAGGCGGCATTGTTTCGATGTTAGCATCCGATTTTGAACGAATCAATGGATTTCCTAATTTTTGGGCATGGGGATACGAAGATAATTTGCTGCAAATCCGTGCCGACTATGCAGGAATGGTCATTGATAGAAGCGTTTTTTACAAAATACACGATCCGCACATCATTCATTTGGTTGATACTCCTATTCGCACAGTGAACCGCGCAGAATTCGACCGATACACGCAAAATACCAAAGAAGGCATTGACTCTATAAAAGACCTAAATTACAAAGTAAACGACGAAACCGGGTTTATTGATGTATTGCAATTCAATACAACAGTACAAGAAACGTTGGAAAAACGAAGCGAGTACGATTTGCGCAACGGTCCGTCTCCATTCAAGGAGTTTACCCGAAAACCAAGAAGAGGACATCCTCTTATGAAAATGCATTTTTAACGTCTGGTCATATGGGCAAATACCCATATGACCATCGTATATGACTAGTTGCATTTTCCGTTGCTATAAGATAACTGCCTGAAGGGCAGTTATTGAAGGGCAACACAAAATACGACTAGACATTAACGTCTGGTCTGCCGGAGGCAATGGTCAAATACCCATATGACTAGACATGAATATTCACTACAGAGTGATTGGGATTTGATCCTAGACCTAGACCTTCGGTTGTAATAAAATAAACTTCATCGTAATCCCAACATTTGTCGCAGTTTCCCAAATACCCGATATTTTTAAAATACATTCTTCTTTTGCGGGAAGTTCGCCTACACTACCTGTTGGGCGTTTATACAATTCTCGCCCACCTTGTGCGCAGAACGTAGAATTCTCATTGTTTGAAATAAAAGGCGAATCAACAATGGTATTATCCGAATGGTATTTTATCATCCCACTTAACAATTGATTCTTTAAAATATACGACGGGGTTTTCAACGGACAATAACTCTCGATATAACGTTGCACTACATCATTTTCAATCTGGCATAATTTTTCAATCACTCGCGCATTCTCCTTTGCCAGTATATTCAAAATTATATTTCTCTTGGGGGGGATCGTTGAATGCTTGTTCACGATTTTAACCCACTCGCCATGGGCATCCATTTGATTTAACCCAAATTTCGGTTGGTCGTCGATATAAATAAGGTCGAGTCGTTTCGCATGATTTGCGGCACTGCCGTTCTTACAAAACCCTCGAATGTTTTGCTGCTCAGACGCTGCCAATTGCATGGCAAAGGAATTCTTCGTAAGTTCAATCAAAATATACATTCCGTTCATTTCAAACGAGTCCGTAGAATAAACGATTTTAACAAATTCGCCATCGACTATAATGTTTTTGCGTTTTTCTCCAAAATATACATTCCGCGTATTTATCTCATTTACTGGAACCGATATCTCCATTTTAAATATTATGATTTCAAATCTAAATCATAATAGTCGTTTATCTTTATCTGCATCTAGTTACTAATGTTATTTACATACGACGACAATATGTTTACTGCAGAACAATCCGACGCGTTGGGTAAATTTTGCAATAAAAACAAGAGAGGACTTTGTGGCGCGATCTGGTTTACCTTTTCTAAATATTTTTGATATCCAGAAACGAATTTACCCGCAGTCGTTGTGATTGCAGGAGAACCGCTACCGGAAGTCGGCGTCCCGTTGCTCTGAAAATAGGCACAAAAACGATACAGTTCAAATGTCACACTCATTATTTGATATACCCAAAGTGAGTCCATGGTAAATGGTGTATCGGACGAAACCACTTTCGCGACATCGTTCGCAGATAAATCTGCCGAAAGTGTACTCGTCGACGCCAGATTGCCGATCGTATTTAATACAAAAATGACACTATTAAATGTACCTTTGTCGCTATTCGTCAGCGATTGCGCGTTTTGCCAATATACGTTTGACACGGTGTTTGCTAAGAATCTCGGTTTTACGATACTATAATATGCGGTTTTAAGTGAGAGAAGAATACTCGGGTTTGCTTTATTTTTCTGTATTTGTTGCAAAAAATAGTAGGATAATCCTTTACCACAGTTTCGATTATTTTGACTCGATTGAATTGCAAAAAAGTTTACCCCCGAATAGATGGCATCATCTATTATAATCGACTCATTCGCATTCCACATTTTCTCTATATTCTTGTCGTCTACATTTGCGATATTCGAACTATTAAACAAATTACCATAAGAGGCGTCCATCATTTTAAATATATTTTCATTGCTTGTACTACTGTACCCTGACGCACTGTTATACATTTTATAAATTTGCAATTGAGAATATGGAACGGTATAATCATTGTTTGAGTTTGCGGGGGGAGTTGCTGCGGACGTTGGAATCGGTTTTTGAGTTGGTTTTGGCGCGGTCGTTTCCGACGATGACGCAGACGTTGAAAATGGTTCCGCGGTCGTCGGGGTCGGGATCGGGTTAATGAGTTTGCTGTCGATTTTGATGAACCCACAAGCAGAAGACACGTCGATTGCTAAATCGGAAATGCCAAATTGTATAGACAAGTTGGGCGAACTTCTGCTAGGTACATATTTATACTGCGGGTTTGTATATCCTTCGACCGTATTCGCAATCTTCATTTTAATCAGTTTGTCAAAGATCCAGTTTAAAACGATGTAGAATATAATAATCGATACAATTGCAAATAAAAATAATATATAATTTGGTGTATTCGCCATTTATGCGTTATGACGAGAAGATAATAATGAATATAATATTATGGTATAATATAAATGTCTGCATTATTGAATCATAATCAACGCGCAGAAATATCGTGGAAAGGACGAACTATAAATCAGATAACAAGCACGATTCAAAAAAACGGAACAAATGTCGGGAAGTCGACCGGTGATATTATTTTTCGCGCAATGCCTCTCAAACTATACCGCCGAGAACTTGCGGTAAACGTTCCCGTGAAAAGCGGATGCCCCAATTCGCGCATTTCAAGTAGTATCGACGTTTTTAATCAACCGGGCGGAAGTGTCGTTTTAAGCATGAATGAAACGAATCGAGATACGTTTGGGCAATTGAATACTCTCGAATATTCTGCGCCGGGGAATTTAAATGAAACCTATGGATGCAATGGCGGAGGCGCAACATCCTCTTACAATTGTGCCGAGAAGAACGCGAGAAAAAGATGTCGTAGTAGCGGCATCATAAAACGCACTTATGATCCAGCAAGGTCGGAGATTGCGTATTTTACGAATACAAACCAATATTTAGTGAGTCGCAGCAAAACATTTTTGCAGAATCAATACCGGCATGTTCGGTCGAACGACATTTCGATTGTTACAAATCCTCTCGTGAATAAGGAAACTTATTCACCAAATGGAATATCACATTGCCCGAAAGCATATATTGCGGCAGGGTCAAATGTGTTTTATTATTACTGGATTGATGCCAGTGGTGCAGCAGGCGATTTCTCGTCCACCGCAAAACGATATACGGTTACGATCCCTCCTGGAAACTATGATGTACATGAATTGAATGCGGTGCTTCAAAACACCATGTACGAAAACAAACACTACTTTGTTTACACTACAACACATACGAATGCGTTTTTGATGAATATGATTTACAATAATACGAATGGGTGCGTTGAAATACAAACGTTTTCGAGTGCGAATTTTGCAAATACTGCGAATTACACCATACCAACAGGCGCTTCTTGGACAAGACCTGCGGTGAATGTGGTGCCGGTCTATTCTATTCCTGCGACGGGGATACAGAATGTGATTGGATTTAGCAGTGGGTTTTACCCGAATGTGGCAGCGAATTCGGGGGCGAATATAGTGAATCCGAATACATCTTATGGTGCACTATCGAACTTGCCGCACACGATTTATCCTTCTTACTCGATTACTTATTACAAACCGAGCAATAGTCGGTTTGCTACCCAGGGGGGCGTGTCGAGTAGTGATATGACACAACGGGTTAAGTATGAGACGATTTCTAGGAATGGTTTGGCATATACAAGCGCACTGGGGGCGCAGGTAGGTAGTGCTATGTCTTATGGAGTGAGCGAGCAGGTTTATACACAGAAGGATAAGATTGGGTACCCGGTGACGATGACACCGGTGATAGATAAGTATACGGGTGCGATGAAGTGTTTAGCAGGGGGGAGATTGGTAGGGAGGTGCTCTTCTGCGCCCAATTAATAGATACTATAGAATGTTTTCTGTCGACGACCAAGGGGTAATGGGGCGCTTCGCGCCCCCTGACCTTGACTCCCCGACTGCAAGCGGAATTGCTTCGAATAAATTCGTCATCGTTAAATTGTTATATGAAATCGAATGATCCATACACCAATTCGCGCATTTTACTATATTTTGCTTTACCAATTGATCTAATTTATCCTGCTTTGGTTGTCGGTCGATCAAAGAAATCGTATAATGTATATTTTCGATTTGCTGCTGTCCAAATACTGCATTTATATCCTCGACCTGTTTTGTAAAGTGGCGCGGAACATTCATATTCAACAATTTCCATATATACGATTCCTGTTGCATTGGATTCGGGCGAATAAAATGAAATTCTTTTGCAAAAATGTCCATTTTTCGAATATTTCCCGCAGTAGAACATTCTTTGGGTAGTTCAGACATTGTATGTTTTATCTCAGAAAAGGATTCGAGTATGAATGGATAATGCGGAAGATACGAATCGAACCGGAATTTTCTGCAAACAACATACTTTTCCGAGTTTCCGACACGACTCGTTTTCAGTTTGCATACATTCACTTCGTCGTAAAACCCCGATAAGATATACAGAATATGAACGGTGTGTTCATAGAAGATGTCGAATATTTTGAGTACGAAATTCCCGCCTTTCTTTTGAAGACATAGTGCGTAACAAACCTGTCCCCACAGCAAATTGGTTATGCTTATTTCTTGATGATTGAAGTCTTTGGAGAAATCGAATCCTCCGTCGGCAGTCACCAAGTCCATGGAAGACCCGTATTTCCGAACACAGTGCTCAAAATTCTCAATGTGTAATAGGTTGCCGGTCCCATCCGCCCCATATTCAATGTTCACATTGGGGTGTTGCGATAAAAAATACCCGGTTTTATGCCAAGCAGGCACATTGTCGTCCATTTCGTCTACAATAATCGTCATGCCGTAATATTCGTCCGCAGGGTTATTGCGCTTATTGCAAATCGCTTCTATGAATCCGCCCGGTCCTTCTGCTAGATGAAATGTCCGCATACTGTCGTTATTGAATGGCAGGGCACTCGCGCTGGATTGGAGTGTAAGGAGTATTTCTTGGCGTTGACTCTCGTCAAAAAATAGGAAAGGCATGTTCGTTCCGAAAATGTTATATTTCGGTTTCATATCAAGCACCGGTGTATCTAGGTTGAATTCTGCAATCATCTCTAGCATTTTAAAATACGACCGCGAAATCGGTTTGTACTTAGAAACCGATTTTTTCTTTTGCGGGACGATCGAATGTATGTATTCATATGGATTTGTGTACTTTTTATAAAAATCCCATTCTTTTTCTCTTGATGTGATTTTCTCCTTTATGTCGTTCATGTAACCGCATAGACTTTGCGATATAAAAACTGGAGGGAAATCGTGTCTTTTGTCAATTTTTATATTTTGAAATACGTTAAACGGCGAAGATGGTAGCGTGAAATAAATCATTTTCCGTTAATGGATAACTAATATACGTCTTGAAAAATGTTTATGTATTTTGGATATCATAATCTTTACTAGTAAAAGTAACTGTGCATTTATGATAGCAGTACGAATGTCCTAGTCATATGGACAACACAAATTGATAGAGAAGAGTATCCTCCGATGTCAGAAACGAACTTGGATAAAGATTATTATTTGTCTCCGTCGAATACCTAATATCTAGGCACTAAATAAACTCCAAATCCCTTAGTTTCCAGTATTCACTCGCGCCATGATTAAGCGGACGTCTGATGATAAACGGCAACTTCTTATCCTCCAACTCTTTCAACGCAATCAGGTAACCATCAATGACGGATTCGTCTACTTCGACAAACGGTTTTGCTCCGTCATTGATTTGTTTGGCGCGTTCGCCTAATATTCGCGTTCTTTCGTACTTACTAAGAAACGGCAAAGTCCTATGAAGCGGGTCGATGATTACGCCTCTTTCGTCGCGAACAACCGTACTGAGCGCTTCCACTTCGTCGTAATTATGAATAATCAACTCCGGATGATGATTTGCAATCGTCTGCTCTTTCACGGATTCGTCGAGTTTTTGCAGATACTGCGTGCCATCCTCGTCGTCGTCGTCTAAATCCGATTCCTCTTCATTACCAGAATCAAACCCAAATTGAAATTCGTCGTCTTCCTTTTGAGAGAATGGTTTTGCGACGTCCGCGAATATAGCGTCTTCGTCCATATCTTCTGGGTTGATATCATCGATATCCGAATCGTCTTTGCTTTCCGCTAACGACTCTTCTTCGTCGGAGTCTGAACCTACTGCACTTAAATTATCATCGTCTTCGTCATCGGACCCAGGTTTCGCAATTTTAGTCGCCTTTTTCGCAGCAACCTTACTTTGTTTTCTATTTTTAGATTTAAGTTCCATGTCGGATTCCGAATCGGAATCAGAACCAGATGCAGAATATTCGGCGTCAGACATATTGGTTTGATGTGCGGTCGTTTAAATATACAATATCAATTGATTGTTTCTAAATTGATTCGACACAATAAAAATTAATGTTCAATTTTTATTGTGGGGTTATTGGATTATTATATTTATTGCAGAATTATTTACAGTCTGGTAACCGTGTTTTATCGGGTACACTTGCATTTGGTAACCGTGTTTTATCGGGTACACTTGCATTTGGTAACCGTGTTTTATCGGGTACACTTGCATTTGGTAACCGATTTATTTTCGGTCGTCCGTTTTCCAAATCGAATCACACGTTGTGCACAAATACAAATACTTCATGTTCTCGTCGTCATATCGCATATAAATTACCTCCGGTTTCTCCACATTGTCAACATTGGTTTTGCATGCCGTGTTCGGACAATGCATATTGTAGATACGCGGAAGGGTCGGGTCCATTTTTGTGTATCGATTGATAATATGATTAAACCTCTGCTCCCCTTTCTTCAATTGCGTATTTAAGACCACTACACCCTCTTCACCTATCTCTTCGTCGACATATTGACAGTTGCGGCAATAATAAACCAACTTATCTGACTGGTCGTTGTGTAGACTTGTATACAATTTATTATTGCAATTGACACAGAATCTCATTTTTGAATAGTTTGGTTAATAATATAGCAGTTATACTTTATATTTATACCTGTTTAATTTGTTTTCATAGTAATCAATTTTCTACGCGATTTCTCATTCACTGCATTACTTTCTGCGCATAAAATGAACGAAAATGAACAAAAATAAAAAATAGAATAAAATCGCAAAATTATCTGCTACATACTAGGCATATTATGTTTTTCATCAAACGAGTTAAATATACTACTCATTATTATACAACCGGGTTCAAAGAAACACCATCAACATCAAAATAAATGTCCAATATAGTATTTCCACTCGTAACTCCTGATAATTTCACACCTCCGTTTATTAACGCTACTGCTTTACTGAGAGAATCAAAAGATATTGCTCGGGATTTCCATTACATAACTCGATTTAGAAAAACCGACAAAGACTCGAAAGAAAGTGTTACCAATTACCGAATTGCAAACCATGATGTTGAGAATCGAATATATGGAGGGGTGTTCTGTGTCCCTGATTTGGATTACGCCGGATTATTAAATCGGTACTGCAAAGAAGTTCTAGAGCAGGGGAATCTAGAATTTCTAACGGAGGCGCAGTTACCGAATAATGGACCTATTTTGGTGGATTTCGACTTTCGATTTCCATATGAAACAACCACACGGCAATACACAAAAGATCATTTGGTCATTTTAATTGAAGCGTATATCGATGAATTATCGCGCATTTTCGATTTTGACGAACGGTCTGCATATAAGATTTACGTTCTTGAAAAGAGAACCGTCAATCGCGTAGAAGATAAAAACATCACGAAAGACGGGATTCATATTATCATCGGCATCTCTGCTGAACGCGATATGCAGGTTTTGCTGCGCGCTAGGATGATTAAGAAACTGCCGGAACTCCTCGCAGATTTTCCCATCACAAATACTTGGGATAGTGTTCTGGATAAGGGGATTAGTGATGGGAGTACGCATTGGCAGATGTATGGGTCTACCAAACCAGGATGCGAACCGTATCATTTGACACAGGTTTATACAGTCGGATACGACCCGACCGACGGACAACCGACCTATGATTCGAGGTCGACGGAAGATCCAGATTGGTCGCCGAATTGGTCGATTTTGGTCCACGAATTGTCCGCACGTTGCAAAACCCATCCGGTATTTTCGTATCGCGGAGAATTTGTACGCGAATTACAGAAAATTGAATCGCCTGGTCGTCGTGCTATGAAATCATCAACAACTGAAAATCGAACTATTTTTACAACCCCAGGAATGGAATCTCTAAAATATACAGACGCGGTTTTGAAAGTTAGGACAAGAGAAGAGTTGGATGCATTGATCGAAGAATTTATACAGGATAATCACCAGCAAAATAGATTGAAATGGAACGAGGTGATTTGGTTGACGCTTGCATTATCAAGCAACCGTTACGACCCGTATAGCGAATGGATAAGAGTCGGAATGGCACTCAAACACATGTCGCCGGATTTGTTTATCGTTTGGATGGCATTTAGTGCAAAATCATCCGGGTTTAATTTCGACGATATCGACAAACACAAGGAAAAATGGGACTCTTTCGAGTGGCGAGAGGACGGGGTGAGCGAAAAGTCGATTGCCTACTGGTGCAAAGCAGACACGCCCAAAAAATACCGCGAGGTGAAAACCAAAGTTGCGGAGGCAGTGTTGGAACGTGCTCTCGGTGGGTACGAGGACGTGAATGTGGAGTCGAAGGCGATTGACCGCAAAGGCACCACCGACGTCGACCTAGCAGAAGTCCTGTATTCTATGTTCGGCGACGAGTATGTTTGCGTCGATATCAAGGGCAACAAATGGTATCAATTCGTCGAACCCCGGTGGGTACAAATTGATGCCGGCGTCGGACTCCGCAATGAAATCACCGAGAAGTTGCGCGCGCTTTACACCAAGAAACTGATGGAATATTTTGCGTTGAATGAGACTCTGCCGGAAGACGAAGACCCGCGCAAAATCAAGAAACTGCAAAAATTCTGTGAGAAGTTGGCGAAGGTGTGTGAGCGTCTCGGGTCGACGGGCGATATCAACAACATCATGACAGAGGCGCGACACAAATTCCACGACCCCGATTTCGAGAAGAAGTTGGACGAGAATGTCTACCTGATTTGCTTCAAGAATGGTGTCGTCGATTTCACTGCGACGAAGAAGGAAGACCTGTTCCGCCGTGGCGCGCCGGACGACTACTTGACCAAATGCACGAATATTGACTATGTACCAATCAATGCCGCGACCCATCAACCGATCATCAACGAAATCCAGGATTTCATGCACAAACTGTTCCCCGACCCGAACCGCGAACTCTATGAGTATATGTGGAATCATCTTGCTGCGACCATGACCGGATTGATTGCAGAACTACAGACATTCAACATTTACATCGGCGGCGGTCAGAACGGTAAATCCGTGCTCATTAAACTCATGGATTTGGTTTTAGGTGAATACAAGGGAACGGTGCCGGTGAATATGTTGACCGATCGTCGTGGGAAAGTCGGTAGCGCGACCCCGGAAATCATGGAATTGAAAGGGACACGCATGGCAGTTGCCCAGGAACCACAGAAA
>Ga0164294_10001392_pt1 | contig 22501 bp, 18 predicted proteins | sample GEODES005metaG_FD_111479 | JGI IMG/M metagenome (GOLD analysis project Ga0164294, IMG submission 111479) | Oligotrophic lake water microbial communities from Sparkling Lake, Wisconsin, USA - GEODES005 metaG | ecosystem: Environmental > Aquatic > Freshwater > Lake | place: USA: Sparkling Lake...
GATGGGCGTTTTTCGACTCACCCACGGGGTTAACACAAATTAAGCTCGCTGGAGCATTCATGGCCTTGAGCTTACGTCACTTGCCGCGTGCTGGCGATCTTTCCATTTTCCTTTTTAGGGTAAATTTCGCAATTTCCTCGGCCTTTCGAGCTTTGTCGGTTGCGAAGATGCGCGAGCATGCCAAAGTCGGGTAACAAATCAATGACCACAGACAACTTGCAAGAACGGATCGCGGAGACGAGCGGATGGATTCAGGCGGTGAAGCAGGAAATGGCGCAGGTCCTCGTCGGTCAAGATCGGCTGGTGGATCGCTTGTTGATCGGTATGCTTTGCAACGGCCACATCCTGCTCGAAGGGGTGCCCGGACTGGCGAAAACGCTCGCAGTGAAGGCGCTGTCGGGCTCGCTTGATGCCACGTTTGCCCGTTTCCAATTCACTCCCGATCTGCTCCCCGCTGATCTTGTGGGAACGATGGTTTACCACCCGCAGGAAACCCGATTTGAGCCGAAGCTGGGTCCGATTTTTAACAATCTCATCCTAGCAGACGAGATTAACCGCGCTCCAGCCAAGGTGCAGTCCGCCTTGCTGGAGGCGATGCAGGAGCGTCAAGTCACCCTGGGGGATCGATCCTATCCGCTGCCCAAGCCGTTTCTCGTGCTGGCAACTCAGAATCCGATCGACCAAGAGGGAACCTACCAACTCCCGGAGGCCCAACTCGATCGCTTTCTTCTAAAAGTAACCGTCGGCTACCCAACCAAGGATGAGGAATTGGAAATCCTCGATCGGATGGCGACTTCCACCCCGCCGTATGAAACGAAAACGGTCGCAACGCCGCACCAAGTCGCGGCATCTCGCGAGCTGGTCAATGAGATCTACATCGACCCTGCCATCCGCAAGTACATCGTGCAAATCATCCACACTACGCGCTTTCCCAGCTCGGTGGATGCTTCATTGAAAAACCTCATCCGCGCCGGAGCCTCACCCCGCGGCACCATTAACCTCGCTCTCACCGCTCGTGCGCGTGCCTTCATGCAAGGTCGTGCGTTCGTCACTCCTCAGGATGTGAAGGACATGGCACTCGATGTTCTGCGTCACCGGATCCTGCTCACCTACGAGGCCGAGGCGGAAGAAATGACGACCGACTCCGTCATCGAGCGAATCATGAGCAAGGTCGCTGTGCCATGAGGGTGTTAGAAATCACAACGACGAGCGGAAAAGTGGATGCCGAATGCTGACGGACGCACAAATCGACGAGATGATGGCGCGCGTGCGCAAGCTGGAGCTGAAGGCCCGGCGTTTGGTGCGCGAGTCTTTCTCGGGTGAGTATCGTTCGTCATTTCAAGGGCAGGGCTTGGACTTTGACGACTTTCGCGAGTACCAGCACGGCGATGAGGTCCGGTTCATCGACTGGAATGTCACGGCTCGGATGAACCAGCCATTTGTTAGGAAATTTCGTGAAGAGCGCGAGCTTTCGGTCATTCTAGCGGTGGATGTTTCTGGGTCAGCAGACTATGGGAGTGTGTCGATGAGCAAGCGTGAGGTGGCAGCAGAAGCCGCAGCAGTTCTGGGCTTCAGCGCGCTGCACAATGGCGACAAGGTCGGGCTGCTCATCTTCGCAAGTGAGGCGGTGCTTTTTATCCCACCGGAAAAAGGCAGTCGCCACCTGCTGCGCATGATCCGCGAGATCCTCGTGGCAAAACCGGAGAAGCCGAAAACCTCGGTGGCAGAGGCCTGCGACTTTCTCGTGAGAACGTTGCGGCGCAAGTCGCTCGTTTTTATGATCTCGGACTTTTTCTCGGATCCATTAGAAAAACCGCTTGGCAAGCTCGCATGCAAACACGAGACCATCGCTCTGCGCTTGTTGGACCCGCTTGAAATTAAGCTGCCGAAGGCTGGCCCGGTGGTGATGATCGATCCTGAGACGGGATTTGAAACGCTGGTGAACACGAGCAACTCGAATGTTCGCATGGGATACGCACGACTGATGGCGCGGCAACTCGAAGGCTGCGATGCCATTTTTAAAAAACACGGCATCGATTCCACCGATCTCATGAGCCATGGTGATACGCTGGCCGCATTGCACCGGCTGCTCAAGAAGCGTAGCCGCAAACGTTCCGGATGAAGTGAGGATGAACGACCAAACCGGAAATTTTGAATTGCTGGAGCCGCGTTCACCCGATGCGCTGATTCCTGATGCGCCGGTGGCACCTTGGGTGATCGCTGCCGTGGCTTTTTTCATCGTGGCCTGTGTGGTTTTTGTTCTCACAAAAAAGCGGAGAGTGTCAGAAACCAGCCCTCAGTCGCAACGGGCTGCCGCTCACGCGGTGGCCATCGAGTCTTTTGATCACATCGGAGCGTGTCATCCTCGAGACGCCGCAGTGATGTCATCCTTGATCGTGAGAAAGTACCTCTCTGTCGTGGCGAAAGATCCTGCGCTGTTTGAGACGCACGAAGAAACTCTCTCGCGGCATGATGCGCTGAAAGGATTCTCCGATGCGGCTCGAGTCAGCGCGCATGATGGATTTGCGCGACTTGCTGCGTTAAAATATTCGCCCATGAATGCGGACATCTCGAGCGAAACGATCGTGCTTGAGTCACGCCAACTGCTTGAAACGCTTCACCACGGATTTCAAGGATGAGCGCGATTTTCGAACATTTCCGCTTTGCTCAACCGGGTTGGCTTTTGCTGCTCTTGCCTGCATTGTTCTTGCTGGTGCTTCGCCGCGGGAGGGGAGCACAGTCTGCCGTCGTTTTTCCAAATCTCTCCGTTCTCATCAGCCTTGGTCGGCGTGCTCATCAAGTGGCTTGGAACCTCGGGCTGCCCCTCGCCTTTGCCGCATTGTTTTTCGCGATCCTGTCGATGGCACGCCCTGTTTGGCGTAGCGAATACCAAAGCCGAACGGCCAGCGGCATCGACATCATGATCGCCTTCGACGTCTCGCTCTCGATGGATATCGATGACTTCATCGAACAGGGACAAAGAGTGAAACGCATTGATGTGGCAAAGAAAGTGGTCGATGACTTCATCAACCGAAGAACCGAAGACCGGATGGGTCTGGTTGCCTTTGCGGGGCGGCCGCGGGACGCCAGTCCGATCACGTTGGATCACCGCTGGCTGAGAAACTCGCTCGCCGATTTGCGCCTCAATGATCAACGTGACCTTGGAACCATCAAGGAACAAGGAACCGCCATCGGATCTGCCTTGGCGGCAGCGTCGGTTCGGTTAGAATCGCGCGACGCAAAAAGCAAGGTCATCGTGCTGATCACTGACGGAGCGAGTAACTCGGGAAAAATCTCACCGCTTGAAGCGGCCGAGTATGCGAAGACACTCGGGATTAAAATCTATACGGTGGCGATTGGCACGACCGAGGGCCGCGTGGAAAGGACGATCATGCGCTATCCTTATCAGGAGTTCGATTTACCCACCTTGCAGAAAATCGCGACTCTAACCGGTGGTGAACATTACTGGGCACAGGACCTTGAGACACTGAAGAAAACTTTCACCACGATCGACAACCTTGAGAAATCCGCCGGAAAAAGCTTGGTGGTGGTGGACGACACGGAGTTGTTTCCGTGGTTCGTTGGGTTGTCCTTGATCGCGGCATTCATCTCGTTGATTTATAGAGTTTTCAAATCTCCCCACGCCATTTGACTCGATGAATTTCGCCCATCCAGGTTTGCTTGTCCTGCTCGCCCTACTCCCAGTCCTGGGGGTGGTGGCGGTGATAAAGGCGCGCGCGAGCCAGAACCCATGGAATGCTTTTGCCGCTCCGCGCCTGCGCGCGGCATTGATCAAGCGCTCGAGTTCGCTGCCGAGGTGGTTGGCATTGCTCTTTCTCATCGCGGCTTGTGGCTTGATGATTTTTGCACTCGCACGTCCCCGAAGTGATGCCGGGGTAAAGACGGATAAAACCTTGGGGCGGAATGTGCTGGTCGCACTCGATATCTCTAAAAGCATGCGGGTCGCCGACGCGAAGCCCGACCGCCTCACCCAAGCGAAGGTCGTCATTTATGAGTTGCTAGAAGCGATGCCGAACGAACGATTCGGTTTCATTGGATTCGCGGGAGACGCCCACACATACGCCCCGCTCACCGTCGACCATAGCGCGGTCCGTGAGACGGTCGAGCAGATCGATGAATCTTGGGCACCCCTCGGGGGCTCGGACCTCGCGGCAGCGATTCATTTGGCCACTGAGACTCTCAAAAAAACCGGGCAGAAAAACAACGCGCTGGTGATCCTCAGCGATGGTGAAAAGCATGCGGGAGATCTTGAGTCCATGATCGCAGAGGCTGAGCAATCGGGTGTCTACATCATCGCAATCGGGGTGGGTACCGAAAATGGTGGTAGCGTCCCTGATCCAAATGCACCGAACGGCCAGATGTTAGATCGTTCGGGTCAGTTGGTGATCAGTCGATTGCAGGGCGAAGTGATGCGCGAGTTGGCGGAAAAGACCAAGGGGCGCTACGCGGTGGCGGGGTCGGGCCTCGACATTACGGAATTGGTGAAATCGGTGGTCAAGGACCTTGATGCTTTTCAGATGGATGCGCGCGAGCGGAGTATTTTTGTCGAGTTCTATCAATGGCTGGTTCTGCCTTCGATTGTCTTACTTGCACTATCGATCATTGCCGGGACTCGCTGGAAAGGGATCCGTCTCTGGGGGGTGATCGCGGCGGGATTTCTAACAATGCATGATGCCGAGGCTGGCGGGACTTCTGAGGCCAAATCAGCACTGCTGGCGAAAGACAGTGAGAAAGCTCGCGATCTTTACCATCAACTCGCTGGGGACACTCGGGTGCCCGATCGCCAAGCACGGTACCGGCTTGGAGAGGCAAGCGCGGCGTATCGGGCTGAGGATTTTCTAGCAGCTCGGACGGCATTCACCCAGTCACTAGCATCAGAGGATCTGCAGGTTCTCGCGAGTGGCCACCTCGGCATGGCGAATACGTTGTTTCAACTGGGCTGGAAGGGCTTGTCTGGCGAGCCTTACCCTGCGCCGCCCGCAGCCATTCCAGATCTCAATCGTTTCGACACGATCGCCAAGGAGGCGATTGCCAAGCTCCGTGAGTCTGATGTTTCGGATGAAGGTGGTTCAGCAGGCTATTCAAAAATCGAGTCGCTGATCACCAACTGGGCGGATGCGGTCAGGCATTACGAATCGGTGCTCAAGCTGGCTCCTGCGGATCCGATGGCAGGTGGAAACCGCCAGTTGGCATTGAAGTATCTTAAGCGGTTTGAAGAGCTGTTGAAGGAGGAGAAAGAGGAAGCGGAGCAAGCGATGCCACAGCCCCAACCCGGCAAGGGCCAACCTCAAGAGGGAGAAGGCGACCCGAAGGAAGGCAAGAACGGCGATAAAAGTGATAAGAAAGGCGCCGGGAAAGACGACAAGAGCGATAAGGATGAAGAGAACGGCGAGGACCCTGAAGACGAGGGGGAAGGCAAAGGCAAGGACAAGGACAAGGACAAAGATCAGAAAAAAGACAAGGGAGATGGTGATCCGAACGAGTCGCCCGAACAACGTGCGCGGCGAATCCTCAAGGAAAATTCGGATCTCGAAAAGGGCCCGCTTACTCCAGGCCAGCGTGAGTTTAAAGACCCCGAGAAGGATTGGTAACACGATGAAAACTAGCAAATTTTTAATTAAAGCCGCCGAGGCACTGGTTGTCTGTTTTATTCTAACGGCAGCTGCTCATGGTCAGATTACGAGCCGACTTTCGAGTTCGTTTTTGGCCCGTGGCGAGCAGGCATTGCTTGAGGTTTCGGTCGTGGGAAGCCAGCCGGATGATATTCCTGAGGTCGGCAGGGTCGAGCGTGTGACGATCCAACCATCGGGAAGAGGGCCACAGGCAAGAATGCTTCCGGGCAGAAAACTTGAATACATTTTTGAATACATTGTTTCGAGCTATGAGATCGGCACTTACGCGATCGGCCCGATTGAGGTTTCGGTCAATGGCAGTAAGTCTCTCACTGAGACTTTGGATTTTCAGGTTTTTAATCCCGACGAACTTCAATGGTCGGAGGTGCAGGCCGGTGGCAAAACCATCCGCTACGCAAGTTTCTTCAAGGCCATGAAAGATAAGCCTTTTGAAAATGAAACGGTGCCTACCGACATCAAGGTTTTTGTTCCGGAAGAGTTGGTCGTTGAGGACTGGGGGATTCCGGACTTTGAGCGCGATGGGGTGACCGCGTGGCGTTTTCAACCGTCATTCATGCGGAGTCGAATCAATTTGTTAGGAAGTCGATATGTGTCGGTGGCGTATCCGAGCACGATCACCCCGACTCGAACAGGAGCCATTGGAATCGGCCCAGCGAAGATCCGGTTGACCACCCGAGAAGTGGTCATGAATCCGTTTCCACAACAAGTGAACGCAGAAGTGTACCTTCAGGTTCCCAAGTTGGCCATGGAGGCGGTGCCTCTGCCTGAGGGAGCTCCCGATGGATTTGATAATGCGGTGGGTAATTTCAAGGTGACGGCTCAAGCTGCGATTACGGATCTCCAAGAGGGTGATCCGGTATCCGTTGACTTGGTCGTGAGCGGTAGGGGAAATCTGGATACGCTGCGCCCACCGACTCTTCAGGATGCAACGGGCTGGAAGATCTATGGTACCACGAACGATCAGCGTGGGGATGAACGCCGACAAATTTCTGGCGCGGTGGTATTCCATCAGTCGATCCGTCCCTTGGAGATGAAGGCGGAAATTCCGCCCTTCCGGTTCGTGTTCTTTGATCCGAGGGACCAAGCGTACCGGACGGTTACTACCGAGCCCATCGCATTAAAAATGCAACCGGGGCCAGTGAGCGTTGCGCCTCCTGTGGCGGTTCAACCCCAGCCAGTTCCGATTGAAAAAATGACGGACATCCTTGGTATCGTCCGCTCCAGTCCACTCGTCATGCCCGCGAATCCGGGCGGTGGAACTTGGTCAGTCCACCTCGTGGGCGCGCTGATCGCACTCGGATTGATCGCCAAGGCTTTTTGGGTTAGATCGAAATATAGGTTAGGAAAGGATCCACTGCGCAGTGCAAGGGAGCGTGAACTGCGCGAACTTGAAAATGGTAGCTCTGCGGATGGGGCTGCATTTCTCAAAGCGGCTGGCGCCTTCATTGAGCTCCGACTTGGAAACGATGCAAGCCCCGAGGTGAAAGCAGTTCTCGACGAGCGAGATGCGGTTTGTTTTCGTGCTGACCCATCGATGGTGGTGCTTGCAACGGAGCGTCGCCGCGAGATTGTGAAATTGTTACGTCGTGCGGCGCTCGGGTGCCTCGTCATTTTTGCGCTGGGCTTCACGAATTTGGCGCATGCGGCGGATCTCTCTGAACGTGCGGTTGAAGCTTACGATGCGGCCAAGTACGAGGATGCAGTTGGGCTTTGGTTTCATGCTGGTGCCTACGATCAACTTTCCGCAGATGCTCTCTACAACATCGGCAACGCCTGCTACCGTTTCAATGCGCCAGGCCAAGCTTCGCTCTACTATCGCCGGGCACTGCTCCGAGATCCTAGCCACCATGAAGCCCGCCAAAATCTCCGTTTCCTTGAACGCAAGCATGGATCGATCGTGGTTCATCGCTCTGATTTTCAACACGCCATCACTGGATTCTCGCTGGCGGCGTGGCAAGCCACTTGTTGGGTCGGGGCTTGGTCGGTTCTGATTGCGCTGTTGGTTTTTCCTGCGACTTGCCGCAGCTCTCGCTTCCGCATGGTGGCAGTTTGCATGTTGGTGATTGCTCCCATGCTTGTTTTGGTAGGCGCCATCGGTTGGAGCAGCTATCCGAACGATGCCGAGTTTGCACCTCTCCCGCGTCAAGCGGTGGTAGTCGCAGATCGGGCGGCCTTGCACACGGACGCCGCGCGCACTTCGCCGGAGGTGATCGACGCGCCGCCGGGCTCGCTTTGTGAGATCATTCGTGAGTCCGGTCGCTGGGCCTATGTTGCTTTTGCGAGCAAAACCCGCGGCTGGGTGCCATTGGAGGACATTGAGAAAATGATCCCAGTCGAGCCGGTGAAGGAACCCAAGTTCCGAAAACCGAAGGCCGATGGCAAGACCGCTTGATCGAAGGTTGCGGCATGGTGAGAACCTCCGCGATCCTCAATGGCTTCAAAAATCGGCTGATTTACTCGATCCCCAAGACGATTTCGGGCGGTGATGGCCCAGAGCTTGCTTATTCGGCGCTGAAACTCATCATTCGCGCCCAATTCCGCCATGCCAAATCTCAAAGACAAAATCGGCTTCACCGAAAATGGTCCTGCTCTCGCGTCACCTGCAGAGGAAAATCGCCTCCGCGAATTCGTCAACTTGAAGCTTGCGGCCCGTGGGTACGCGATCGTTGGCGATGAAACGGATTATCCGTTCCTCGATCTGGGGCGCTCATTGATTGCAAATTTCCAGGAGAAGTCGCGGCTTCTATCAGATTATCTATGCCCCGCAGATGCTTCGATCGATGCGTTCCTGCGCGATTATTTGGGCAGTGAAATCATGGCGGAGGTTTTCCCGGATTCTGGCCCATTGCTGCCCACCAGCCCATTGATCATGGAGCGCCACGGGATTGCTCGGATGCTTTCGCTGCCGCCGGACAAGGATGAGTTCAAGTCCTCCATCCTGAGTTCGTACCGGGTCCACCAAGGGGTGTGTCACAACCCAGCGAGTGACCGCCGGACGACCGAGGGGGTCTTTCACGTGGCCGAAGGTGGACTGCCAGTCGCCGCAGACAAAAAATCAGTGCCGAAGGTCACCTTTGCCCGCTTGTTGAAGCAGGCGCTGGTCCCGCCGCCGGACATCATGACGCTGCCATTCACGGGAACGAGCGATGAGCCGGCGAAGGTTTTTGTCTCGTTGCTTCTCCGGCCGGTTTTGGCTCCAGAAGTGCCGGGCGTTTCACCCGAGAAGTCGATGGAAACTCGGTTTTTCGCTCCAGGAAACTTGGTGAGCAATCTGGACTTCGTCGAAAGCATTTTCGGCAATGCCGGCGACCCCTATTTGCCAGACAACGACGCTCGGCTTGATTCCCAGCATTGGTCAGGCCACACCGGCTGCGTGATCCTTGCGCCTCACTTGGTCACACTGAAAAAGAAAGACCTTGGGCTGCCGAACGTTGCGGATGCCACGGAACTCCAGAAGCGCGACGGCATGTGCTGGGCTTCGCCCGATGAACTCTACAACGACGGCAGTGCCTTCAAAATCACCTGCCGTGACAAGCGTGGGATCATCGTCACGATCATCGCCGACAACTACTACGGTTACTGTAAAAAAGAGGTGAAGACTCAGCTCAGCTACGCGGCGAATCTTTTTGGCAATGCCGAAGAGGAGCACGCGGGCGGCGCGATCGCCTTCCCGAGCTTTGACTTGGGGGAAGACTTTTCACTCAGTGGCTACTCGCGGCCGGTTGATCACAAGTTTTCGGAAGTCATCAGCCGCTATGGTGATATTTTCACGCTCCAACCTGAAGGATACGGCATCGACAAACTTTTTTCTAACATCCACTACGTTCCAGAGGATGTTCACATCGACCTTCATCACCAGTTTTTGACATGGACGAATGCCGAGGGTGAACAGAAGGTTTCGCTGCAGCCGGGGATTACTTATGTGCTGCCATCTGGGTACAAGGTGGAGATGATGAAGCCGAGTGCTGGACAGCGCTGGCGTTTGATCGGCACGGCTGCCGAGGGGACGTTCTGCCACAAGCCGTGTACGGTTTCTGGGGGCGGGAAATCTGAGATTTCGAAGTCTCTCTCCGACGCGATGATCACGGGGGCGGTTTTGGTCCACGACCTCAAGCGTGATTTGGATGCCGCTTGGGATATCATTCACCATGATTTCTCGGGTCGTTACCGCGGCTCGGGTGAATCTGCGAAATCGGGGCGGCCCTTGCTCAGTCATGAGCGCTCGCTCGGTTCGGTGGTTCGCTTGCTTACGCCAAATCCTGTCTATACCGATGAGTACAACCAATGGCTGGGGACGATTGGTAGATCGGTCCGCGACCTCGTGTTCATCATCAAGCGGTTTCACAAGGAATCGTGGGGCGAAGACTGGCGCAAGCGCTTCACCGTCGATCTCATCAATGGCCAGCCAGGTCGGCAGTTGATCTATCGCCGCCAGCGCTTGATCACTCAATACCTTCGCGTTGGATTCACGGAAGACGGGACGTGGCGGACCTTTAGCATCCGCAAGGATTTCGCTCCGGCCAAAAAAATTCAAACGGAAGATGATATCAGCGCATCGATGGTTGTGCCTCACGGTGCACTTTCGGGACTCCATCCCGATGTCAGCAATCCATCGCTCAAATTCATCAAGAACTGCGAGTATCGCTTATTCCAGCGCCCTGACGATGCGATCGTCCGTGGCTATGACAAGCACACGGAGCATGACTTCAGCCAAGGCGGGTTGTTTTTCTCAAACTACGAACCGATTTGCCGCGATGATGCTGGGACGATGGTGAAGGACGCCATTCGCTTCGAGCAATTTACCTCGCCGCTTCGCAAGATGCTTTCGACCTTTGTGGAGTCTGGCGGCTCGGATTATGTCGTGAGTTCGCACCAGCCGCGGATTGTCGATGGCAAGCCGACGAAAAATCCACGCTACTTGCAAAATCGGCCGGACCTTGAGGATCCTCGCTCGCCGTATTTGGCAGCACTGGGAGCGCGGTTCTTTCGCCGCCTTGAGCTCGAAGCACCAGTGCCGATGCCCGTGAACTCGGTTCTTGCGGGACGGCGCAACAACCCGCCGGACGAAGCGGCAGGGATCCGCGCGCTCGCGGTGTACAACCCGATCCACTACCAAGAGCTGCCTGAGCTCTTCATGGATTTCATCGCGTCTCTCACCGGGAAAAGTCCATCGACCACTGGGGCTGGCAGCGAGGGTGCTCTCACCAAAGGCCCGTTCAATGCAATCCTCCCGATCCATGATCTCAACGCGGCGCTGGTTTCCTTTTTGCTGACAAATTACCACGGATTCACGACGGCTGCTGGCCACATTGGCCGGAAGTACCGAGTGGATCATGACATCAGCTTGCTCGTCCCGGAAGTTTGGTCGCGCATGTTCATCCCAGAGCGTGAACCTGCTTACCTCATCGAGAAAGGCTACCTTGAGAAAATCGAGGATTTCGAGCATGAAGGAAAGTTGATCGAAGCGAGCCGTCTTGGGTATCGGATCACGGAAAGTTTCGTGGCCACCTTCTTTGGGCGGATTTTCTCAGCGGCGGACACGCTCTTCAGTGAGGACATGCTTCGGCCAGAGCTGCAATCGATGGACGACTTCGTCGACGGGCTGGACAACATCATCGGGACTCAGCGCAGTGTGGCGCTCAACTACTTCCTCGACGGAAGCATCGAAGTGGCATGCCCTCCGCTCAAGATGCTGTTGCACATCATGGCCTATGGAAATTACCAGGGCAAAACGATCACAGATCCTGAGCTCCGAGGGTTGTTCACCCGCGAGTCACTGGTGGAGTCGGATTGGTACCAGGCGCGGCTCGATGCGAAGGTCAAGGTGGATCAAGCGCTGTGGAAACGCCACGTGGCCTATCTCGAGAGCTTCCTCATGAAGCCAAACTATCAAGGTCAGCTCAAGCGCTTGCGGATCGAAGATCGGATTCATGAAGCGAAGTCGACCTTGGATCAGGTGAGCGCACCGGCCTACCGCGCAAGTTTGGTGGGCATGGTGGGAGCCGATCCCGAGTTGGTGTAGTCCGGAAAATCGAGCGTGTCAGGGGTGGCATCCGTCGTCGCGGTGGTCGGTCGCGAGGTTATCTCCTAGACAAATCGGTGGCAGGCCGACACAAGCGGGTGGCATGAAAAAGCAATTTCCACTCAGCGCGTCCAATCACCAACCTGCTCGGGTGATCGAGCAGATCAAAAATGACGTGCGGAAATACCTCAAGCGGGAGCGGAAAAAGACGCTGCCGGAAGGGGTGGATTTCTGGGATTTTAACTGCAAAATCGGCATGGGCGATGGGGCCCCTGAACCGAAGCACGTGGAAGAATTGACCGCCGCGATTGATCAGGCTGCCGCAGGCCAATGCGCCTCGGTTTACATCGAGATCCTCGCGACGCCCGGGTTTCGCAAGGCGAAAGGCGGTTAGGGTAAAGCGGAAATTTGGAAAGCAGAAAGCTTAAATGGCGGTTACGGGGGCTTAAGCGTCGATCGCGGAGGGTAAAATGCGTGTGCGCTGGGGGAAAACGAGGGTTCAATCGGCTTTGATCGCGATGTTCGCGAAATCAATCCGCGAGCCATGGTGCTGGAGGCCGATCGCGCCGCGTGCCGGGATGTTTGGCAATTGGGCGTCCTCGATGACGGTTGTGCCATTGAGTGTTACGCTGATCCGGTCACCTTTGAGCGTTATTGAAGTGTGATTCCACTCGCCGACGGGGCGGTCGGCCTTGGACCTCGGCGTCGCGCCGGCGCGAACCGCGGCAGGCATCGCTGGGTCGGTGCGGTAGCCATAAATTTCTCCCGAGCCGACCGGCCAGTTCCAGAGGTTGACTTGGCTTTTGCTGCTGCCACGAAGGTAGATTCCGCTGTCGAGTTCTTCGATGTCGCTTTGGCCGATCTGGGAGCCATCGGGCAGCACGTTGGGTCGCGATTGGGTTGGGCCACGACCGCTCCAGCGCCAATCGAAGACGAGTGTGAAGTCGCCGTATTCCTTTTCTGTCCAGAGGTCGGATGGGGTTCCTGGTTTCCCACTGTGCTTGAGGATTCCATTGATGACGGTCCATTCGGGGCTGCCGCCATGCTTCCAGCCGTCGAGATTCTGGCCATTGAAAAGCGGAGTGAACTTTGACGCTGTTTCACGGTCGGGCTTCGGTAAGGGCGCCGTTTCAGCGATCTCGATGTTGCGGAAGGCGACGCGGTCACCGTGGCCTAGCCAGCCGATTTGACCGGCCCGACGTTTCACGCCCTCGTGTTTTGGATGCGTGGCGCTGAGCTCGGCGAGGTTTGCCTCAAGGATGGTCTCGCCATTCAATACCACGGTCACCGATGAATCGAACACCGTGACTCGTTCGTGGTTCCATTCGCCCACGGGCTTCAGGCCGGTCCGCCTCGCGGGTGCCATGGTGTAAAGCGATCCGTGGTATTGGTAGTCCTTGATGTCTTTGTACTGGGGGTCGGTGTTGTCGAGAATCTGAAGTTCCATCCCCGTGTAAGCGCCATCGCCAGCGCCGGGATAGTGGATCCCAAGCCCGTTATTTCCGCCGGGTGGGAGTTTGAAATCAAATTCGAGGACGTAATTGCAGAAGACCTCTTGAGTCACCAGGTTTTTGCCCTCGGGGGTGCAGACGATGGCGCCATCTTCGACGGCGTAGCCATTTCCCACCCAACCTGTCAGATCCTTGCCGTTGAAAAGGGAGCGGAACTTGGGCTGCGCAGCATTAGAAGCGAGAGTTCCGACCGCAAGGGCGAGGGATAGGGCAGATGCGATCTTCATTGAGGCCGGTTTGGAAGGTTGAGTGTTTGCGAATCGGGAAGGCAAAATCCACGATGGCGCAGATTTTGTTACCCGAGCAATACGACCGAATCGGCAGTGATGTTTCCGAAATCTCAACGATCGGCCGCCAACGCATCGATCAGATAGCGCGCAGGCCGGAAATTCTCAATGATCACCTCGCATTGGGCACCGCGTCTCATCCGGACTTGGCTGATGTTGAAATTCGGGGTCTTGTGCGGGGCAAAGAGGATGTCGTCGTGGGTCGAGTTTTCGTGTTTTTTAAACATGCTCGGCAGAATGTCGCCACCGAGATGGTCGTCACGGCCTGTTGCAAGGTGGCAGGTTCCGAGGACTTTTTCGTCTTGAATGTCGGCACCTGAAACCGGCAGCACTTGGGTGCCAAATCCCAGTTCGCCGAGCGTGCCGGTCATTGGGTCGTCAGCCAAGCGCGCGTTGTGCGCATCGATCGTGGCCTGGTTTCCTTCGATGAGGGTCGAATGGATGATGCAGCGGTCCTTGACCTCGAGGACGCCAAGGGTTCCATCCTCATATTTCATCGGGAACTGCCCGCGCGCGTCCACGGGCACGAAATAGACTTCGCCCGCCGGCAAGTTTGCGATGTCGGGGGATCTTCCGAGGCAAAGCCCGTGGGATTTTTGTGCCTCTTGGCCATCAAGGCCGAGCCAAGCGGTGAGGACGCGGCCGTCTTCTAGGGCGAAGTCGATCTCGATGGCGTCTGCCTTGGTGAGCGCGAGGCGCAGGCGCTCTGAGTCGACAGAGACCTCGTGGTAGTCGACGGCGAGGCCTGAGTTCAGGATCACATCGTTTAGGCCATGAAGGGTCGCGCCGCGGAAGTCGTACTGCTTGCACTTCGCGGTCAGGGGCGCGGTGGCGGAGTAGGTCGAGATGCACAGGATCAAATCGTAGTTTGAATAAATGTCAGCATCCAGGGAGAGGTGATTGCCTTCGGTGTCCCAAACGTCATCGGCTAGATCAAGATTTGAGCCGTAGGTGCAGCGGTAGGCGAACAGTTCGCCGCCTGTCATGCCAAGCTCGTCGAGCACGCCGGCCTTGAGGCCTTGATAGAAATGCTTGTAGGCATTTTTCTGAACGGGGAAGCCGTCGTGATTGAGGAACGCGAAGTTTTTGATGAGAGCCTCCGGCTGATCAAAATCAATGAGAATACAAACTCTGCAGCCCTCGGTCGGGGCAAAGACCGTTCCAAGAAGCCGAGAAAGGCTGAAAGCTGGGAATTGTCGATTTTCCGGATGGAGTAGAATTTCCTCGCGGAAGTAGTCAGGTAGGGAGTTTTGAGTGAGGACTTGTGACATGTTGATGGAAATTAAAACTGATTCGATTTGCGGCAAGGAGCGATTGCTCAAACTTCAGACGAATGGTGAGTTGGGTGGATTTTCCTCAACGGAGCTTGCGTCGGCTTTCATGTCGGCGAGCACGCCCGTCATGTCATCGAGGGTATCCCAGAGCGATTTCACCACATAAAATGGGGCACCGCAGCGGACCGTCAGGGCCAAGCAATCCGACGGGCGGGCGTCGATTTCGACGATTTTGCGCTCCATGATTTCATTTTCGGCCTCCACAAAGAGTCGAGCGTAGTAAATTTCTCCTTCCATTCGGACCAAGACGGCCCGAGTGACCTTGGCGCCAAAGGTTTCTAGCGTCATGAGAAACAAATCGTGCGTGAGCGGGCGGGGCGGACGGTGCTGACTCAGCGAAGCGTTGATCGACGCGCCCACCGCAGGATCGATGTAAAACAAGATCGATTTTGCCCCGTCGCCTAAGAAAACTGCGCACCCAGCCTGGGTCGGCATTAAAGCAATGGGTTCAACCCGGACAAGTTCTGACATCGAGGAGATGCTTGCGTGGGATTTGTTGGATTCCAAGGAGAAACATGGTGGCTTGGGACCGAGCGCTGGGCTAAATTCCATGAAGCCAGCATTCAGGCCGCGGGACGGCGCACTGCGAAAAGGGCTACGCGGACCGCTTGCGCCAAGGGCCAAGCTCCGCCAGACTGAGGCATGACCGATTGGGAAATGCGCTACCAGAGTGCCGACATGCCGTGGGAAAAAGGGCGAGCATCACCGCCGCTGCTGGAATTGCTCGATCGGCTCGAAGCGGACGCATGGGGGATGGGCCCAGTCTTGGTGCCCGGCTGCGGGCTGGGGCACGACGTGCGGGCGCTGACCAGGCTCGGCATTCCCATCGTGGGCGTGGATCTCGCGCCAACCGCGATTGAGCTCGCGAGGAAATGGCCGCAAGCATCGGACGAAGCCTACGAGCTGGGCGATTTTCTCGACCCCGAGTGGTCGGGTGAGAGGAAATTCTCCGCGATGTGGGAGCACACGTGTTTTTGTGCAATCGATCCGAGCAAACGGCCGAAGTATGCCGAGGCTGCAGCAGGCTGCCTAACCGATGGTGGGTTGCTTGCAGGGGTATTTTTCCTGACACCCTTTGATCCAGGCGAAGAGGCATGTGGACCACCATTTCCCACGACGATCGATGAGTTGGACGGGTGGTTCGCTCCGTGGTTTGATCGGATCGATGGCTGGGTTCCTCGCGCGGCATACGCAGGACGTGAGGGCAGGGAATGGATCGGGTTGTTTCGCAAGCGGGCGCAGCCATGAGTTGCACGAGATATCGAATGCACGTAGCCTCCAAGCTCAGCAAGCCATGAGATACACACGGATTTTTTCACTGCTGCTGTTGTTGGGGAGTTCGGGAATGGCGGCAAATGAACGCCTTGTGGTGAATGACCACAAGGCGCCTGAAAACCGGCAAGATCTTGAGATGATCCAGAACGCAGTGCGTGCGTCATTGCCAAAAGCGCGCGCGGCTACGGTCTGCATTGAGATTAAAGGTGGGTCGGGTAGCGGGGTGATCGTTTCGCCCGATGGGCTTGTTTTGACGGCTGCGCACGTCGCAACCGGGGTGAAGCAGAAGGTCACGGTGGTGCTTGAGGATGGGACTCGGCTCAAGGCCGAGACGCTGGGCTTGGTCGCGGACAGGGATGCGGCCATGGTGCGAATCACGGAAAAGGGAACCTATCCCTTTGTGGAGATGGATCGCGACGCAAGCACGCAGCTTGGTGACTGGGTGTTTGCGCTGGGGCATTCAGGGGGATTTGACCATGAACGAGGGTCAGTGGTTCGACTGGGTCGTTTGGTCCGCATCGCCGACTCGACTTTTCAATCAGACTGCATGGTGATCGGGGGGGACTCGGGCGGGCCGTTATTTGATTTAGCAGGAAATCTAATTGCGATCCACTCCAGGGTCGGGGCGCAGATGCAGGTGAACATGCATGTGCCGACCGCGGTGTTCATCGATCACTGGGATAAAATGTTGGCCGCGGAGTTCATCGGCGAGGGCCCATATGCGGAGAAGCCGGTGAAAGGGAATGGCTTTCTAGGCCTTGCCACGGATGCGCGGCCCAAGGGCGGCTTGAGTGTGACCAAGGTCGGTCATGGAAGTCCTGCGGAGGCAGCAGGAATTCGTGAGCGTGATGTGCTGTTAAAGTTGAACCATGTGAGCCTTGAAACCCGTGAGCAGATGCAAGATTTGCTGAAGGAGATGGCGGCGGGCGATGAAGTTATTCTTGAAATGGAACGCGGTGGAAAACCGAAAACTTTTACCTTCAACCTCGGTGAACGCTAACAGGATTTGGATGATTGTCTTTGCTGGGTTGCTGGGCACGGTGAAGGGTCAGCAAAGCTTGGAGTCGAGCTACCGGACTACCGGAAGTGCAGTAGTGGCTGCTTTTGAGGCACAGCGCCAAGTGCTGCAGCAGTCGAGCGCGGTCATTCTCGATGGACGAAAAGAAACTGGATACGGCGTGGTGATTTCCGCCGATGGATACATTCTAACCAAGGCGAGTGAGCTGCCGAAATCGGGCGGCTTGGCGGTGACGGTAAATCAAACCAACTACCATGAGGTGAAGGTGCTGGCGGAGGACTTGGTTTGGGATGTGGCGCTTTTGAAGATCGAGTCACATGATTTGATTCCGGTCGATTACGCGCCCACGAGCGACGTGCTGCAGGGGACCTGGGTCGTGGCGAATGGGGCGACGAGTCGGACGACGAGGCGGCTGCTGGCCGGCATCGTGAGTGCCAAAACCCGTGAAATCCCTGCTTCTGGAGGTGCGGCGCTCGGGGTGATTCTCAAGGTGAAATCCAAAGTGCCGCAGGTCGAAGCCGTGCAGCAGAAGAGCGGCGCGGAGGAGGCTGGCTTGCAGAAAGATGATGTGATCCTCTCGATCAATGGAAAGAAGATCGAGAAAGTGACTGAACTGAATGATGCTCTCAAGGATGGCAAGGCAGGCAACCTTGTTCATTTACTGCTTCGCCGAAAGGGCGAGGAGGTATCGGTTGATGTTCGATTGGCCGCACGCGCGGAATTGTTCACGGACCAGATGGATCGCAATGACCAGATGAGCGGCGATTTTTCACCACGGCGAAGCGGATTTCCACGAGCCCTTCAGCATGACATCCTCGGAAGCCGCGCGGTGCAGGGCGGGCCGTTGCTGGATTTGGATGGTCGCTGCATTGGCATGAACATCGCACGGGCCAATCGCTCAGAGAGTTTTGCCATCCCGGTCGAGGAGCTCAAGGGCTTGGCCGAAAGGTTGATGAAGCAGGCGAAGCCTTGATCAAGCCTTGTTTTCTCGATGTTTTTTAAAGATCGCGAGCGTGCGATCTCGCTCGGTTTTGTGATCCACACAGGGCAATGGATATCCGGCGGCGATCGGTTTCCCGTCGGTGGGCGCTTCGAGGAATCGGCTGGGATGAGTGTTTGCGAGCTCGGGCACCCATCGCTTGATGTAGACTCCTTCTGCATCGAAGCGACCGCTCTGGGACCATGGATTTTGAATCCGAAAATAGGGTGCGGCGTCGGCTCCGGTGCCAGCTGACCACTGCCAGCCGCCGTTGTTCGAGGCGATTTCACCATCGACCAAATTTTGCATGAACCAAGATTCGCCGAGCTTCCAGTCGATGTGGAGGTCTTTGGTTAGAAACATCGCGGTGATCATCCGCAGGCGGTTGTGCATGAACCCCGTGGCCTTGAGCTCGCGCATCCCGGCATCGACGATCGGGAAGCCGGTGCGCCCTTCTTTCCATGCTTCGAAGCGCTCGTCCGGCGGACTCCAAGGCAGCCCTCGCCAGTCAGCGTTGAACTCCTCGTCGAGGACATTTGGAAAATGGTGAAGAATGGCGAAATAAAATTCGCGCCACGCGAGCTCTTTGATGAAGATGTCAATCCCGATTTGGCCTGCAAGATCGGCCCTGGCACGAGCCTTCATGGCCTCTGCATAGACGGTGCGGATCGATATCAATCCGAATCGGAGGTCTTGTGAAATCCTCGAGGTGCCGCATGCCGCCGGAAAGTCCCGTTTGTCGGCATAGGCTTGGATTTTTTCTCGAACTGCAAGATTCAGTCGCTCGCGAGCCGCTCGCTCGCCCGGTTCTGGCAACGCATGGCCCGACGGTGGCTGCCATCCCCAGATGCTCACGGTCGGGAGCGGCAAGGAGCTGAGATGGGCTGGCGTCTGGATGCTCGTTGGCTTTCCGAGCGGGGTTTCCTTGGGCAGGCTGAGCCAATTGCGACTGTAAGGCGTGTAAACGCGGTAGGGCAGCGCGCTTTGGGTCAAAACCTCATTTGGGCCGTGAAGCGCCGAATCCGCAGAAATTTCGCATTCGATCCCGAGCTCGGTGCACAATCGACGCACCGCTTGTTCCGTGGATTTGCCGAAAGGATCAGGGTCGGCATTGAAATGAATGGCAACGGCCTGTGCCTCGATCGCCAGTTTGCGAAGTTCTTCGACGGCTTTGCCTTGCCGAACGATCAAACGCCCACCGAGGGCCTCAAGATTTTTGGACAGCGACTCAAGCGAGCCACAAAGAAAATGTTGGCGATTCGGCCCCGTCCAAGAGTGGGAATCATGCCAGTCGCTTAAAATGTAAACGGGCACAAGGGCAAGCCCAAGTCTCGCCGCACCCCTGAGGGCGGTGTTGTCCGTGACTCTAAGGTCGCGGCGAAACCAATGAATGACAGAAGCCTTCGAGGCGGGCATGAATGGAATTAGAGGCGGTTCAAGGCACTTGTAGCTCTTGAAACTGCCTATTGATTAGGCCTTGATCGACGACAGAAACTTTTCGGCCTTTTTGAGGGTGCTCGGAGCCAAGCGGTCCTTAGGCTTTGATCCTTCGACAGTTTCTTTGACACGCTTGGCGCCATCGATCAGGGGCTTTAGCTCTGCGAGTGTCTTTTCAGCCGCCGCCAGGGATTTCTTGCTGCTGCCATACTGCTTGTCCGAAAAATACTTGCTGAACGTGGTCCCTGCACGGGTAATGCAAAGGCGCCAGCCTTCAAAAGCAGCAGTTTCGTACGTGAAGCGAGTTAGATTGCGTTTGGATTTCATGAATTTAGGTGCTTGATGGATAGCATCCCAAAGATCCTTCAAACTGCTTGGTTCGCAAGGTTTTTTTTTAAATAACCCAGATGGGTTATGCTCTCGAAATCAGGCATTTCGGACTTTCAATCAGATTCAGTGAAAAATGCTTTGCAAGAAACGCCGATTCGTCATTAATTCGCCCCCCGCGGGTCGCTTGAGAACGCCGTCGGTCCTCTGAGTCGTCTGTTTCGGCAGGCTTCTCACCCGCAAGAGGGTAACCCGGCAACCTATTAAATACATGTCAGCAGTCAAACTTGCTCGTTTCGAGCTCCCTAACCGCCTCGTTCGCAACGAGGAAACATCGACCGATACTTACGCCCAATTCACCGCCGAGCCATTCGAGCGCGGATACGGCCACACGATCGGTAACTCTCTCCGCCGCGTGCTCCTTTCCTCCCTGGAAGGCGCATCCATCACCTCCGTCCGCATCGCGGGTGTTCAGCATGAGTTCTCCAGCCTTCCCGGCGTGGTAGAAGATGTCACAGACATCGTGCTGAACCTGAAAAAGGTGAAGTTCAGCCACAACGAAAAAGACCCACGTATCCTCACCATTAAGGTTGAAAAGGAAGGGGTCATAACCGCTGGCGATATCATCCCAGATCATATCTACGATGTGGTCAACAAGGATCAAGTGATCTGCACCCTTGATAAGAAGGTCAAGTTTGAGTGCGAATTCGAAGTTCGCGTGGGTCGTGGATTTTCGACGGGCGACGAAAACAAGCGCAAGGACCAACCGATTGGTGTCATCGCCATCGATTCAATTTTCTCGCCTGTCACTCGGGTGAAGTACTCGGTGGAAGCTGCTCGTATCGGTCAGATGACCGATTTCGACAAGCTGATCCTTGATGTTTGGACCGACGGTCGCATCACGCCGCAAGACGCATTGCTCCAGGCCTCGGCGATCCTTCGTCACCACCTCGACGTCTTTGTCAATTACGACGAGAATGCAGTGGACTTCGAAGAAGCTCCTGCCGAATGCAGCGAAGAAAATGCAGACCTCAAGCGCAAGCTCAACATGTCGGTCAACGAGATCGAACTTTCGGTCCGTGCCGCCAACTGCCTCAACAACGCGAACATCACTTCGGTCGGCCAACTCGCCATGAAGTCGGAAGCCGAAATGCTCAAATACCGCAACTTCGGTAAAAAATCGCTTAACGAAATCAAGGACAAGCTGGTCGAACTCGGCCTGGGCCTTGGCATGACCTTCGAGCCATCGCTGTTCTCCGGACCATCCGCCGCATCCCGTGGACCACGCCTCGGTGCGGAAGACGAAGCACCCGTCGGCCTTGCCGATCTGATCGCTCAAAACCTCGACGACTAACCTTTAACTCTAGAAACGGAAGCACCCGATGAGACATCGCAGCAAAACAGTAAAACTTAAACGCAACGCCTCGCACCGCCGAGCACTGCTTGCCAACTTGGCATGCAGCCTCATCGAGCATGGCCGCATCAAAACCACCCTCGGCAAAGCGAAGGCGCTTCGCCCAGTCGCGGAAAAGTTGATCACTCTCGCCAAGCGCGATGATCTTCACTCCCGCCGCTTGGCCATCGCTTTCCTCCATCAGAAGGAAACTGTGAAGAAGCTTTTCGCAGAAACCGCACCTGCTTCGAAGGACCGTCAGGGCGGATATTGCCGGATCACCAAGCTTGGTGCACGGATGAGTGACTCCGCCCCGATGGCGATCATCGAGTGGGTCGATCAGCCTGCTGCAGGTGAGGAAGCTCCAGCAGTAGAGGTCGCGGCTGAGGAAACCCCAGCACCGAAGAAGGCAAAAAAGGCCTCTGAAACGGTGGTTGAGGTCGCCGGAGAGTAAAACTCTGTAACAAGTCGATTTTAAAAACCGTCTGTGCGAAAGCGCAGGCGGTTTTTTCGTTTGGACTTAACTGCTGACCTTGGTCGGCGAACGGATCTACCATGAAATCCGGCGAATCCAGCGTGTATTTCCATCCATGATGGCGTGGTCCTTGCGGTTCGAATTCACGGTCAGGGGAGCACACGCGCCCTCGCGTGTCGGATGGGGCGCCCTCGCCGCATCCATGGTGGTGTAGTCATAGCGGGTCGAATTCACTGTCCGCGCGTCCCTGTGAGGGTCTCGGGTAGTTGAAAACGCTAGGCGAAAGCTCATCCTGCCGCCGCCCCTGAAAAATCCCAACGGATGTCAGTTCATTCCCAAGTGCTGTCAGTCAATTCCCAAGCGCTGTCAGTCAATTCCCAGACGCTGTCAGCCAATTCCCAAGTGCTGTCAGTTACTCACCAGCCGCTGTCAGTCAACTCCCAGACGCTGTCAGCCAATTCCCAAGCGCTGTCAGTTACTCACCAGCCGCTGTCAGTCAATTCCCAGGCGCTGTCAGTCAATTCCCAGGCGCTGTCAGCTCACTCCCAAGTGAGATGCAACCGATTTCTGGACCGTTTGTGGCTTAGTTAAGAGACAGTTTCTCGGCCTCGAATTGGGCCACTTCAATCCTCTAACTCAAGAAAATGTTACAATGCGAGGACTGGTACGAATGGTGCTAACTTAAGGGTCGTTTGGGATAAAATATAGTTAGAATTTCCGTAAGTTGGCTTGTTTGTTGCTCATTGACCATCAATGACTTCTATAACTCCGATGTTTACAGGCTGGCAC